>ENA-OPEC01001345-OPEC01001345.1-human-gut-metagenome-genome-assembly--contig:-NODE-1345-length-16802-cov-2.386995_pt1 | contig 16802 bp, 17 predicted proteins | sample MGYA00241622_ERZ501507 | MGnify/ENA primary metagenome ERZ501507 (study PRJEB25962, sample SAMEA2042582) | human gut metagenome | biome: human gut; feature: human-associated habitat; material: faeces... | reverse complement strand
CGGGCGCCGCTACGGGAGCGGAGGCGGAGGTGCCGACGACCTCTACCTCAGCATCATATGTTTTTCCATTTATTTTTATCAGGAATCTTTTCATCGATTTGTCCTCCATCAGAAATTAGTAAGGTGGGTCTCCAGGGAGAATCCTCACGCAGGGAAAGGATGCGTACCTGTTCCGGCGCGCAGCCCATCATAGCGGCAATGGCGGCGATCTCATCCTCATCCTCCTGCGGGGCGGCAGGAACTGCGGCCACAGGGGCCGGGGCAGGCGCGGGAGTGGCCTTTTTGCCAAAGAGCGCTTTTCCCAGCAGCAGCCCGACCAGCAGAGCAATGGCAATATACAGATACATCATATTATTCACGCTCCTTTTGATTAGAGCGGAACATTGCCGTGTTTCTTTCTGGGAGCTTCCACGACCTTGCCATCGAGCATCTCCATGGCAGCGATGATCATCTGACGGGAGGTGGAGGGGATAATGACATCATCCACCATGCCGCGCTCGGCAGCCTTGTAGGGGTTATTGAACTCGCGCTTGTACTCATCGATCAGCTCAGCGCGCTCCTCGGGAGTGGCCTTACGGAAGATGATGTTGGCGGCACCCTCGGCGCCCATAACGGCGATCTCAGCGGTGGGCCAGGCGTATACGATATCGGAACCCAGGTCCTTGCAGCACATGGCCAAGTAAGCGCCGCCGTAGGCCTTACGCAGGATCATGGTAACCTTCGGAACGGTGGCTTCGCAGTAGGCATAGATGACCTTGGCGCCGTGGCGGATGATACCACCGTGCTCCTGGGTGGAACCGGGCAGGAAGCCGGGAACATCTACCAGGGTGAGCAGCGGAATGCCGAAGGCATCGCAGGTACGGATAAAGCGTGCAGCCTTATCGGAGCAGTTGATATCCATGCAGCCGGCCATGGCCTTGGGCTGGTTGGCGATAATACCAACGGAGCGGCCATTGAAGCGGGCAAAGCAGGTAATCATATTGGGGGCATACATGCCCATGTAGTCCATGTACTCGCCGCCATCGGTGATGGCCTTGATGACATCGTACATATCATACGCCTTGTTGGGATTATCAGGGATGATGGTATCCAGCTGATCGGCAATGCGGTTGGGATCGTCACCATTGAAGATGGTGGGAGCGGAATCGCGGAAGTTGGAGGGCAGGTAGCTCAGCAGACGACGGATCTGGTTGATGCAATCGGTATCATCGGAGGCCATGAAGTGCGCAACGCCGCTGACGCGGTTGTGGGTCATAGCGCCGCCCAGCTTTTCAGCATCGATCTGCTCGCCGGTAACGGATTTGATAACATCGGGGCCGGTAATGAACATCTTGCCGGTCTTATTCACCTGGAAGATGAAATCGGTGAGAGCGGGGGAATAAACGGCGCCGCCGGCGCAGGGGCCCATGATGGCGGTGATCTGCGGAACAACGCCGGAGGCAGCGGTATTGCGGAAGAAGATCTTGCCGTAGCCTTCCAGACCGTCCAGACCTTCCTGGATGCGGGCACCGCCGGAATCATTCATGCCGACTACGGGAGCGCCGACCTTGCGGGCATTCTCAAGGATCTTGCAGATCTTATTGGCCTGAACTTCGCCCATGGAGCCGCCGACAACGGTGAAATCCTGGGCATAAGCGTAGACGATGCGGCCATCTACCTTGCCGTAGCCGCCAACAACACCATCACCGGGGAAGTGCTGCTTTTCCTGGCCAAAGTAGTAGCAGCGATGGACAACGAAGGCATCGATCTCAACAAAGGTGTTGGGATCGAACAGGGTCTCGAGACGCTCACGAGCGGTCATTTTGCCCTGCTCATGCTGCTTTTCGATACGCGCCTGGCCGCCACCGAGAGCGATTGAACCTTTGCGTTCAATCAGGTCTTCAAGTTTGGTCATAGTTTTATCCTTCTTTCAGAGAGTATATGGGTTGCCGCCTGCCGGAGGAGCGTCTCCGGCAAGCGGGACTTGCACAAAAAACTTAGTGGAACTTTTCGACATACTCGTCGGCCTTGGTCTCTTCCCAGCCCAGCATATTCACCAGAATATCGCGGGTGGAATCGCCCAGGGCGGGAGCAGGATGATGGTCGGCATCGGCCTCAACGGAAGCCATCTTCACCGGGTTGCCGGCGATCTTGACCTTGCCCATGCCGGGCTGGTCTACCTCGATGAGCATGTTGCGGGCCGCGACCTGCGGATCGGTAAACAGCTTATCTACGGTATTGATGCCGGTGCAGGGCACGCCGGCCTTTTCCAGAATATCCAGCCACTCAGCGGTGGTCTTGGTACGGGTCTTTTCAGTCAGCAGATCACCAATGAGCTTGAGGTTCTGGTTGCGGTGCATATTGGTATCAAAGCGGGGATCGTCAATCAGTTCCGGACAGCCCAGCGCGTTGCAGAAGGCCGCGTACAGGCGGTTATTGCCGCAGGCGGCGATGACATAGTTATCCTTGGTTTCAAATGCCTGGAAGGGAGTAACGGTGGGGTGAACAGCACCCAGAGGGCCGGCCACGACGCCGGTAGCGGAATACTTGATGATGGCGTTTTCCAGGATGGCGAGCTGGCAATCCAGCATACCCACATCCACCATATCGCCTTCGCCGGTGATGGCGCGCTTATACAGGGCGGTAACGGCGCCAAAAGCACCAAAGATACCGGCAATGATATCGCCGATAGAAGCGCCGACGCGGACAGGCTTTCCGCCGGGCTCGCCGGTGATGCTCATTACGCCGCCCATGGCCTGCACTACCATATCGTAGGCGGGGCGGGGGGCATAGGGGCCAGTCTGGCCAAAGCCGGAGATAGCTACATAGATGAGCTTGGGGTTGACTTTCTTGAGCTCCTCATAGCCCAGACCCATGCGGTTCATGGCGCCGGCCTTCAGGTTTTCCACCACGATATCGACATGCTTCACCAGATCCTTGAACATCTCAACGCCCTCGGGATCCTTGGTGTTGCAGACGACGCTCTTTTTGCCGTGGTTTACACTGACAAAATAGCCGCTCTGGCCATTGACAAACGGGCCATAGCCGCGGCTGTCATCGCCGGTACCGGGTTTCTCCACCTTGATGACCTCGGCGCCCATATTGCCGAGCATCATGGAGCAGTAGGGGCCTGCCAGCGCATTGGTAAAATCCAGTACACGGATGCCTTCCAAAGGTTTTTTGGACATAAGTAAAGACCTCCCAAAATGATGTAGGTAAGCACCGTCCGCAGCGGTAGGGAAGCGGGGCGGTGCCCATGACAAATAAAGCAGGCTGCAAGGCCGGAGCGTGAAAAGGCCGCAGTTCCCCTACTCTATTTGTTATTTATCTACATTATAAAGGAAAGCAGAATAAAAGTAAATGGCGGAAGAGCTTTTTTGCCGCCAAGAAAGCAATAAATTTTTTGGTGAATTTTCATAGAAAAATGAAAATTATCGAAATAAAGTGAGTTAATAATTTAACAGGTATTAGGATATATGAACAAGAGCATAAGAACATTTTCGTTCATCTTATCAAAAGTGAACGAATCCCGCCGAACGGCGTTCTGACAAAAATCACGGGCGGTTTTTTATTTTATTGTGTAGTATTTACAAGGTGCTATATTCCATTTTTCACAAATTAGAGGGCCGGAATTAGGCAGAATATCAAAATCGATCAAAAGGAATTGAATTGACAGGCCTCCAATATTATAATGTAGATGCTGTATAAGTGTTACTCTGCATAAAACCAATCAAAAAGGAGTGCTTACATTGAAGGAATTTAACTATTTCGCTCCGGGTTCTGTGGAAGAAGCTCTCGAACTGATGAAAGAGTACGAAGGTAAGTATACCATCCTGAATGGTGGTACCGATGTAATGATTCGTCTGCGCGAGCGCCTCATTAACCCGGAAGCCGTGATCGACATCAAGCGTATTCCCGGCTTGAAGGAGATCACTTTCTCCAAGAAGGACGGCCTGTACATTGGCGCATGCGTTACCTGCAAGGAGATCTCCGAAAGTGAGATCGTGAAGGAGAATTACCCCTTCTACGCTCAGGCGGCTTCCGTTCTGGGTTCCCAGCTGGTACGCGGCCGCGCTACCAGTGTCGGCAATGTCATCAACGCTTCTCCTCTGGCGGATACCGTCACTCCTCTCGTTGCCTGCGACGCCAAGCTGGTCGTAGTAGGTCCCGAGGGTCAGCGTGAGGTCTCCCTGGTGAGCTGGGCTGGCGAAAGCCAGGAAGAGAGAATCGCCCGCGGCGCATTCTTCATCTTCGTGCGTAAGGTCGGCCTCAAGCCCGGCGAGATGGCCATCGGCCTCAAGATCCCCTATGTGGAAGGCCAGAAGGCTGTATTCACCAAGTTTGACCGCCGTAAGGAGGTAGACCTTTCTACCGTTTGTGCTACAGTTGGTAAGTTTGGTGAGGACTACCGCGTAGCCATCGGCTCCTGCGCTCCTACCCCCATTCGTCTGCCCAAGACCGAGGCCCTGCTGAAAGGCAAGAAGCTGACCCCCGAGCTCATCGGTGAGGCAGCGGAGCTTGCCGGCAGCGAGGTTTCTCCCATCAGCGACGTCCGTGCTTCCGCCGAGTACCGCATCAGCCTGGTAAAGGTTGCTGTACGCAGAAGCCTGGCCGAGCTTTCTGTATGAGAAAGGAGCGTGCCGAAAAATGAAAACTTATCATGTTGATTTCTTTGTAAACGGCGAGGAATATGAGCTGGATGTACCGGCTAATAAGACCGCGCTGAATGTTATCCGCGATATGCTGGACCTGACCGGTGCCAAGGAAGGCTGCGGCGCCGGCGAGTGCGGTGCCTGCGCCATGATCGTTGACGGTGTACTGATCAACGGCTGCCTGATGCTGGCCCCCGAGATGGACGGCAAGCACTTCGAGACCGTTGAGGGCTTTGCCGATGAGAAGGGCAACCTCTCTCCCATCCAGCAGTCCTTTATTGACCACGCTGCCCTGCAGTGCGGCTACTGCACTCCCGGCTTCATCGTTTCCGCTACCGCTCTGCTGCGCGAAAATCCCCATCCCACCCGTGATGAGATCGTCCATTACATGTCCGGTAACCTGTGCCGCTGCACCGGCTACAAGAGAATTATCGAGGCGATTGAGGACGCTGCCGAGCGCATGAATGGAGGTGCCAAATAATGAGTAAATATATTGGCGTAAGTGTTCCGCGTGTAGACGGCGTTAAGAAAGTTACCGGCGCTGCCAAGTATGTGGGCGATATGAAATGGCCCCGTATGCTGTATGCCAAGTGCGTAAAGAGCCCCTATGCCCATGCCAAGATCCTGAGCATCGATGTTTCCGCCGCCAAGGCACTGAAGGGCGTACATGATGTAATCACCGGCGACTACTACACCAAGCGCGGCGGTCTGTACCTGGAGGATAAAAACTTCCTGGCAGTCAATACCGTTAAGTTCTGCGGTGAGCCCGTTGTTGCCGTTGCAGCCGAGACCCCGGAGATCGCCGAGGCCGCCTGCGAGCTGGTCAAGGTCGAGTACGAGCCCCTGCCCGTTATCAATAACCCCATGGAGGGTATGGCCAAGGATGCCATCCTCATCCATCCCGAGCTGCATACATATAAAGTAGTTCCCATCTTCCACCCGCAGGCTCATACCAACATCTCCCACCATCACATCATCCGTAAGGGCGATGCCGATGCGGCCTTCAAGTATGCCGAGGAGCATCCTGACGAGTACTACATCACCGAGCATGAGTACCATGTTCCCCATGTTCAGCATACCCCCATCGAGAACCACATTGCAGTAGCCCAGTACGAGCCAGACGGTAAGTGCACTGTTTGGGCTTCCTGCCAGTCCCCGTATGCGGTTCGTCAGGCGCTGTCTGCCTCCTTTGATATCCCGCTGAACAAGATGCGTATCATCTCCCCCTATGTGGGCGGCGGCTTCGGCGCCAAGGCCGGTACCACCATCGAAGGTATCATCATTCCTCTGGCCATGCACAGCAAGGGCCGTCCCGTTATGATGGAATACACCCGTGAGGAAGAGTTTGTCAACTCCTATGTTCGTCAGGGTCTGTACACCAAGATCAAGACCGCAGTTCGTAAGAGCGACGGTAAGTTCCTGGCGGTTCAGAACGACTTCTACTGGGATGGCGGCGCCTACACCGAGTACGGCGTAAACATCGTTAAGGCCTCCGGCTTTGCTTCCACCGGCCCTTATGAGTTCGACAATGTTAAGACCGACGCTTACTGCGTTTACACCAACAACCCCGTAGGCGGCCCCTACCGTGGTTTCGGTATGTGCGAGATCCACTTCGGTATCGAGCAGAACATCGATGAGGTTGCCAAGGAGATCGGCATGGATCCCATCGAGATCCGCCGTGTCAACGGTCTGGCCCCCGGCAAGTCCACCGGTACCGGCGAGATCATGAAATCCTGCGGCTTCCTGGAGGCCCTGGATCAGGTCGCTGAGGCCATTCAGTACGATAAGCCCTGCGATCCTCCCTCCGGCCCCCACAAGGTACGCGGCAAGGGCATTGCCGGCGGCTGGAAGTCCCCCTCTCAGCCCACCAACGCTGGCTCCGCTGCCATCATTCGTATGAATGAGGACGGCACCTTCTTCCTGATGACCTCCGGTCACGATATCGGCCAGGGCTCCGATACTGCCCTAACCCAGATTGCCGCCGAGGTTCTGTGCTGCGATCCCTCCAAGTTCACCATCCGCACCGGCGATACCGACCATACCCCCTATGAGTGGCAGACCGTTGCCTCCCGTATCACCTACTGCGCCGGTAATGCGATCAAGCTGGCTGCCGAGGATCTGAAGGAGAAGCTTTTGGATCTGGCTCAAATCAAGCTGGGCTACATCAAGCGTGAGCTGTACCTTGAGGACGGCTGGATCATCAACCGCAACCACCCCGAAAGCCGTATGCCCATGTCCGATCTGGCACTGGGTCTGGCGTTTGAGGACGGCTCCGGTTACGGCGGTCCCGCCATCGGCGTAGGCACTTTTACCCTGCCCAATAACATCAACTATGATCCCGCTACCGGTTATTCCCCCAAGCCCGCCGCGTTCTGGACCACCGCTGTAGCCGGCGCCGAGGTTGAGGTCGATACCGAGACCGGTATCATCGAAGTAAAGAAGATGGTAGAGAGCTGCGACCCCGGTCACATCGTCAACCCCGAGCTGTATAAGGCTCAGGTAGAGGGCGGTATGATGCAGGCTCTGGGTACTGTACTGTTCGAGGAGCTGAAGCTCAAGGATGGTAAAGTCCTCAATAAGTCCTTCGTGGACTACAAGATCCCCACCATCGATAATGCCCCCGAGACCTTCATCGCCATGGGCGTTGAGCATCCCGAGGAGACCGGCCCCTATGGCGCCCGTGGTATCGGCGAGCCTGCAATGGTTCCCGGCGCCCCCGCCATCGCCAACGCGATCTACAATGCGACCGGCTGCCGCTTCACCGAGATGCCCATCACTCCCGAGCGCATGCTGAAGGCCCTGCAGGAAAAAGCCGCTGCTGAGAAGAAGTAATTCTATCCAAAAGCGCGCGCAATAGGCACTAAAAATGCAGGCACCTGCCCTCTGTGGTGGGTGCCTGTTTCTATGTCTTTGTGGTGTATTAACATAATCTTAACAGCATAAAATATCCCTCAAGGACCGAATTATCGAACAAGTTTATAGCAAAGGGCGCAAAAATGGAGAAAATAGCAGCATATTTTAGGGCATATTTAACATATCTAAATAGGAATATGTTTATAACATTCCAAATATAATTGAAAATGATAGGGGAGATATTGGGGAGTTTCTCCAATGGGTGATGGCAAAATGCACAACATCAAAAACTGTAAATTGTGGAATACGGAAAACCGGGGGCCGAGAGATTGAATTTTTTATGAACACAAGATATAATAAGGATGCTGCATTAAAGAGATTTCGCAAGAAATCCGTGCCGATGTGTAAGTACATAAATGGGCGCACTCGGTCTTGATGCAGAGGTTCGATAGACCAAGAGAAATGGAGAATCCAAATCATTGAGGAGGCAAATTTAATGAGTACTAAAATTACCGGCATTTATGATGCTCGTAAGGAACTCGGCTGGGGCAAGTCCATTATCATGGGCCTGCAGCAGTGCTTCGCCATGTTCGGCGCTACCATTCTGGTTCCCGTTCTGACCAACAGCTATGGCGAGGGTATTGTGGGCCTTTCCGCTTCTGTTACCCTGTTCTGCGCTGGTATTGCGACCCTGTGGTTCCACTTCATCACCAAGGGCAAGGTTCCCGTATTCCTGGGTTCCTCCTTTGCTTTCCTGGGCATGTATTCTGCTATCATCCCTGCCTATGGTAAAGAGTATGCGACCGGCGGCGTAGTTGCTGCTGGCGGCCTGTATGTTATCCTGGCCATCCTGATCAAGGTTCTGGGCACCAAGAGAGTTATGAAGCTGTTCCCGCCCGTTGTGTGCGGCCCGCTCATCATCCTCATCGGTATTAACCTGGCTGCTTCCGCAGTTAATAACCTGTTCACCAACTGGATCCTCGGTATTGTTCCGATTCTCGTGATCATCATCTGCAATACCTGGGGCAAGGGCATGATCAAGATCATCCCCGTTCTTATCTCCCTGATCGTTTCCTACATCGTTGCCATCATCATGGGCGCTGTTTCCTTCGATGGTGTCAGCTCTGCTGCATGGTTTGGTCTTCCCAACTTCCATCTGCCCAAGTTCAATGCTGATGCTATCGTTGCCGGTCTTGCTGTTGCTGTTGCTGCCATGGTTGAGCACATCGGCGACGTTATGGCTATCGGCGCTACCACCGGCCGTAACTACATTGCCGATCCTGGTCTGACCCGCACCCTGCTGGGCGATGGTATTGGTACCTCCCTGGCTGGTCTGCTTGGCGGCCCTGCCAACACCACCTACTCCGAGAACACCGGCGTAGTAGCCCTGACCCGCGTATTCGATCCCTTCGTAATGCGTATTGCTGCTGTCATGGCTATCATCCTCTCCCTGTCTCCCAAGTTTGAGGCAGTCATCAACTCCATCCCCACTGCTGTTATCGGCGGTATCTCCTTCGTTCTGTACGGCATGATCGCCGCTACCGGTATCCGTACCATCGTAGAGAACCAGGTTGACTTCGTTAACATGCGTAATGTTCTGATCGCTGCCATCATCATGGTATCCGGTCTGGGCTTCAACACCTATCCGATCCACATCGGTGGTGTTCAGTTCGGCGGCCTGGCCTGCGCTGCTGTGTTCGGTATCATCCTGAACGCTATCCTGCCCGGCAAGGACTATGAGTTCAAAGAGTAATTCAGACTGACTGAATTATCTGTTAGAGCTTGAGGGAATGGGGTTCATCAAAGGATGAACTCTACCAAATAAGACAGCTCCATTTCTCATCGTGTTTTACACAAAAACACCCCCGTCCGCAAGGACGGGGGTGTTTTTGCATGATAGCGGGTACGGCGCAGAAAAAAGGAACAGCCCGCCGGCTGCTCCTTCTCGGTTATTTTTGCTGTGCTGCAGTCAGGTCCGCCACGGTATCGATATCAAAATGCTCCTGTGGAGGTGCGGGAACGGTGTGCACCAGCTCAGGGTGGGCCCGCATGACCTCCCGTCCGCCCACATCGCCATCCTGCGCCAGCAGCTCCCCGTAAACGGCAGCAGGGAAGATGGACGGAATGGAGAACCTGCCCTCAAACTCGCATCCCCATATGCCGCCGGGTTCCTTCTCCCATGCGTTAATCAGCCGGTGCAGGGTCTCCACGCTAAGGAAAGGCTGGTCTCCGGTGAGGAACAGGCAGCCGTCGCTCTCCCGGCAGGCGGCCAGCCCCAGCCGCAAACTGTGGCTCTGTCCCAGCTCCGGCTGCGGGTTCAGCAGCACGGTAAAGCCTGCCGCTTCCGCTAGGGGAGCGGTTTCCACCGAGCAGACAGCTGCCCGCTGCATAACGGGCAGCGCTGCCGCCAGCTCCAGCGTGTGGCATAACAGTGGCTTGCCATCTAGCAGCTGCAGCAGCTTATTGGCCGCCCCAAAGCGCCGGGAAGCCCCAGCCGCCAGTACAACCAGCGAAAGATTCATTCGGCGGCCTCCGGGAAGAAATCGGCCAGGTGGGCCTTGGCATAAGCTTTGCAGTCGGCCTCCCACTGGCGGTAACGCTCCAACAGGGAACGCCCCTCCGGCGTCAGGGTGGAGCCGCCGCCGCCGGCGCCGCCTACCTTCCGCTGGATCAGCGGATAGCTGAGAGCAGCCTCGCAGCTGCGCAGCATGGTCCAGGCCTTGCTGTATGCTATTTTCATTTCCATGGTGGCGGTACGGATGGACTCACAGCGGTCAATACGCTCCAGCAGCTCCGCTATGCCGGGCCCAAATACCTTCACATCGTCCATACGGATCCGCACTGAGGTGCTGGCAGTCATCTGTTTATTGCTCATGGGGAACCTCCTTTATCCTTCCTTAATATCCTTATTATGACTGATATCAATTGACTTTTCAAGTGCCGCGTGTTATTCTTTGAACAGTATATCGGTGAAAACCGGAGAGGGGGAATAAATATGGAACACCATTCGGCAATGTCGTCCTTTGGCCTAGAAAATTCCCATGTAACGGCAATCGTAGGCGGCGGCGGTAAAAGCAGCCTGATGGCTGCTTTGGGGAAAGAATACCACCGGCGGGGCGAAACGGTCATTATGACCACCACCACCCACATCCGCCCGCCCAGGGAGAATGGCTACATGGGCGATGACGCCGCGGTTTTAGGCAGCCTTTTGGCCAGCTGCCGCCTGATGACGGTAGGCACCATGAGTGAAGAAAGAAAATTCGGCCCCTCCCCGCTATTGGAACAGCTTCCGGAGCTTGCTGACCGTGTTATAATAGAAGCGGACGGCACCAAGGGCCTGCCGCTGAAGGTGCCCAATGACCGCGAACCGGTCATTCCGCCCTTCGCCGATGCGGTCATCGCCGTGGCGGGGCTTTCCGCATTGGGCCGCCCGCTCGGTGAGGTGTGCCATCGCCCGGAGCTTGCAAAGCTGCGTTTTGATCTAGAACCGGACCAAATTGTAACCCCGGAGCTGATGGCGATGCTGCTTAGCTCTCCGCTGGCGCAGCGCAAGGATGTGGGCAGCCGTCCATATGCCGTTCTGCTCAACCAGGCGGATCGGGCCCGGCCGGATGAAATAGCGGCCTTGGGCACTCTTTTGTTGCAAAAAGGCGTGGAGCGGGTCGTAACCGCGGCCCTGCAGCGTCGGCCCGGAGAATACGAGGTTTGGAAGCGATAGGAGGAGAGAAATATGCTGATCGCCATTAAGGGCGCGGGGGACCTCGCCACCGGTATTGCCTGCCGGCTGCACCGCTGCGGGTTTCAAATCGTCTGCACCGATATCGAAAAGCCCACCACGGTGCGCTGCACGGTGGCCTTTTCCCGTGCGGTGTACGATGGCGCCGCAACGGTGACAGGGGTCACGGCCCGCCTGGCCAAAGATGCCGAGGATGCCCGCCGCGTTATCGGGGAAGGGGAGATCCCCATTCTCATTGACCCCGAATATAAAGAGGCCAAAAAGCTGGAACCGGCTGTGCTGGTGGATGCCATCATCGCCAAGAAAAATATCGGAACAAAAATCACTGATGCGCCGCTGGTGGTGGGCATCGGCCCCGGCTTTACCTCCGGTGTGGATTGCCACTTCTGTGTGGAGAGCAACCGCGGGCATGATATGGGCCGCACCCTGTATGAGGGCTCGCCCGAACCGGATACCGCCACCCCTGGCAATGTGGGCGGGTTCAGCGGCGAGCGCATTATCCGCGCCACCGCCGATGGCATCTGGCACCCGGTGGTCAAGATCACCGATGTGGTGGAAAAGGGTCAGCTGGTGGCCTATGCCGGGGAGGAGCCTGTCTACGCCAATATGGGCGGCATCGTCCGCGGCATGCTGCCGGAGGGAACCCCCGTGACCAAGGGCCTCAAATCCGGCGATATTGACGCCCGGTGCAAGGTCGAAAACTGCTTTACCCCCTCCGATAAGGCCAACGCCATCGCGGGTGGCATTCTGGAGGGTGTATTGTACTATACCAAATTACTGGAGGGAAAATAAAATGCAGGGTGATATTAAAATGAGCAAACTTGCCTCCTGCGGGGGCTGTGGCGCCAAGGTAGGCGCGGGAATGCTGAGCCAGATCTTGCAGGGCATCCCCACGGTAAAGGATGAAAACCTGCTGGTGGGCTACGATACCAGCGACGACGCCGCCGTTTATAAGGTAAGCGATGATTTGGCCATTGTGCAGACGCTGGATTTCTTCCCTCCCATTGTGGATGATCCCTACATGTTCGGGCAGATCGCCGCAGCAAACGCCATCAGCGATATTTACGCCATGGGCGCCACCCCCAAAATCGCGCTCAATATCATGACCGTGACCCCGCAGATGTCCAAGGAGATGATCCACGAGGTGCTGCGCGGCGGCTACGAGAAAGCCTATGAGGCCGGCGTCATCATCGCCGGCGGCCATACCATCAATGACCAGGAGCCGAAATACGGCCTTTCCGTGACCGGCTTTGCCCGTCCCGATGAGATCCGCATGAATTGCACCCCACTGGAAGGGGATGTGCTCATCCTCACCAAACCCCTGGGCATTGGCATCACCACCACCGCCAACCGCGCCGAGCTGGCCCCGCCGGAGCTGTACCAGCGTGCCGTGAAGCAGATGGCTACCCTCAATAAATACGCCTGTGAGATCGCACAGAAATACCGTGTCCACAGCATGACCGATGTGACCGGCTTTGCCCTGATGGGCCATGCCACCGAAATGGCCCGTGGCAGCGACTTAACCATCGTCATCGATAGCGCCAAGGTGCCGGTACTGCCCGGGGTACAGCCCCTGGCCGAAATGGGCCTCATCCCGGAGGGCGCCTACCGCAACCGTCAGTTTGCCGGGCCTACCGCCCGCTTCGCCGAAAGCGTCCCGCTGTATCTGCAGGATATCCTGTATGATCCGCAGACCTCCGGCGGCCTGCTCATCGCCGTGGATGCGCGCGATGCCGAAAAGCTGCTGGCAGAGCTCCTGCAGTGCGAAAATGTACCGGGCACTGCCATCATCGGCTGCGTGGAGCAGTACCAGGATTGTTCCATCTATGTAAAATAAGCAAAAAATCCGGAGCCCCTGCGAAGGGAGGCCCCGGATTTTATTATAGCGGAAAGCCCGCAAAAAGGCGCCCCGCAGGGCACCGCTCTGCGAGCGGTGTGACGGGCTTCGCCCGTCCCGGCGGTTTCACCGGCGCCTCCGCCGCCGCCCCTGCGGGGTGCCCATTGCCTTTCGAAAACCTTACGCCAGGTCATGGATCGCCCGGATGGCAGCATCCACTTCCTCCTCGGTGGTGGTATATCCGATGGAAAAGCGCACCGTCCCTTCCGGATAGGTCCCCAGCGTCTTATGCGCCAGCGGGGCACAGTGCAGCCCGCATCGCGTTAGGATGCCATACTGCTCCTCCAGCTGGAACGCCACCTCGGCGTTATCCTGCCGCAAAAAGACCACCGAGATCACGCCTACCCGCCCCTTGGCATCGGCTGGGGATACGGATATGTTCATTCCCGCGCAGCCCGCTGAGGAATCGTTCGGTCAGCGCCATCTCCCGCCGGTGCAGGGCATCCAGCCCCACCTCCTGCAGGTAGCGCAGCGCCACCCCCAGCCCCATAATGCCGGGCAGGTTGGGGGTCCCTGCCTCGTAGCGGTCGGGCAGGGTAGGGGGCATCTCCAGCGAGGCCGACATGCTGCCGGTCCCCCCCGCGATCAGCGGCGTCAGCGCCTTGTTCATCTCCTCGTTCATCACAAAGCCGCCAATGCCGGAAGGCCCCAGCAGCCCCTTGTGCCCGGTAAAGCACAGGGCGTCTATCTGCAACTTCCGCATATCAAAGGCAAAATGCCCGGCTGCCTGGGCGCTGTCCACCGCCAAAAGCACCCCGTGCCGCCGGCAGATGGCTCCGATCTCTCCCATGGGCTGAATGGTCCCGCTGACATTGCTGGCGTATTGCATCACCACCAGCCGGGTTTTAGGGGTGATAAGCTTCTCAAATTCCTCCAGCCGCAGCACACCGTCCCCATCGCACGGGGCAATGGAAACCGCCACGCCCGCAGCCTCCAGCTGTGTGGCCGGGCGCGCCACCGCGTTATGCTCCATCCCGCTGATGATAAGATGATCACCGGGGTGCAGCGCCCCCTTCATGATCATATTCAGGCTCATGGTCACGCCGCTGGTAAAGATGGCATAGCTGGGGTCCTCCCCGGCGCCGAACAGCCGGCACAGGTCCTCCCGTACCGTCAGGGTGGAAAGCGCCGCCTCCGCGGTGGCCCGGTAGCTGGAGCGATTGATATTGACGCCCACCTTCTCGATGTAATCCTTCATGGCCTGGCCAACCCCCGGTGCCTTGGGGAAGCTGGTCGCGCCGTTATCCAGATAGATTTGTTTCATAGAGGCCTCCGTTCTCCTTTTGCGGGAATAGTGTATCCGCAGTTATTGTACCACTCCCCACCGGCAAAAACAAGTAGAGTACTTCCGCATTCTATGCGGCATGGCCCATCCGGGTGCCGGGCAGGGCAGCGGGGCGCTTTTTGCATAGTATGGTATGGGGCACAGCCCCAATATGCCCAAAGGGGGCAGTACCATGGAGTATCTCGCGACCTTCCCCAACCAGCTGCAGGCGATGGAATACGCGCGGGCCCTTACGCGCAGCGGCATCCCCAGCCGGATGATGCCACGCCCCCGCGCGCTGGAGGCCAGCTGCGGCACGGCGGTGCGGTTTTCCAGCCGCCAGCCGGTGGATATCCTGCTGACACTGGCCCCGGTCAAAACGCTGTATCGGGTGGAGCAGGGCAGCTACTGGCCGGTCGGCTAAAAAACAAAAGGGCGGCGTCTATCCGGCAAACAGAGGGGCGTCGCCCTTAGTGGGCTTGCCATGTGGGTGAAAAGCGGCTATACTTAGGAAGAATCCGACACGATTCTCCCCAAATTCTTATGGTACAATGAAAAAACACTCCACGGCTGGTGGATGGCCGCAGGGGAAAGGATAAATAAAATGCAAGGATTTCTGCTCTCCATCCGGGTCGTGACCCCCATCCTGCTGATGCTGTGCGTCGGTATGCTGGTACGGCGGCTGGGCTGGGTGGATGAAAAAACGCTGAATGTCATGGACCGCCTGGGCTTTAAGCTGCTGCTGCCCACCCAGCTCTTTTACAGCCTGTACCGCGCGGAGTGGGATGTCTCGGTCTACGGCAAGCCACTCTTGGCCTCCATCGTCATTATCCTCATCATATTGGTGCTGGCATTGCTCATTTTCGGTCGGCTGGAGCCCGACCCCAAGCGCCGCGGCCCGGTCATCCAGTGCGAGATCCGTGTGAACTTCGTCATTTTCGGAATGGCCATCATCGCCTCCTTGTACGGCAGCGAAAATACCGGCCTCATCGCCATTATGGCGGCCATCATCATCCCGCTCACCAGCACCATCTCCGCTATCCTGTTCGAGGTATACCGCGGCGGCCGGGTAAAGCCCACTATGCTGCTGCTCAATATCATCAAAAACCCCTACCTCATCGGCGCGGCGCTGGGGCTCATCTTCCTGCTGCTGCGCATCCCGCTGCCCCAGCCGGTGGAAAAAACGGTCAGCGATATCGGCGGCATGGCCACCCCTTATTGCCTTATTGTGCTGGGCGGCAGTATCCACCTTTCCCGCTTCGGCGATTACGGCCGTTCTCTGCGGCTGGCAGTGCTGGGTAAAAGCGTCATCATCCCACTTGTGTTCATTCCACTGGTGGTGTTGGCTGGCTTCCGCGGGGATGCCCTGGCGGCATTGGCAGTTATGCTGGCCTGCCCCACGGCGGTCTCCGGTTATACCCTGGCCAACCAGTGCGGCGCCGATGGCGAGCTGGCGGCGCAGCTCATTGTGGTCACTACACTCTTTTCAGTCGTCACCATGTTCCTCACCATCTGGGTTCTTACCTCCATGGCGTTGATATGACAAAAGCAAGAAAAACGGACCTATCCGCTTTGGGATAAGTCCGTTTTTTGCTGTAAATGGAAGGAGTGAACCTGTAAGCCGAGTTCTGTCTGGGACAACAATCTATCTAGGCCTGCTGTTGCCAGCAGGCTCCAGCCACTCTTTTGGGGATCGGGACGGGCAGCCCCCTGTGATCCCGCTTGGTGTTGCTCCGGATAGGGTTTACATAGCCTTTGGGTCACCCCAAAGCTGGTGAGCTCTTACCTCGCCTTTCCACCCTTACCCCTTGCGGGGCGGTATCTCTCTGTTGCACTTTCCCGGGCGTCGCCGCCGGCTGCCGTTAGCAGTTATCCTGCCCTGTGGAGCTCGGACTTTCCTCATGCGGGGCCTTTCGGACACCCGCCCGCTGTTGTCCAGCTCACTCCTTCGGTTTTACGAGTATAACACACTGGCCATGTCAAAATCAAGCGTCCCCGGTAAGTTTGGCATTCACCGCCCGGAAAATCGCCTCATTCGCCTTACATACCTTGCGGTCATAGGTCAGCAGGCCGTTGCGCTCGCCCTCCACATCACTCACTTGGGTGTAAACGGCCGCGGCCAGCCCCCTCTCCTTGGCGGGGATGATCTGCTCCTCCATCAGCTTTTGGAACGCTCGGTTAAATTCCGCCGGGTCAGCGATCTTCTTGTAGCCGAATTCTGCTCCCTCGCCCCAGCAGTGGCCGGGTACAGCGCAGTTGTAGCCGCCGTATTCCGTCAGGCAGATGGGCCGCTGCTCCTTGGGCGGCTGTTTGTGGTGATACGGCCGGAAATACCAGTGAATACTCTTGATGTCCCCGCCGCCTTGATCGTACCAGCCGCTGGCGTGGTCGATCAGCCGCGTGGGGTCGAGCCTGCGGAGC
>ENA-OPEC01001332-OPEC01001332.1-human-gut-metagenome-genome-assembly--contig:-NODE-1332-length-16922-cov-4.803166_pt1 | contig 16922 bp, 9 predicted proteins | sample MGYA00241622_ERZ501507 | MGnify/ENA primary metagenome ERZ501507 (study PRJEB25962, sample SAMEA2042582) | human gut metagenome | biome: human gut; feature: human-associated habitat; material: faeces... | reverse complement strand
CGAGAAACAAAACGGAAACAAGAAACAGTCTTTTATGTCTTTTTAAGAGTGAGTTCAGCAAACATCGGAAAATTCAAATCATCACTTAAAGCATTGATACTTAGCGCATTTACTTTCATTTGCTTTCTTGTCTTTTCAAACGCATTTCGTAGGACTAAGATATTCTATACGTCCTCCACGGCGGACGACAGGTATAAGACCGTCTTGCATTTTGCCTACATCTTCCAGATGTTCACATCCGTTTACGACCTCGGGACCATTCTCTCCGATTTTATACAGAGTGCTGTATCTGTTGTTCATCCTCACCGAAAAGAAACCGTTGACGGCCAATGTCGGTTTTCCGTCAAACGCGTTGTCATATACGACGTTTCCCTTATTGTCTGCCATCGACCAAATACCATCCCCACTTCGTTTTTTCTGTACCGGCAGCAAGTTGACAACCGATTCCGGGTCTTTCTCAGAAGAGCATGAATTCAATCCCAACAGCATGGCTGCTCCGCATAGAATGCCTATACACTTTAAGAGTTTGTTAATACTAATTTTTTTCATAATCTTGATTTTGTTATTAAATATTGTGTTTTAGTTCAGTTCATGAGATTTTCCTTTGACATCTGCGCTGCCGGACAACAAAGAAGAAGTTTAGTAGAGACCTGACTGCGTAGGAAATAAAGAATGGCAGCAAACAGGATCTGGACGGACCGGATTTTGTAGATGACAGGACACAAAAGTCCCTGCCGGACGGTTTGCACATCCATCCGACATACGCTATGTAACAATCATACAGTCTTTTGCTTATGCGAAAGCCATTAGGGGGGTAGAACGGCATACCCAAACATACACGTTGCAGGTTTCATTCCACAACGGGCGAGAACATATCTGTCAAAAGTTCCGTTCATAGAAAACATTATTAAAATAATTTAGTTGTTTACAACAATAAACATAAAATATCAGCCTGCCAAACATTTACATAAAAAAATAGCTACCGTTGACTCTTGTGCCGACATTTTAAAGAGTCAACGAGAATCATACAAATTCAAAATTATAAGGACGCCTCCTTTCTTCTCTTTCATAAGCAGCAACAAGTCTGTATTAAAGAAACCTGCTACCGCACCGAAACAGTTCTTACCAAATTAATCTACAACAAAAAAATAAAACGATTTTCAAACTTATTACAATATCATCTAATCAGAGTATTTAAGGCTGAATTACTCGAGTACTACGCCCAAATTACTTGAGTATTCAAGCCCAGATTACTCGAGTACTACACCCGAATTACTCGAGTACTGCGCCCAAATTACTAAAGTATTGCGCCATAGTACTATGCTGTTCGACAGAAATAGGTTGCCCCCTGTATTTATCGGATGAGTCCCTATTACCGACAAACAACAAAAACGGCTTCCAAAGGACATATAACAATCCTATGGAAGCCATTTTTGCATAAGCTGCATCAAGCCTCATCGTCAGACTTAGGAGGCTTGCGCTTCTTGGGCAAACGTCCGGCCTTGCGCAACGCCTCGGCGATAATCCACTGAAGCTGTCCGTTGGTGGAACGAAACTCGTCCGCAGCCCACGCCTCAATGGCATTCATCATATCCGAGTCGATACGCAAGATGAAACTCTTATTAACAGATTCTTTCTTCGCCATAGCTTAAATTCTTTGGGAATATAACACCGGCTTCAATATCATATATTAATGGTTCAATGTCCCGGCATTGACAACGGGCTGAGCCGAATCGTCACCGCAAAGCACCACAAGGAGGTTGCTAACCATTGCAGCTTTCTTTTCCTCATCCAGCTCCACCACGTCCTCGTCGCTGAGTTTTTGCAGTGCCATCTTTACCATCGAAACTGCACCCTCGACAATTTTTTCGCGGGCAGAGATAATGGCTGAAGCCTGCTGACGGCGCAGCATCACAGCGGCAATCTCCGGAGCGTATGCCAAATAGTTGATACGTGCCTCGACAACTTCGATACCAGCCCTAGCCCAACGCTCGTCGATGCGTTCCTCAAGCACCTTGTTTATCTCGTCGCTTCCGTCGCGCAGGGTAATCTCGCTTGAATTGTTGTCCTCTACATCGTATGCATACTCGCCCGCAACCTGACGCAGAGCGGCATCTGCCTGAATGCTCACGAAGCGGCCAAGAGTGTTCATAATCTGTGCCGCAGACATAACGACATTCTGTCCGCTCTGTCCTTCGGCCATTGTCTGCGTGTCGATGTCGAAGATTGCCTTGTAGGTATCCTTGAGTCTCCACACTAACACAAGACCTATCATTATAGGATTACCGGTCTTGTCGTTCACCTTGATAGGCTCTGCATCGAGGTTTCTGACACGCAGCGAGAGCTTCTTCGCCGTCATGAACGGGTTTATCCAATAGTAGCCCGACTCGGTGAATGTACCTCTATACTTTCCGAAGAAGAGCAGCACACGTGCCTGTCCCGGCTCTACAAGCATCAGACCGCAACAACTGATAATGCCTAATACAAATATTATCAGACCGAGAGCTATCAGGGAAACGCCTAAGAATGTATTATCTTCCACGGCAATGCAGCCGCCAACAAAAACGCCGATTCCACCCAAAATACCAAGAAGCGAGACTATCAACATATCAATGCCGTTCAATGTCTTGCCTGCATACTTAAATTCTTTATTATCCATACTATGTAATTATTAATTATTTGATATCAATTCGATATCGCAAATATATGCATTTCTTCCTGTTTGGGGATAAAACGGGCGCATTATTTAACCGTGTTTAACGTAAATTTGCTATACGGAAGATACAGGCTGATTGATTACAAAGCACTTGTAATCTGATTACAGAGCCTTTGTAACAAAAGCGAAAAGATTTCAGAAGCGGTTAAGCTCGTTCTGTCCGGCTCCTTTTCCCTTATATCGGTCGCGCGTAGTGTTGAAATTATATTGCAGGGTCAGCAGGAACGCACGGCTGGTGACATGGTTCGACTTGAAAATAGTAACATCCTTGTTGTAGAAAGTGAAGTCCTTCATGTTCTTATTGAATATGTCATTGGCTTCAAGGGTAATGCTGAAACGGTTCTTCAGGAACGCCTTGTAGAGCTTGGCGTTCAGGTATGACGATGATGTAACCTTAGCATTATCACTGTTTCCGGCACTCATCCACTGCATATCTACGTTCAGCCAGATGTCGCCGGGCAGATGGATGGCGTTTTGAAACTGCACGAGTCCTATCGGATTGTCAAGGCTCTTGCGCCCGCCGTTATAGTCGATGGTAAGCCATTGCTTTATTATGCCCACGTTGACCTTGGGCTGCCAGATGCCAAACCGGAATTGTCCGCCCAAGAAAGCCACAAGTTGCTGCATCTTCGGAAAGTTATCCTTCACTATGAGCACTACCTCGCCGTCGTCGCCGTATGGTATGGTGGTATTGAGAATCGGGTCTTTCTTATAGCTATAGGATATCTGAGTGAAGAAATGACTCCATACCGCCGACAGTTGTATGTCGTGTATTTTCTCCGGCTTCAGATACGGATTGCCGCCCTCGAAGGTGAAACGGTTGATATAGTCAATGGTTCCGTCAAGTGAATTGTAGCTCGGTCGCTGAGTCTTGTGCGTGTAGCTAAGAGCCAGTTGCACCTTCTTTATCATAGTGGATACGGAAAGCGAGGGGAACAGATTGTTGTAGCTGCGACTCATGTCATCGCGTTTCTGCCCGTTCTCGAGATACTTGAAGGCGACGTGCTCATAGCGCAGACCGGCTCCGACATTCCATATACCGAAGCGTTGGGCGAGCTGCACGAATCCGGCAATGTTGCTCTCGTCGACACGCGAGTCGGCACTTGTAAGCTGGGAAGCGTTTGTTGTATAGTCAGTGGCAAAGCGCGACGATGTGTATTCATTGCCAAACTCTACGCTACCCTTCCATACGGGATAGCTGAGTACGAGCTTTTCGGCAAACAGGCGGCCGTGGTTCAGGGTGGAGGAAGCCACACGCGCATCATCAAAGTTACCGCTTGCCTCGTCATTCAGCAGGTTGGAGTTATCCTTCTGCCACATATAGTCCATGTTGAAATCGATGCCAAGTTTTCCGATGGTGCCGTTATAATACATATTGGCGTGGTGTTTCGGCGTTACATCACCCTTCTGATGTATATCGACAGATAGTTCGTCGTATGGCGTTCCGCCGGCAAGTATTCTGCTGAAGCCGTAGTTATGGGCATCGGTTTTCTTGAATCCGTTTGTGTAGTACGCGCCAATGGAGTGGTGGGAATTGAACAGATAGGAGAAGCCCGCTTTGGCATAAAAGTCCTGAACCTTAGCCTTTCCGTTCTGTTCCATAATCTGATTCCAAAGAACGGAGGCCCGGGTCTGCATATCGATGGTGCTTGCATCCTCGTGTCTGCCGCCCATATAACCGAAGTTTCCGAACACTTCGAGTCCGCCGGTGCGGTACTTCAGGTTCAGTTGGTCCATAGTCCGGAAGTATTTCTGCACCGCTCCCTGCACACGTACAAGTCCGCTTACCCCGTCACCTTGCGGTGCTTTCAGGGTGATGTTTATCACAGACTTTACCGCTGCGCTGTATTTTGCGCCAGGATTGGTCTGCACTTCGACGGTCTTGATATTGGCGGAACTGATTTGCGCCAGCTCCGACACATCCTGCAACAGCCTTCCGTTGACATATATAGCCGGACTTCCCTTCCCCAAGACCTCGAAATTGCCGTCGGAACCGAGCACCATCGGCACCTGTGTCAGCACATCGTTGGCTGTGCCTGCGTGCTCAAGCTGGGTGCCGGTGACGCGGGTCAGCAGGGCATCGCCTTTAAGGGATGTCACGCGCGGATTGGCTTTTACCACCACTTCGCCGAGTGTATAGGTTACGCTGTCTACGGGGACGGTACCCGTTTGTGCCGCCGCCGGTAAGACCGCTGCGATGGCGAGCAAGATAATTGTAATGGTTTTCATACGTTCTGTCATAATAATTTCTCTTAAAATTAATGTATAACTCTGATGCGGAATATGGTTGTTCCGACATTGCAAAGTTAGTGTAGAAAGGTGCTTTTTGCCTACTAAACGAGCAGATAAAAAGTCTGAACGGTCAGAGCGTAACACACTGACTATCAAGGGGTGAACGTATTAAAAATCTAAATGGAGCTTTTGCAAATCTAAATGGATTCAGGCAATGCCGAATTGAGCGTCCAACTGGGCTGTAAAATCACCGTCTTCGGGTGTCGCGAGCTTCTTTCTGATGACCGATTTGCGTGTGTATATCGTAGCTGACGACTGCTCGGTGAGAACGCTAATCTCCTTTGTGGAGAACCCGGCTTTAAGCAACACGATTATCTGTTGCTCTTTGTCATTGAACATATTGGGATAGTTTGTGACGAGTTTTGTGTGGAAACCGTCAAACAGATTGTCTATCATAGAATAGAATTCCTGCCAGTCGACCAGTGATTCTATCGTGGCTTCGCCCTTGCCTATGGCGGATATCTTCCTTAGGGCATCGCGGCTCTGTGGGTTCGGCGTGCTGGCGAAGGTTTTGAATATGCCAAGCTGACGGAGCAGGGAGGCTTTCAGCTTCTCGCTATCGGACGGACTGTCTTTTTCGTCGGTGTCTTTCTCATAGTCTTTCAGCATCCGCTCCAGTGTCTCGGCACGCTCCTCGGCATCTATCAACCTCTGTTTTCTACGGCTAAGCAACAGGTACACAGCCACACCGCCGGCAAGCAGCAAGAGGGAAATGCAGGAGATAAGCAACCAAAGACGTTGCCGTTGCAGCTTCAACTCGTAGTTGTCATCGTTGAGTTCTATCACCGTTTCCAGGGCTGTCTGTCTGTCGAACTGGGCAAACTGATAGCTGTGCTGCATCGTTTTTGTGACTTCGTGCATCAGTTCCGAAGGGAAATGCCCCGTGTCCTTGAACTGTAACGCTGATTTCAGCATCGCAATGGACGCGTAGACTTCGAATACCGATTGCGTACCTTCGTGTTTTATACTGCCAAGCAATTCCTTCGCCTTATCCGTATTGCCCGAATTGGCATAGAACTGGGCAAGAGAGACCTTCCGGCACACATCCTCAACGGTGTCTGTCGGAACTCCGTTACGGTTTAGACTGTCGATAACGGAGACTGCACGTGAGGAATATCCGGCTCCGTCGAGTATCTCGGCATAGTCGCAGTAGAAATCTGCGGATACCTTCGGAGGCACTTTCTCCACTACTCCAGTGGCTATGATACTGTCGAGATCGGCAAGTGCCTGCTTGAAACGACCTTGCTGATAGAGGGCGACACTTTTGGCTGTGGCAAACTTCAGTGTCTCTTCTGGCACATTGGTATGCCTCAGCAGCCAGTCGGCATAGCCGTATGCACGCTCATATTTCTGACTACTGATAGACAATTCAAGCAAATGTAGGTAGGTGTCCCAATGCAGTTTGGGATTCTTGATATGTGGAATCAAATCCTCAAGGATTCGTAGTGCGGCTTCGGCATCGCCTTTCATAAATTCATGTCCGGACTGCAATTGGGACGAAATCACCCAGTTTGCCGTGTCGCCAGCCGATATGAAGTATGTGGCTGCTTTATCCAACAAAGTGTCGGTGATGAGCGAACGCCCCACACGGGTATTTGCCCATGCCCTGGTTAATATATACTTTGCTTTTAGCGAATCTGCCGTAAGGTCGTCATAATCTATATCCTGCAAAACAGAATACGCGCTATCTGGCCGCTCATTTATCATACGGTATGCCATATCGAGCTTGTCCGACGGTTTGTCACACCCTATCAGGCACGCCATTGCAACGGAAGCCAACAGAAAAACTGTGAATTTATAGTCGTATCTTGAGTTCTTTATCATAACACAAAGATATGACTTTTTTTCCATTTGAAAATGAAATATCTGATTTTTATAAAGACTCAACTCAGAAATAGTGGCAGCCTATATACAAAAAAAACTGCAACCCATTACGGATTGCAGTCTTTTTAAATGCTTGAAAGTATTTGGTTATTCCTTTACTTCTTTCTCGCTGAAGTCGAGAACATTCTTCTTGTTTGCCTGCATACGCTCATACTCATCGCGTGAACCGACAATCACCTTATCCCACTTACGAAGTCCGGTACCGGCAGGAATGAGGTGTCCGCAAATCACATTCTCCTTCATTCCCTCAAGACGATCAACCTTTCCACGGATAGCAGCATCGTTGAGCACCTTTGTTGTCTCCTGGAATGATGCGGCTGACATGAAGCTCTTGGTCTGAAGTGCTGCACGGGTGATACCCTGAAGTATCTGTGTAGATGTTGCAGGAACTGCATCACGCACCTGTATGAGTTTCATATCGCGACGCTTTAAAGTAGAGTTCTCATCACGCAACTTGCGAGCTGAAATAATCTGGCCCTTATAACAGGTCTCTGAGTCGCCCGGATCGGTAATGACTTTCTTACCCCAGATGCGGTCGTTCTCCTCTGCGAAGTCGAGCTTGTCAACGATTTCCTGTTCCAGGAATGTCGTGTCGCCCGGATCATTGATGACAACCTTACGCATCATCTGGCGCACGATAATCTCGAAGTGCTTGTCGTTGATCTTCACACCCTGCAAACGATAGACGTCCTGAACCTCATTTACAATATACTCCTGTACTGCGGTAGGACCCTTAATAGCAAGAATGTCGGCCGGAGTGATGACACCATCAGAAAGCGGTGTACCTGCGCGAACGGCATCGTGTTCCTGAACAAGAATCTGCTTAGAAAGCGATACAAGGTATTTGCGCTGCTCGCCAGTCTTTGAAGTTACGATGATCTCACGATTACCACGCTTAACACGTCCCATCATTACCTCACCGTCGATTTCAGAAACGACTGCTGGGTTAGATGGATTACGCGCCTCGAAGAGCTCGGTTACACGTGGAAGACCACCGGTAATATCTCCTGCACCACCCATAGCACGTGGAATCTTCACAAGGGTTGTACCGGTAGCAATCTTAGCGCCGTCCTGAATACGCTGCTCAATGTGTCCTCCCACAGGGAAGATGTATGTTCCGAGCACGTCTTCTGGATTATATCGACCAGTCTCACGGTTCTTTCTTGCACCTTCACGAACGATGTCGCAAGTAGGAACGCGTGACTTATCTTTAGAATCAGTAATGATACGCTCCTCAAGTCCGGTAGCATCATCAGTCTCAGAACGGTAAGTTACACCATCGACAACGTCGTGGAAGCGTACAACACCGGCATATTCACTGACGATAACTGCATTGAACGGATCCCATTTAGCAATGAGGTCGCCCTTCTTCACCTTATCGCCATGCTTGAAATAGAGTGAACTACCGTATGGAACGTTCATTGTAGAAAGCACGATATTGGTATTCGGGTCAACAAAACGAATCTCTGCAAGACGGCTGACAACCATCTCACAGTTGATTTCTGTCTCATCCGGCTGGCGCTCTACGTATGGTACAGTACGGAGTTCGTCGAACTCTATCTTTGCATCATTCTTTGCAACGATGCTTGCATTGGCTGCTGCATTCCCAGCCACACCACCGGCATGGAATGTACGGAGGGTCAACTGTGTACCCGGCTCACCGATAGCCTGTGCTGCGATGACTCCGACAGCCTCGCCAAGCTGTACCATTCGTGATGTTGCGAGGTTGCGGCCGTAACACTTCATGCAGACTCCTTTCTTGCTCTCACAGGTGAGAACGGAACGAATCTCGACGCTCTCTATAGGTGAGTCTTCGATAATCTTAGCCTTTGCCTCTGTTATTTCCTCACCGGCAGCAACGATAAGGTCGCCGGTTGTCGGATGTATTACATCGTGTACAGACACACGACCGAGAATACGCTCATACAAAGAAGATATAACCTCATCGCCATTTTTCAATGCTGTGCAAACAAGTCCACGCAAAGTACCGCAGTCTTCTTCTGTGATAATCACATCGTGAGACACGTCAACAAGTCGACGGGTAAGGTAACCGGCATCGGCTGTCTTCATAGCAGTATCGGCAAGACCCTTACGAGCACCGTGAGAGGAGATGAAGTACTCAAGCACCGACATTCCTTCCTTGAAGTTAGAAAGAATCGGGTTCTCAATAATCTGCGCGCCTTCTGCTCCGGCTTTCTGCGGCTTGGCCATAAGACCGCGCATACCGGAAAGCTGCTTAATCTGGTCTTTAGAACCACGGGCACCGGAATCGAGCATCATGAATACGGCGTTAAAGCCCTGATCGGCCTCTGTCATCTCCTTCAAGAGGATATTTCCGAGGTCATTATTTACGTGAGTCCATGTATCAATAACCTGATTGTAGCGCTCGGTATCGGTGATGAATCCCATATTATAGTTGTCGGTAATATCACGGACTTCCTTGTTACCGCGCTCAACAATACTTTCTTTCTCTGGCGGAATGATGATATCGTCAAGGTTGAATGAAAGTCCGGCAACGTATGCCATACGGTAACCGAGGTTCTTGATACCATCAAGGAACTCGCAGGCACGTGCCATACCGACAGACTTGATTACATCGGCAATGATACCACGGAGTGTTTTCTTTGAAATAATATCATTGAAGTAACCTACTTCTTCCGGAATAATGCCATTTACAATAACGCGTCCTACAGAAGTCTCGACCATACGCTTTTGAAGTTTGCCGTCTACGAGATCATTAACGACAACCTTTACCTGTGCGTGCAAATCACATTTACCTTCGTTATTCGCGATAATTGCCTCTTCGGGACCATAGAAAGTAAGTCCTTCGCCTTTAGCACCCGGACGAATCTTGGTTATATAATAGAGTCCGAGTACCATATCCTGAGACGGCACGGTGATAGGAGCACCATTTGCCGGGTTAAGAATATTGTGGCTCTGGAGCATCAAAATCTGAGCTTCGAGTACGGCGGCATTGCTCAACGGGAGGTGAACAGCCATCTGGTCACCATCAAAGTCGGCGTTGAACGCTGTACAAGCAAGCGGATGAAGCTGGATTGCCTTACCCTCGATAAGTTTCGGCTGGAATGCCTGAATACCGAGACGGTGAAGAGTTGGCGCACGGTTAAGAAGTACCGGGTGACCTTTCATCACATTCTCAAGAATATCCCAAATTACCGGTTCACGACGGTCGACAATCTTCTTCGCGCTCTTAACGGTCTTTACAATTCCGCGCTCGATAAGTTTACGAATAATAAACGGCTTGTAAAGCTCTGCTGCCATCAACTTAGGAAGACCGCACTCGCCCATCTTCAACTCAGGACCTACAACGATAACTGAACGTGCAGAATAGTCAACACGCTTACCAAGAAGGTTCTGACGGAAACGTCCTTGCTTACCTTTCAACGAATCGGAAAGGGATTTCAATGGACGGTTGCTCTCGCTCTTCACAGCAGAAGACTTGCGAGAGTTGTCGAACAAAGAATCGACAGCTTCCTGCAACATACGTTTCTCATTGCGAAGAATTACTTCTGGCGCCTTAATCTCCATAAGTCTTTTAAGACGATTGTTACGTATAATCACGCGACGATAAAGGTCATTAAGGTCTGAAGTTGCGAAACGACCACCATCAAGCGGTACCAATGGACGAAGTTCTGGCGGAGTAACCGGTATTATCTTCATTATCATCCACTCCGGATGATTGATTTCTTTAGAAGAACGGAAGGATTCAACAACCTGCAAACGCTTCAACGCTTCGGTTTTTCGCTGCTGGCTGGAATCTGTTGTGGCACGGTCACGAAGCTCACCGGCAAGACGGTCAAGGTCAAGACCCAACAGAAGATCATACACTGCCTCTGCACCCATCTTGGCAATAAACTTATGTGGATCGCTATCATCAAGATATTCATTTCCTTCCGGCAATTTGTTATCGAGTATATCCAAGTACTCATCTTCCGTAAGAAGGTCGAGTTTATGGGAACCATTCAACTCATTGCCTTCTGCATCGTGCATACCTTCGACAACACCAGGCTGTACAACGATATACTTTTCATAATAGATAACAGCATCAAGGCGTTTCGTTGGTATACCGAGCAGATAGCCTATCTTATTTGGCAATGATCGGAAATACCATATATGTGCAACCGGAACAACGAGCTCGATATGACCACTACGCTCACGACGTACTTTCTTCTCAGTTACTTCGACACCACAACGGTCACAGACGATACCTTTATAACGAATCCGCTTGTACTTTCCACAAGCACATTCATAATCTTTTGTAGGACCGAAAATACGCTCACAGAACAAGCCATCACGCTCCGGTTTGTAAGTACGATAGTTAATTGTTTCCGGCTTGGTCACCTCACCGAAAGAATTTTCGAGGATTTCCTCCGGAGAAGCAAGTCCGATGGTAATCTTGGTGAAATTACTCTTTACTTTTGTATCTTTCTTAAAAGCCATAATCTTTTACTTTAATTTAGAATTTAGAATTTAGAATCTTGAATTGTGATTATTCTATGTTCCTGCTTATTTCTTTCCGGACATATCATAATTCTCAACTGTCAATCTCAATTCTTAATTAATTTTAGTCGAGCTTGATACTCAAGCCAAGACCTCTAAGCTCGTGCAGAAGCACATTGAGAGATTCCGGTATTCCCGGCGTCGGCATCGGTTCGCCTTTAACAATAGCCTCATAAGCCTTGCTTCTGCCAACAACATCATCAGACTTTATGGTAAGAATCTCTTGTAAGACATGGCTTGCACCAAATGCTTCAAGAGCCCAAACCTCCATCTCTCCAAAACGCTGACCACCAAACTGAGCTTTACCTCCAAGTGGCTGCTGAGTGATAAGACTGTAAGGACCGATAGAACGGGCGTGCATCTTATCCTCAACCATGTGGCCTAACTTAAGGAAGTATGTTACACCCACTGTAGCTGGCTGGTCGAAGCGCTCTCCTGTCTCACCATCATAAAGGTGGGTTGAACAGAGATGTGGAAGACCCGCTTTATCAGTCCACTCAGAAAGGTCATCAAGCTTAGCACCATCAAAAATCGGAGTAGCAAACTTCACACCAAGTTTTCTACCAGCTGCACCAAGAATAGCCTCGAAAATCTGACCAAGGTTCATACGAGAAGGCACACCAAGTGGATTCAATACCAAGTCTACAGGACGGCCATCCTCTAAGAACGGCATATCTTCCATACGAACAATCTTCGATACAATACCTTTATTACCGTGGCGTCCCGCAAGTTTATCTCCAACACCAATCTTACGTTTCTTTGCCACGTAGACCTTAGCCATCTGCAAGATACCTGACGGCAACTCATCTCCAATAGTAATCGCAAACTTACGACGCTTCAATTCCGCATCCATAAGTTTGTACTTACGTATATAGTTCTTGATAAGCATAGATATGAGCGTATTAGTATGCTCATCATCTGTCCAATCATTAGATACGATTCCCTGATAATCAAGGTTCTTCAATATCGGAGCTGTAAACTTACTACCCTTTGTTATAATCTCCGCACCAGAATAATCCTTTATTCCTTGCGAATCTTTTCCATCGGTAAGGGTAAGCAACTTGTCCACAAGAATATCTTTCAGGTCATCAACCTTAGCTTCGTATTCCTCGTCAATTTTAGCAAGAACGACCTTATCATGTTTCTTGCTCTCGCGAGTCTTAATAGCACGGGTAAAGAGTTTCTTGTCTATAACGACACCACTAAGAGACGGATTTGCCTTGAGTGAAGAGTCTTTCACATCACCGGCCTTATCACCAAAGATTGCACGAAGCAATTTCTCTTCCGGTGACGGGTCGCTTTCGCCCTTAGGAGAAATCTTACCGATAAGAATATCACCTGGTTCTACACGTGCGCCGACACGAATAACGCCATTCTCATCAAGGTCTTTTGTTGCCTCTTCACTAACATTAGGAATATCGCTTGTGAACTCCTCTACGCCACGCTTTGTTTCACGCACATCAAGAGAATACTCGTCTACGTGTACACTGGTAAGGACATCATCACGTACCATACGCTCAGAAAGCACGATAGCATCCTCGTAGTTGTAGCCCTTCCACGGCATATAAGCCACGAGAAGGTTACGTCCAAGAGCAAGCTCTCCGTTCTCGGTTGCATATCCTTCTGTCAAAATATCACCGGCCTTAACACGCTGTCCCTTAGAACAAATAGGACGAAGGTCGATAACCATATTCTGATTGGTACGGCGGAACTTAGAAATTCTATATTCCTTCAATGCCGGTTCAAAACTTACGAACTCCTCATCATCTGTGCGGTCATAAAGAATACGTATAGTCGTTGCATCAACATACTCTATAACGCCGTCGCCCTCAGCCGTTACCATTGTTCGTGAATCCTCACAAACTTTCTTCTCAAGACCAGTTCCTACTATAGGAGCGTCATTATGAAGCAATGGAACAGCCTGGCGCATCATGTTGCATCCCATAAGAGCACGGTGTCCATCATCATGCTCCAAGAACGGAATAAGACCAGCAGATACTGATGCAATCTGCTGCGGAGCCACGTCAACAAGGTCTACCTGATCAGGAGATACGACCGGATAATCTGCATCCTGACGACACTTTACATAATCACGAATAAATGTTCCATCATCGTTGAGTGGAGCATTACCCTGTCCGATAATCTTATCCTCTTCTTCCTCAGCTGTAAGATATACAACATCTTCATTCTGCATATCCACCTTAGCATTAGAAGCCTTACGATAAGGAGTAACTATAAATCCGAGGTCATTTATCTTTGCATAAACACAAAGAGAAGAAATAAGACCAATATTCGGACCTTCAGGACTCTCAATAGGACACAGACGTCCATAGTGCGTATAATGAACATCACGCACCTCAAATCCGGCACGCTCACGAGACAAACCGCCAGGACCGAGAGCCGAAAGACGGCGCTTATGCGTCACCTCAGCCAACGGGTTGGTCTGGTCCATGAACTGGCTAAGCGGATTAGTACCGAAGAAAGAATTTATAACACTCGAAATGGTCTTCGCATTAATCAAATCCGTTGCCTGGAACACCTCATTATCGCGAACGTTCATACGCTCACGGATAGTACGGCTCATACGTGCGAGACCGATAGAGAACTGATTGCTCAACTGCTCACCCACGGTACGTACACGACGGTTTGACAAGTGATCAATATCGTCAACCGTTGCATTTGAGTTAATCAACTGAATGAGATATTTTATAATCTCAATTATATCGTCTTTGGTCAACACTCTCACATCAGAGTCTGTGTTCAAACCAAGTTTCTTATTTATACGATAACGGCCTACCTCGCCCAAATCATAACGTTTGTCTGAGAAGAACAGATTCTGGAATACCTCACGTGCACTTGCGTCATCAGCAGGGTCTGCATTACGCAACTGGCGATAGATATACAATACAGCCTCTTTCTCAGAGTGACTCGGGTCTTTTGCAAGAGTATTAAAAATGATGGCATACTTGTTTGCCTGATCTTCATCCTTATGAAGGAGAATAGATGATGCGCCACTATCGAGAATCTCTTCAACGATTTCCTCTGTGATTTCAGCCTCGCGCTGAACAACGACTTCATTACGCTCGATAGATACAACTTCTCCGGTATCCTCATCTACAAAGTCCTCATTCCAACTCTTCATCACATTACCGGCAAGTTTGCGACCGATGGCAGCCTTCAGGTTTTTCTTTGTAACCTTCATACCCTCGCAAAGGTCAAAAATCTGAAGTATATCCTTGTCATCCTCAAAACCGATAGCACGCAACAAAGTTGTTACCGGCAACTTTTTCTTACGGTCAATGTAAGCATACATCACATTGTTAATGTCCGTAGCAAACTCTATCCAAGAACCTTTAAACGGAATAATACGTGCAGAATACAGCATTGTTCCATTTGAATGTACGCCCTGTCCAAAGAACACACCCGGTGAACGGTGAAGCTGCGATACGACGACACGCTCTGCACCATTAATAAGGAATGTACCATTCTCCGTCATATAAGGAATGGTTCCGAGGAACACATCTTGTATTACAGTGCCAAAATCCTCATGGTCTGGGTCTGTACAATACAATTTCATCTTAGCCTTCAATGGCACACTATATGTCAGACCGCGCTCAAGACACTCTTCAATAGTATAACGCGGTGGGTCGATATAGTAATCCAAGAACTCAAGAACGAAATTATTTCTTGTATCGGTTATAGGGAAATTCTCTGAGAATACCTTATAAAGACCGTCATTCTTGCGTTCCTCTGGCGGGGTGTCCAACTGCAAGAATTCTTTGAACGACTTCAACTGCACATCGAGAAAATCCGGATAGGCAAGCGGATTCTTCACGCTGGCAAAGTTTACTCTGTTATCAACAATTTTTGTAGCCATATAAATAATAATGTCTTAATACTCTTTTTTAGCCATTCCGGCTCTAAATCGTTATTTCACTTTTCCAATCAAAAGACGCAAAAAGGTTAGGACTCGCCTACTTAGCAAATCCTAACCGTATTTCAAAAATGTGCGATATCTAATATATTTATGACGAATATCTTCGTAGTCTACATAAGATTACGCACCATTCAATGAACTTACTTCAGCTCTACCTTAGCACCTGCAGCCTCGATAGTCTTCTTCAAGTTCTCAGCCTCGTCCTTAGAAAGACCTTCCTTGATAGTTGCAGGAGCACCGTCTACGAGATCCTTAGCCTCTTTCAGACCAAGACCACAAGCCTCCTTAACAGCCTTAACTACCTGAAGCTTTGTAGCACCAACCTCAGCGAGGACAACATCGAAAGATGTCTTCTCCTCAGCTGCTGCAGCTGCACCACCAGCAGCAGGACCAGCAGCTACAGCTACAGCTGCAGCAGCAGGCTCGATACCATACTCGTCCTTCAGGACTGTTGCCAACTCATTTACTTCTTTTACTGTAAGATTTACTAACTCTTCAGCAATAGCTTTAATATCTGCCATTTTATTTAAATTTTAATTTTGTTTTTATACTTTGTTATGACTTTAATAATATTTATTCAGGACGCTCGCCTAAAGTCTTCAGCACACCATGAATAGTGTTTGCTCCTGATTGGAGAGCAGAAACAACGTTCTTCGCCGGAGACTGCAACAATGCAACAACCTCTGCGATAAGTTCTGTCTTGCTCTTGAGAGATGCCAGTTCGTCAAGTTTATCTGCACCTACATAGATAGACTCCTCTGCATAAGCGGCTTTCAGAGAAGGAACACCTTCCTTAGCATACTCCTTCAACAACTTAGCCGGAACGTTAGCTGTATTTGAGAACATAACAGCCGTGCTACCAACGAGAGAGTCATACAACGGTTCAAAATCAATATCAGAAGCCTCGAAAGCCTTGTGGAGAAGAGTATTCTTCACAACAACCATCTTGATTTCCTGCTTGAAGCACTTGCGACGAAGGTTACTTGTAGTCTCCGCATTCAGTCCGGCAACATTCACCAAATAGAAATGAGGATACTCCTTCAACATCTGTCCAAGTTCTGCTATAATTGTATCTTTTACTTCTTTTCTCATTTTACAAAACTTTTAGAGTTATTCAACTGATTTAGGATCAATCTTGATACCCTTACTCATTGTGCTCGAAATAAAGATACTCTTGATATATGTACCTTTAGCAGCAGAAGGTTTAAGCTTGATAACAGTAGATATAAATTCCTTTGCATTTCCGAAAATCTGCTCAGGTGTCATGCTTACCTTACCGATTGATGTGTGGATAATACCAGCCTTATCAACCTTAAAGTCTATCTTACCCTGCTTAACTTCCTTAACTGCCTTAGCAACATCCATAGTTACAGTACCGCTCTTTGGGTTTGGCATCAATCCACGAGGACCGAGTACACGACCCAAAGGACCAATCTTACCCATACAAGACGGCATTGTGATAATGACATCAATATCTGTCCATCCACCCTTGATCTTTTCTACATATTCATCAAGACCAACATAATCAGCGCCGGCAGCCTTAGCAGCCTCTTCCTGATCCGGTGTACAGAG
>ENA-OPEC01001328-OPEC01001328.1-human-gut-metagenome-genome-assembly--contig:-NODE-1328-length-16973-cov-3.821374_pt1 | contig 16973 bp, 16 predicted proteins | sample MGYA00241622_ERZ501507 | MGnify/ENA primary metagenome ERZ501507 (study PRJEB25962, sample SAMEA2042582) | human gut metagenome | biome: human gut; feature: human-associated habitat; material: faeces... | reverse complement strand
TTGCTTCCATGGAACGCAGCAGCGGTGTTTTCTTGTCCAGTGCTTCACCGGTGTAGGAAACGAATACGGTCGGGATATACAGAGAGCCTTCCTTGACGAAGCAGTAGGAAGTCGGATCCCATGCGGTATAGCCTCTTGCAGAGCAGGTTTCACGCAGACCGCCGGACGGGAAAGAAGAAGCGTCCGGTTCGCCCTTGACCAGTTCCTTGCCGGAGAAGTTCATAATTACCATGCCGTTGTCAGTGGGGCTGATAAAGGAATCGTGCTTTTCAGCAGTAGAACCGGTCATCGGCTGGAACCAGTGCGTAAAATGCGTTGCGCCATGCTCCAGCGCCCAGTCCTTCATAGCGTTGGCAATGATATTGGCAATAGGCAAATCCAAAGGCTCGCCCTTTAAAACCGCATTTTTAAAAGCCTTGTAAGTAGCGGTTGGCAGGCGGTCCTTCATAACAGTTTCGTTAAAAACCTCGCTGCCAAAAAGTTTCGGAACACTCGTCATTTTTCAGTCCCCCTCAAAATAAAAACAAAATAAAAAAAGCAACGCGCGAAGTTAAATGCTTCTGCAACTTCGCTGTTGCTTATGCTGTAATTATAGCCCCCTTTACACATTTTGTAAAGCCTTCAGGCAAATGTTTTTATTTTCTGAAAATTTAGTGGATTTTGTGCCATATGTATTAGACAAATTTCTGTAAAAACAATTGACAAGCACTTTTAAAAGTTCTAAAATATTTACATCAAAAACACAAGTTAACCAGGATGCCCGGAAAAACGCCGGGCATTACTTAATAAAAGAAAGAGGTTTTAACACATGGCTGAAATGTTATACGAAGGCAAAGCCAAAAAAGTTTTCGCCACCGCCGACCCCAACGAAGTAGTTATCTATTATAAAGATGACGCCACTGCCTTAAACGGAGCCAAAAAAGGCACCATTGTTGATAAGGGCATTATGAACAACACTATTACCAGCTTCTTTTTTGACCTGCTCGGCAAAAACGGTGTTGAACACCATTTTATTAAAAAGCTCAGCGACCGCGAACAGCTTTGCAAAAAAGTAAAAATCATTCCGGTTGAAGTTGTATGCCGCAACATTGCCGCAGGCAGCCTTGCCAAAAAAATGGGCGTTGAAGAAGGCTATGTGCTTAAACGCCCGCTGGTAGAATTTTACTACAAAAGCGATGCACTTGACGACCCGATGATCAGCCCCGACTACGGCGAAGCCTTTGGTTTTGCAACCGATGAACAGATTGCAAAAATCCGCGAAATGGCGCTCAAAATCAACGCCGTATTAAAAGACTTCCTGGCACAGCGCAAAGTACGCCTGATTGACTTTAAAACCGAGTACGGCATCGACAGCGAAGGCAACATCATCCTTGCCGACGAAATTACTCCGGACACCAGCCGCCTGTGGGACTGGGACACCAACGAAAAGCTGGATAAAGACCGTTTCCGCCGCGACATGGGCAATGTTGAAGAAGCCTACCACGAAGTAATCCGCCGCTTAACGGGTGAAGGGAAATAAAATAACCCTGCTTACGCAGATATGCAGATGTGCAGATGTACAGATGTACAGATTAAACGCCGCCTTAAAAGCGGCGTTTTTTGTATTTATATTTGATTTTTTATTTACGTTACGGCTTTGTAATTAGGTTATTATATTTTTATTTACATTTTATGTCATCTGCATTCTTTTGAGCGACCAAAAGAACGCAGCAAGAAAAGTCACGCGGCTGAAAAAATTTTTAACGCGGCGCTTTAGATAAAACTAAAATTTTCCACGGAACTCGCTTCGCTCAAACACCGGGAAAATTTTATTTTCTTTCTGTAAATACCGCTAAATTTTTAATGCCGCGATTGCACTTAACCCGTACTTTTTTATTGCTTAATTTAGTATGTTTTCCCTTTATATCGTACTTTACAGCTGCTTATTATCAAAAGATATGCAACTAATGATTTTGTACAATTAAAACTTACGGCAACATTGCTTTTGTCATAAAAATTTTCCAAAGTACGAACTTGGGCGAAGCCGCGACATTCAAAAAACAGGAAAAGCATAATTAAAGCACTTGCAGAGTTTAATACAAAAGAAAATTCAATACACTAAATTAAACAATAAAAATGTGCGGATTACGGCAAAATGCGGCATTGGATTTTTAGCAATATTTACTGAAAAACAAGTGCAAAAATCGTGTTTGAGCGCAGCGAATCTCGCATTTTTGCACTTGTTATGCTAAATTATTGCGTTAAAAAATCCGCAGCCGCAAAACTTTCTTGGTTACTTCTTTAGTTATAAAGAAGTAACATAAATAAAAAAGCAAATTAAAATATTAAACCTAAATTCAAAAACGCAGCCAAATAAAATAATAAAACATTCACTTAAATTGCCCTCAAACTTTACACAAATCAATCTGTTTTATATACAAACATCTCCGTCAATGGTATAATTAAGAAAAACAAAAGTGTTCGCACGGGGGGGAATTACGTACCTGTAATTTCTCTCCGTAACTCTCCTCCCGTAACAAAAATGGGAGGAGGTTTTATTATGCGCAAAAGTTTAACTTATAAAATTTTAGCGGCTGTAATGGCAGCAGGCAGCCTTGGCTTATATGCGGCAGCACCCGCAGCGGCGGAAGAAAATTTTAACGCGCCAGATGATGGTACTACAATAGTTAACGGTACTTACGATAATGTTTACGGCAACGGTACACCTATAACCATTACCGGCGGTACAATAGGCTATGTTTTCGGTGTTGGCAAAGCTAATTATAGTGGCGATGTCAGCGGCGGCAATGTAAACATCAATGGCAATGCTAAAGTAACAGGTAATGTTTACGGTGGTTATTCCGATAGTAAGATAGATATTACAAACAATTATGTAACTATTAATAATTCTACTATAAGCAATAATGTCTACGGCGGTTATTCAAATGGCGACAATTCCGGCGGCGGCAACACTAACGGCAACCATGTAATTATTAACAACAGCTCTGCAACCAATGTTTTTGGGGGCTGTTCGCTTGCCGATTATAAAATCGGTAACGCTGACGGCAACTATGTAACCATCAACAACAGTACCATAAGCGGAGATGTTCATGGAGGTTATTCAGATAAGGCTAATGCTAATGGTAATCATGTAACTATCATCAACTCTGTTATAAAAGGTAACATTTACGGTGGGTACAACGGAAGTGTTAATAATACCGAAATGAAAGGCAATACTGTTACTATAAAAGGTTATAGTGATATTACAGACGCCAATATTTATGGCGGCTATTGCTATATTGTAAACCCAAATGTTCAAAGAGGTGACAACACCCTCATTCTTGACGGTTGGAGCGGCACAGCCAAAATTATACATTATTTTGAAAACATCGAATTTAAAAATACCACATTTACTAACGGTACTGTATTAAATTCGCAAGAACAAAGTGATTTAGCTGGTCTTAAAAACATTAAAATTACCAACTTTGCAGGCGGGCAAAATTTCAATAAAGGTGAAACCCTTACGCTTATAAAGAATATAAAGAATATATGAAATATTATAATGAATTATTCTATTATGTAATGGATATTAATAAAAGATTTAAGAAGTATACTGATGTAAGGGGTTGTCATAAATGAGAGTAATAAGTGGATATTTAAAGGGTAGAAATATTTTAGGATATAATATTCCAGGTACTAGACCAACGATGGATAGAGTAAAAGAATCAATGTTTGCTAGTATCCAAGATTATATAGATAATTCTACTGTATTAGATTTATTTTGTGGTACTGGTAGTCTTGGAATAGAAGCATTATCCATGGGAAGTAACAAATGTTACTTCGTAGATAATGGTAAAGAAATATTAAAATATCTTAATAAAAATATAGATAACTTAAATATCAAAGATAAAAGTATAGTAATAAATAAAGATTATAAAGATGCTTTATTATATTTTAAAAATAATAATATAAAATTTAATATCATATTAATGGATGCTCCCTATAAATTAGAAGTAGCTGAAGAAATAATTAATCTAGTTAATAAATATGCTTTATTATATAATAATGGTATATTAGTATTAGAATATAGTATTGATAAATTAAAAGATAATTATAATAATTTAACACTAATAAAGAGTAAAAAATATAATGACAAATATGTAAATATTTATCATAAAGTAATTGACTAAGAAATTATTTTATGGTAAGATTATATTATAAATAGAGGAGGATTAAAATAATGAAAAAATTAAATAGAAAAGGATTTACTTTAATAGAGTTACTAGCAGTTATCGTTATACTTGCTATTATCGTAGTAGTTACTGTACCTACAATTTTATCATCAATTGATGATGCTAGATTATCTACAATTAACTCATTATCTAAAGAAGTTGCTACTTGGTATGATGAAAGTGTTGTTAAAGATGAAATGGCATTTGGTGATGGGTACATTCAAATATTAAAAGGTGCTAAAGCTACTGCTAATTGGCAATGTTTAACAGCTGTAAAAGGTAGTGGAGATTCAATAGATAAACTATATGGTTTGACATCAAATGATATTAAGATAGAGGGTACTGCTTATAATGGAACAAAGGTTACTGATGGCACTTGTTCATCTATTAGATTAAATGCTGCTGGTCATGCTGAAGTTTTATTAGTTGGTAATCCAACTGGTAAATTTGGTTCTAAATATTCATTTAGTACTGATGCTAATGGAAAGAAATTAGGTTAATATTTAAAGAGGATATTATTCCTCTTTTTCTTTTTCTTAAAATATAGTATAATTATATAGAAAGAGGTAGATAATATGAATTTAATAATAGGTAGTCATGTATCATATAATAATAAAAGTCAGTTACTTGGAAGCGTTAAAGAAGCACTAAGTTATAAGGCTAATACTTTTATGTTTTATACGGGAGCCCCACAGAATACTAATAGAAGTGTGATTGAAGATTCTCTTACTATAGAAGCATATAAATTGATGAAAGAAAATAATATAGCTTTAGAAAAAGTAATAGTACATGCTCCTTATATAGTTAATTTAGCTAATTTTAATAATTTTGATTTTTCAGTATCATTTCTTATAAACGAAGTAGAAAGATGTAGTACATTAGGCATTAAATACTTAGTATTACATCCAGGATCAGCAGTTAATTGTTCTAGAGAAGAAGCTATTAATAATATAAGTAAAGGATTAAATTTAATATTAGATAACGATTATGATGTAACTATCTTACTAGAAACAATGGCAGGTAAAGGTAATGAAATGGGTAAGACATTTGAAGAATTAAAAGCTATTATTGATAAAATTAAACATCAAGATAAGATTGGAGTATGTATAGATACTTGTCACTTAAATGATGCTGGTTATGATATGAGTAAGTTTGATATAGTACTTGATAATTTTGACAAAGTAATTGGTATTAATAAAATAGGCTGTATTCATGTTAATGATAGTAAGAATGAAATAAGTAGTCATAAAGATAGACATGAGAATATTGGCTTTGGTACTATTGGTTTTGATAATTTGATTAAGATTATTTATAATGAAAGATTAGAAAGTATTCCTAAAATACTTGAAACACCATATGTTACTAAGGATGATAATAGTAAAGAAAAAGTATATCCCCCATATAAATATGAAATAGAAATGATAAGAAATAAAAAGTTTGATAATAATTTAATAACTAAAATAAGAGAAGGCTAGCCTTCTCTTATGTTTTTAGTAAACATATCAATTTTATCTTTAAATTTAATATATAAATTTTCTATTTTATTATAGGTAAGTGGTTTTACCTTAAATTTAATTTCATTTAAAATATCTTTAGGATTACCATAAATAATAGTTTTATAATCTTTTTTAATATAATCATATATTAATTCTACTTCTTCTTTATCTAAAGAAATACCCTGTTTTTCAGCATAATAAATAATATCACTTTTTCTTAATCTGTTTACATATTCACTAATTAAATAAATATTCATAAATTCACCTAATTAACTATATGTATAATTAGAATAAATATGATATAATAATAAAAGGAAGGTTGATAACATGAAAAGAACAATTAATAAACCTAAGAAAAAAAGCCACAAGAAAAAATTAGAAATAAAGAAGAATAGTAAACCTTTAAATAAAACAAAAAAAGATAAAAGAAATCTTACTGAAGTAATAAATAAAAGATATAATTCTTTAATATTTATAGTAATAATTTTATATGTTGTAATACTAGGAAGAGTATTTTATCTTCAAATAATTAAAGAGAATGATTATAAAGAGAGTCTTGCTATGGCTACTGAAAAAACAGTAGAAAGTACTAGTGCTCCAAGAGGTAGAATATATGATCGAAATTATAATTTACTAGTAGATAATGAAGGGGTTAAGACAATATATTATAAGAAACAAAATGGAATAACCAATAAAGAAGAAATAGAACTTGCCTATACAGTAGCAGATAATATAAATTTAGACTATTCTAAAGTTAATGAAAATAGATTAAAGACCTTCTACTACAAAGGACATTATAAAGAATGTAAAAAGAAAATTACTGATAAAGAGTGGGAAGAATATAATAAAAGAAAACTAAATGATAAAGATATAGAAAAACTTATATATGAAAGATTAGATGAAGAAATAAGTACCTATGATGAAAGAGATAAGAAAGCTGCTTATATATATTATTTAATGAATAAAGGATATTCATATGCAGAAAAAGTAATTAAAAATAAAGATGTTAGTGAAGAAGAATATGCTTATATAAGTGAAAACATTGATAACTTAAAAGGCTTTAATACTAAGTTAGATTGGGAAAGAGTATATTTATATGGAGATACTTTTAAAAGTATTTTAGGTAATGTATCTTCAAATAATCAAGGTATACCTTCAGAATTAGCAGAAATCTATTTAAAGAAAGGTTATTCATTAGACGATAGAGTAGGAATATCATATTTAGAATATCAATATGAAAATTATTTAAAAGGAACTAAAGCTAAGTATAGATTACTTTCTGATAATAGTTATGAATTAGTAAGTGAAGGTAAGAGAGGCAGTGATATAGTTCTTACTATAGATATTAATTTACAAAAACACTTAGAAGAAATTCTATCAAATGAAGTATATAATGCCAAAGGAGAAGCAGGAACTACTTATTATAATAGATCATTTGCTGTAGTCGCAGATCCTAGTACAGGAGAAATACTAGCTATGGGAGGAAAACAAGTACTTGATAAAGATGGCTCTAAATATATTGTAGATTATACTCCAGGTATAGCGACATTACCAGTAACTCCAGGTTCAGTAGTAAAAGGTGCTTCGATGATGGTAGGATATAAATATGGTGCTATTGATATTGGTAGTCACCAGTATGATGAATGTCTTAAAATAAAAGATACACCTCTAAAATGTTCATGGCGAACAATGGGGGATATTGATGATATATATGCTTTAGCATTTTCTTCAAATGTATATCAGTATAAAATAGCAATTACTGTAGGAAAAGGAAAATATGAATATGACAAAGGTTTATCTTTAGATGAAGAAGCCTTTAAAAAGTATCGAGATATGTATGCTGAATTTGGCCTTGGTAAAAAAACAGGTATTGACTTGCCAGTAGAAAGTTTAGGATATATGGGTACTAGTAAATTACCAGGACATTTATTAGATTTCTCAATTGGACAATATGATACTTATACACCAATACAATTATCACAATATATAAATACTATTGCTAATGGTGGCAAAAGATTAAAACCATATTTATTAAAAGAAGTATATAAAGCCAGTGATAATGGTGATAAATTTGGTTCACTAATATATAAAGCCGAAACAAAAGTAATGGGAACATTATCAGTAGAAGATAAATATATAAATAGAGTAAGAGAAGGATTTAGTGCTGTTGTTCAAAATGGTTTAGGTTATGGCTATATGGGTTATTATACAAATTCTGCTGGTAAGACAGGAACTAGCCAAAGCTTTATAGATACTGATGGTGATAATAAAGTTGATACAGAAACAATTACTACATCATTTGTAGGATATTCACCTAGTGATAGTCCTAAAATGAGTATCGTAGTAGTATCACCAGATGCAGGTATTCCCGATGTTACTCAGTCAGGTGTTACCAAAAGAATATCATCCCAAATAGTCAATAAATTCTTTGAACTAAATCAATGACAAAAAAGCTATTGACAAGTAAATAAAATTAGCATATAATATGATTATATTAAAACAAAGGAAAGAGACGGTATAGTAAAATAGTTGTAGAGAGCTAATGGTTGGTGAAAATTAGTATGATAGTTACTATATAGATCACTCTTGATGTGTTTTTCTGAATATTTTAAGAAAAACCGGAAGTAAATTCCGTTATCAAAAAGAGAGCACTTAAGTGAAGTAAGGTGGTACCGCGGTTATTCGTCCTTATAAACTAGTGCTTTTTTGTTTTATAAAATAGAAAGAAGGAGAGAAAGATGAATTATAAAGAGACATTATTAATGCCAGAGACAAGTTTTCAAATGCGTGGAAACTTACCAGAAAATGAAAAATTACAAAGAGAAAAATGGGAGGAAATGGATTTATACAATAAAGTAAGAGAAAAGAACAAAGGAAAAACACCATTTATCTTACATGATGGTCCTCCATATGCTAATGGTAATATTCATATAGGCCATGCTATGAATAAGATTTTAAAAGATTTTGTAAATAGATATAAAATGATGAGTGGATATGATATGATTTATATTCCTGGTTGGGATACCCATGGTCTTCCTATTGAACAAGCTGTTACCAATAGCGGTGTAGATAGAAAGAGTATGAGTAAGGCAGATTTTAGAGCACTATGTGAAAAATATGCTTATGAACAAATAGAAAAGCAAATGCAAGGATTTAAAGAACTTAATGTACTAGCAGATTGGGAGCATCCTTATATTACATTGCAAAAAGAAATGGAAGCTAGACAAATAGAAGTATTTGCTGAAATGGCTAAGAAAGGCTTAATCTTTAAAGGATTAAAACCAGTATACTGGAGTCCATCATCAGAATCAGCTCTTGCTGAAGCAGAAATAGAATATCATGATCGAAAAGACTCATCAATTTATGTAGCCTTCCCAGTAGTAGAAGGAAATGATACTGTAAATGTAGGAGATAATCTAGTAATATGGACAACAACCCCATGGACATTACCATGTAATACCGGAATCGCAATTAGTGAAAAATTTGACTATGCAAAAGTATTAGTTAATGATAAATACTATATTGTAGCAAACGAACTACTAGAAGACTTAGCTAAAGAGTTCGGTTGGGAAAACTATGAAGTAGTAAATGTATTTACTGGTGATAAATTTGCAGGTGTTAAATATAAGCATGTATTTATGGATAGAGTAGCTCCAGTAGTTGATGGCTTCCATGTAACCCTAGATGCTGGTACTGGACTAGTACATATAGCACCAATGTATGGAGCAGATGACTTTATTATTGGTAAAGAATATAATCTAGAAATGATAAATGGTATCGACGATCAAGGTGTATTAAATGAGCTATCTGGTCCATTTAATGGCTTATTCTTTGAAGATGCCAATAAAGCAGTTACTGTAAAATTAGATGAACTAGGCGTACTTCTAAAATTAAAATTTATTACTCACTCATATCCACATGACTGGAGAACTAAGAAACCAATTATCTTTAGAGCTACAAAGCAATGGTTCTGTAGTATTGATAAGATTAGAGATGAATTACTTAATGAACTTGAAAATAATGTTAAATTCCATACTGAATGGGGTAAAAAGAGATTATACAACATGATTCATGATCGTGGAGACTGGTGTATCTCTAGACAAAGAGTATGGGGTGTACCAATTCCAATCTTTTATAATGAAGACGGAAGTGAAATCGTTGACTATGATGTTATGATGCATGTAGCAGACTTATTTAGAAAATATGGTTCTAATGTATGGTTTGAGAAAGAAGCTAAAGACCTTCTTCCAGAAGGATATACAAATCCAGCTAGTCCAAATGGAAACTTTACTAAAGAAGAAGATATCATGGATGTATGGTTTGATTCAGGATCCACATGGAATGGTGTATTAATAGAACAAGGATTACCATATCCATCTGATATGTATCTAGAAGGATCAGATCAATATCGTGGATGGTTCAATAGTTCATTAATCTGTGGTGTAGCAGTAACAGGTAAAGCCCCATATAAAGAACTTGTATCTCATGGCTTTACTTTAGATGGTAAAGGTAATAAAATGAGTAAGAGCTTAGGAAATGTTATTGTTCCAGCAGATATGGTTAGATTACATGGATCAGATATCTTAAGACTATGGGTTGCTTCAACTGATTATACAGAAGATGTAAGAATTAGTGATGATCTAATTAAACAAGTAAAAGAAAGTTATCGTAAGATTAGAAATACTTATAAATTTATGTTAGGTAATTTAAAAGACTTTGATTATACTAAAGATAGTGTTAAATATGAAGATATGCCATACTATGATAAATATATGATGAATGAATTAAATAAATTTACTAAGAATGTTCTAGAAGAATATAATAACTATAACTTCCAAAACGTATATAAATTAGTTAATAACTTTGTATCATTCACATTATCAAACTTCTATCTAGACTTTACTAAAGATATTCTATATATTGAAAAAGCAGATTCCCTAGTAAGAAGAAGTGTACAAACAGTACTATATAACATTTTAAATAATGAGGTAAAACTACTTGCACCAATTCTTCCATATACTAGTGAAGAAGTATATAGTTTACTTCCACATACTGAAGAATCAGTACATCTAACAGATATGCCAGAAGTAGTAACATACTCTGATAGTGCTGAAGTAGAAGAATTATTTAACTTATTCTTTGAACTAAAAGATAAAGTAAATAAAAAACTAGAAGAAGCAAGAAATGAAAAACTAATAGGATCAGCTCTAGAAGCCGTAGTTAAGATTAACTTAGATCCAAAATATAATGAAGTAAAAGAAAAATTAGGTTCTTACTTACATCAATTATTTATTGTATCTAAAGTAGAATATACTACCGATGGAGAAGAAGTAGTAGTAGAAAAGAGTACTGGTGAAAAATGTAATAGATGCTGGAACTATGTTGATCACTTAAATGGTGATATCTGTGATAGATGTCATAATATTATAAATAGTTAATAAAATATAATGCAGTATCGAGAATGGTACTGCTTTTTTTGGGAGGAAACATGATAAATGAATATAATTATGAAGTACTTAGTAGAGAAGAATTAGAAAGAAATTTTAAGTTAATGAAAGATAATAATATAGAGGTAAGAGAAACGATAATATTACATAATATTAAATTAGTCTTCTACAGATATTATAAAAGATTTAGTAATACTAATATGAATATGGAAGATATTGTTGCATATGGTATGATTGGACTTATAAAGGCAGTGGATACTTTTAGACTAGATAAAAAATGTACTTTTACTACATATGCTAGTAAATGTATTGATAATGAGATACTTATGTATATTAGAAGAGAATCTTATAGATATGTTTCATTAGATGAACTGATAGGAGATGATGATCTTACACTTAATGATTTAATTATTGATCCTTCAATAAATATAGAAGGTGATTATATGGATAAGGAAGAAATTAAAGATATAAATGGTGTAATTAATTTACTAAATAGTAAAGATAAATGTTTATTTAATTTATATTTTAGGGATGGTTATTCACAAATAGAGATATCTAATATATTAGGTTTATCACAGTCTTATATTTCAAGAAGAATTAAAATGTTAGTGGATAAATTAGAAGAATTATTATATCAAAAAAATATAATAGTAAAATCTAAAGTTAAAACTAAATCTATTGGATATAATAAAAAAATTGTTATGTAAAATTTATGTAAAGACTATTGCATTTATAATTAATATGTTATATTCTTATATCATAAGGGAGTGTGATAATAGTGATTTATCCTTCAATTGATAAAATATTAAATATTGTAGATTCAAAGTATGCTTTAGTTTATGTAGTATCAGATAGAGCTAAGCAAATGACTAAAACAGGATATTATCAAATGCCTATTAAAGACTATAAATGTCAAAAAAACATAGGTAGAGCATTAGAAGAAGTGTACGAAGGATTAATTCATATAGAGAAACATTAGTTTTCTCTTTTTTTCTTGCCTAAAACAAAAAAATAATGTATACTAAATATAGAAAAGTGAGTGATTTATATGTATATTTTACTTGATGCTTGTCAGCATCCAGGAATTTTAAGAATAATATATTTTGGAAGTTTATTATTAGATATTGTTTTTACCTTAGTACCAATAGGTTTAATAGTAATATTAATGATAGATTTTAGTAAAGCTGTTATAGGCGGTGATGAAAAAGCAGTAAAGAGTACTAAAATAGTAGGTAAAAGAATAATATATGCCATGATAGTATTTTGCATACCATGGATAGTAGAAGTATTTATGAGTTTAATGGATAGTGTAGGCTTTAGTGTTAATTATCAAGAATGTCTTAGTAATGCTAAAAGTGGTGATTTTTCTTATTATGATAGTTTATTAGAAAAAGAAGAAAAGAATGATAATACTAATGATAACAAAATAACTTATGAAAATGCTGGTACTAAAATAATTGCTTCTGGATTAATAACCGTACTAAATGGCCAATTAGGTAATAATAATAATGATAAAAAATATGGATTTTCTACTGATGCTTGGTGTGAACAATTTGCTACTTGGTCTTTAAAGCAAGTAACAGTATCTGGCCAAACATTATATCAATATTTAAATACATATGGACCAATAGATGACAATATGGCTAGTGGAATGTGGCCAGTATTTAAAAGTAACAAAAATAGTAATGTAACATTTGAATATTCCAAAGCTTATGATGGAAATTATACTCCTAAAGCTGGTGATATAATATGGTATCAATGGAAAGGTAGTAGTTGTCGTGGCTCTAATGGAAAATGGGATAAAGTAACTAAGTGTGTTGATCATGTTGGTATAGTTACTAGTTCAGATAGTAATTATGTTTATACAATTGAAGGAAATACTGGGGATCCAGGATTAGTAAGAAAAAGAGAAAGAGATATTACATCAGATGAAATAATAGCATATGGCTCATGGTATAAATAGGGGTGAAAATAAGTGAAAAATAAAATAATAATATTACTAAGTCTACTACTACTAACTGGTTGTACAGTTAATTATAACTTAGAAATAAATAAAGATACTTTAAATGAAACAATTACTGGTACCGTAACTAAAGAAGAAAGTTCTCAAGAAAGTAATGCTACCGGATTAAGTACTGTATACTCTATTATTAATGAAGATCAAAAACCTGTTTATAATAAAGAAGAACTATATCAAAAAGAACTAAAAGAATCAGGTAATAATATAAATTATACATTTAAATATAATTATAATATTGAAGACTTTGTAAATTCCACTATAATAAATACTTGTTTTGAAAATAAAGAAATAGAAGAAATAGATAATTATTATAGTATAAGATTAAGTGGAAACTTCTACTGTTTATATAGTAAAAAAATAAATATAGCAGTAACTAGTAATTTAAAAGTAGCATCAAATAATGCTGATAAAATAAAAGATAACACTTATATATGGACAATAGATAAAAATACTACTAATATAGAATTAGTAGTAGATAAAAATACTCCATATACTAAACCAATAAAAAGGGGAATAAGTAGTACCTTTAGAATAGTATGTTTTATAGTATTAGTAGTATTATCATCATTAGCATATATTTTATATAAAAAGAAGAATAGTAGCGAAATTTAAGCTACTATTTTTTGTTATTTATTTCTTTTATAAACATATATTTAAATGTAGAAAGGAATGATAAAATAATTATGGAAACAATTAAAGTTTCATCAAAGTCAGAGCCTAATAAAGTAGCAGGAGCTCTTGCTAATGTATTTAGAGAAAAAGGAGTAGTAGAAGTACAAGCAATAGGAGCAGGAGCACTTAATCAAGCTATAAAAGGAGTAGCTATAGCTAGAGGCTTTGTCGCTCCATCAGGAAAGAATTTAGTATGTACTCCAGCCTTTATTGATATAAACATCGATGGAGAAGAAAGAACTGCTATTAAGCTTATAGTGGAAGCTAAATAATTGGCTTCTTTTTTTGTATAAATTAAAATATAAAAACATATATTTTAGTGGTGATAACATGTTAAAGAAAATGTCTATAAAAAAAATAATAGTATCCACTACTGCTATTATTTTACTATTAGTAATATATCTAATACCAAGCAATAGAAAAGATATAGATTTAAAAAATAATAGTATAGAGTATAATTATAATAACGTAGAAAGTACAATATATTTGGTAGATAGTAATGACTATGTAGCTAGAACAACTATACCTACATGTAAATGTGAAGGAGTAGATTTAGCTAAAGACTTATTAGAAGGCCTAGTAGTTGGAGGTACTAAAAATAACATTATACCAAATGGCTTTAGAAGTATAATACCACCAGATGTAACAATAAAAGATTTAAAATTACAAGAAGGAGTATTAACAATAAACTTCTCAAAAGAATTATTAGATATAAACGAAAAAGATGAAAATAAGATGCTTGAAGCAATCATTTATACTTTAACAAGTATAGATGGTATAGATAAAGTAATAATAAAAGTAGAAGGAGAAGTACTAAATAAATTACCCAATAGTAAAACAAATATACCAACAGTACTAAATAAAAGTTATGGTATAAATAAAAGTTATGATTTATCTAATTTAAATGATATATTATCATATACAACATATTATACAAGTACCTATAATAATACTAAATACTATGTACCAGTAACAAAATACATTAATAGCAAAGATAGTGATGTAGTAAAAATAATAATAAAAGAACTAGGTAGTAGTCCTATTTATCAAACAAATTTAATGAGCTATTTAAATACTAATACAGTGTTAAATGATTATGAACTAGATAATAATAAATTAAAATTAAATTTTAATGAATTATTATTAAATGATCTAGATAAAAAGAACATCTTAGAAGAAGTTATATATACAATAAGTTTATCTATGAATAATATATATGATAACTTAGAATCAGTATCCTTTCTAGTTAATAATGAAGAAATATATACTATAAATATAAGTGATATTAAATAAAAATCTTGATTTCATGTAAAAATGTTTTAAGTCTTCTATATAAGACGCCATTATTATAAACAAAAACCTAATTTCTTTTCAGAAATTAAGTTTTTTTATTTGACTAATATTTTAACAAATGATATACTTTATATAGAGAATATGGAAGGTGAATATCATATGGAAAATAAGAAAATAAAAATATATGGAATAGTATTAGGAGTAATATTATTTATTATCTTAGTAGCAGGATTTACCTATGCTGCATTAACTTGGCGTAGTAGTAATATAACTATCACAGGTGCTTCAGAATGTCTAGAAGTAGATTCAGTAAAAGGATCCAATATTACAGGTAGTGATTTATTATTACTAGATGAAAACCAAATAATAAATAATAATAGAATAACCATAACATCAGGTATGGTAGTAACAAATATAACCGCTAAACTAAAAAGTAGTTGTACATTAGATGGTTATCTAACTATAAATCTAAAAACAACAACCCTAAATTCAGGATTTACTTCATCAGGTAATAGTACCGGAGCATTAAAATACGTACTTACTTCATATGATCCAAGTACCTATACTACCATTAATACTTCAGCTTTAAATGGTAAAACATTTGATATATTAACTACTGGTAGTATCACAAGTACAGGTACATTAAAAATAAAAGAAGCACAACTATCTAAAGATACGACATTAGCATATTTAGTAATTTTCTATATTGATGGAGATAAAGCTAATAATGATATTGGTTCAAACTCAACTAATTTTAAAACATCTATTGAAGGCAGTGTCACTCAAGGAACAATATCTGGATAAAGGGGTAGAAAGAATGGATAATAAAAAATTTATAATTGGAGTTATTTTATTACTATTACTAATGATTGGCGGTACTTATGCCTACTACAAATGGAGTAGTAGTGATAACATGAATGTAAATGTAAAAATAGATGGTGGTACTGTTACTTTTGATGGAGGAACTAATATAACTAGTACTATAATGCCTACTGCTACTAAAGAAGAAGGAATAAAAAAAGATATTACAGTTAAAGCAAGTAAAGAAGGAGTTACCATAAATCTATACATGGATTTAACTACAATACCTAGTGAATTAAAAGAAAAGTCTTTTGAATATGAAATATATTATAATGGTACAACATTAGTTAAAAAAGGCAATTTTGGAGTATACAATTCTAATACAAATACTAGTGGCATAAGCTATGCCACTAGTGGAGTAACTACACTAACATTATTTACTGGAAGAGATGTCAGTACTAGTAATACTGACAAATACACCCTATATTTATGGTTTAATGGTAAAGATTACACTAATCCAAATACTATGCAAAGTAAAAAATTATCATTTGACTTATATGCAACAGGTGAGAATGCTGTATTAGCGGATAACTAAAGTTACCTGCTAATTTTTAATATAAAAAAATTCTTAAGCTTTATGCTTAAGAATTATTTATTATAAGTGGTGTCCTGGTGGAGATTCGAACTCCAGACCGATCGCTTAGAAGGCGATTGCTCTATCCAGCTGAGCTACCAAGACATCAGACAATATAAATTGTACAACATTAGTTTAAAAAAATCAACCCTTTTTATAAAAAAAATTGCTTTTTTCGAATTTTTTCGATATAATCTACTTAAGAGAGGTAAAAAAATGAAAAAAGTAATATATCTATTATACTTTATATTATTAATGATATTATATCATTTTACTAGAAATACTAATATGTTTCTATTGACAATAAGTTTTAGCTTGTTATTATTATTTAATAGTATCTTTAGCACTATGAATATTAAAAATAAAATACAAGAATATTATGATAATAAATATTATTAT
>ENA-OPEC01001323-OPEC01001323.1-human-gut-metagenome-genome-assembly--contig:-NODE-1323-length-17017-cov-3.860807_pt1 | contig 17017 bp, 8 predicted proteins | sample MGYA00241622_ERZ501507 | MGnify/ENA primary metagenome ERZ501507 (study PRJEB25962, sample SAMEA2042582) | human gut metagenome | biome: human gut; feature: human-associated habitat; material: faeces... | reverse complement strand
TATCGCCAGATTAAAAGAAAATAATGTTGATGCAGTTTTAATAGGTGAAACTTTAATGAAATCACCAGACAAAAAGGTGATGATTCGGGAGTTGAAGAATGGTTAAAATTAAAATCTGCGGACTTAAAAGACTGGAGGATATTGAACTTGCAAACAGGTATAAAATAGATTATGCAGGTTTTGTATTTGCTGAGAGCAAAAGAAAAGTAAATTATGATCTTGCAAAACAAATGAAGGAAAAACTCTGCGAAGATATTCAAAGTGTTGGTGTTTTTGTAGATGCAGGCACTGATGAAATCCTAAAATTATACAATGATGGTATAATTGATGTGGCACAGCTTCATGGAATGGAAAGCGAAGATTATATTAAAACTTTGAAAGAAAAAACAGATTATAAGTTAAAGATTATTAAAGCTATTGAAGTATCTGAAAATACGGATTTATCTAAATATGATGATTCATTAGCTGATTATTTGTTGCTTGACAGTGGAAAAGGATCGGGGAAAACCTTTGACTGGCATTTGATTAGAAAAGACTTGAAAAAAGAATTCTTTTTGGCAGGAGGATTAAATAGCAAAAACATCACTCAGGCTATTGGAGAATTTAAGCCATATGCAATTGATTTAAGCAGTGGTGTTGAAAGTGGCGGATTTAAAGATGAAAATAAAATAAAAAAAGTCATGGAGGCTAAAAACATGAATAATGGAAGATACGGGGAATATGGGGGACAATATATCTCTGAAACTTTAATGAATGAATTGATTTACTTGGAAGAACAGTATTATCACTATATGAATGATTCTGAATTTGTAGAAGAATTAAATACACTTTTAAAAGAATATGCTGGCAGACCTTCTTTATTATACTATGCAAAAAGAATGACTGAAGATTTGGGAGGAGCTAAGATTTATTTAAAGCGTGAAGATTTAAATCACACTGGAGCTCATAAAATCAACAATGTGCTTGGTCAGGTTTTACTGGCTAAAAAAATGGGAAAAACAAGAGTAATAGCTGAAACTGGAGCAGGTCAACATGGGGTAGCTACAGCAACAGCAGCAGCACTTCTGGATATGGAATGTGAAGTGTACATGGGTGAGTTAGATACCAAACGTCAGGCTTTAAATGTTTATAGGATGGAATTGCTTGGAGCAAAAGTTCATCCGGTAAAATCAGGAACAAAAACACTAAAGGATGCAGTTAATGATGCATTTAGAGATTGGATTGGGAGAGTTCATGATACAAATTATGTAATAGGTTCAACAATGGGGCCGCATCCTTTTCCAATGATGGTTAGAGACTTCCAAGCAGTAATAAGTGCTGAAGCTCGTGAACAATTTTTGGAAAAAGAAGGAAAACTTCCGGATGCAGTTTTAGCATGTGTTGGTGGTGGAAGTAATGCAATGGGAGCATTTTACAATTTCATAGATGATGCGGATGTTAAATTAATTGGATGTGAAGCGGGAGGAAAAGGAGTAGATACTCCTTATAATGCAGCAGCTTTAACTAATGGGCAAATCGGAATATTTCACGGAATGAAATCAATATTTAATCAGGGAGAATATGGGCAGATATCTGAAGTCTATTCTGTCTCAGCAGGTCTGGATTATCCTGGAGTAGGGCCTGAACATGCATATTTAAGAGATATTAAAAGAGCAGAGTATGTTCCTGTTACAGATGAAGAAGCAGTCAATGCTTTTGAATACTTGTCAAAAATGGAAGGAATCATTCCGGCTATTGAAAGTGCTCATGCAGTAGCACATGCAATGAAAATAGCTCCGAAAATGGATAAAGACGAAATTATCATGGTTTGTCTTTCTGGAAGGGGAGACAAAGATGTAGCATCAATTGCAAAATATAGGGGAGTTGAGTTAAATGAGTAAAATAGCAAATGCATTTAAGGACGGTAAGGCATTTATCGGATTTTTAACTGCAGGAGATCCGACAATTGAAAAAACAGTAGAATATATTTTGGCAATGGAAGAAGCAGGTTGCGATTTAATAGAAATTGGAATTCCGTTTTCAGATCCTATGGCTGAAGGAGTTGTAATTCAGGATGCAAATATAAGGGCATTAGGCCATAATACAACAACTGACGATGTATTTGAAATAGTCAGGAAAGTTCGCCAAAAAACAGATGTTCCATTAGTATTTTTAACTTACATTAACCCTGTTTTCTTTTATGGTTATGAAAAATTCTTTAAAAAATGCGGTGAACTTGGAATCGATGGAATTATATCACCTGACCTGCCTTATGAAGAAAAAGGTGAAATCAAAGACATTGCATTATCTAATGATGTTGATGTCATTTCTCTGATTGCTCCAACTTCAAAGGAAAGGATTCAAAAAATAGCCAGTGATGCAACAGGTTTTATTTATGTTGTTTCTTCTTTGGGAGTTACTGGAATGCGCAGTGAAATAAAAACGGATTTGAAATCTATTTTAGATGATATTCGTGCAGTCAGTGACTTGCCATTAGCTGTTGGATTTGGTATTAACACACCTGAACAGGCTTCTAACATTGGAAAAATAGCTGATGGAGTTATTGTGGGAAGTGCTATTGTAAAAATCATTGAGGAGCATGGTGAAAATGCAGCAGAACCATTAAAAGAATATGTGTCAGCTATGAAAACAGCCTGCAATGAATAAAAAGGATAAACCTGAAATTACAAAAATAATATAGTATACATTTTATTGTATCAACAGCAGGTGTTACACACCACCCCCACATCCTTCATCATCATTAATTTTTTGTAGTTAGGAAACATATGAATCAATTTTACAATTATATGCACTGTTTAAATTCATAGTTGTATACAATAATATTTTATATTTTGACTGAAAAACACATTAAAATCAAATAAGCCTATAAAATTTTACAGACTCCATTATTTATAAAATCACACAAATTTTTTAAAGAGCAAAAAAAAGATAGTTATAAAACCAAATATTGTATTTGGATTCATTTCATAATCAAACAACTCCCCAAAATACTTCTTGAACAATATTTTTTAAATTTAAATCCTATAATTTCATAATTCATTTATCAATCTAAATAATAGTTAATTAAGAAAACTCAACTTATTAATAAATTATTTCTTAATAATGACTAATACAATAAAAACAATTATTCATTAAACTAACCAAACACCAGTCACTAACCATTCCAATAGTAATGTAACTCCAATACAAATACCATTTGCAACAGTACAGTAATTCCAATAATTTTCAAATTCTGTTAAGTCCCAGGGAAGTATTTTATTCCATAAATCAATGCATAATGACATTGAAAATAAAATAAATGCAATTATTGTTACAATTATCAAAGTAGTTACTGGTATGGGATCAGTTCCATTAAAACTATTAGCAATTAGATAAAAACATGCTCCAACTGAAGCAAACCCACATATAGATCCTCCTTCACAAGTAAGTATATTGATAAATCTTCGTAGTTTTACGGGGTCTGGATCTTCTTCAAATGTAGGTTCAAACATCGCCCAGTATTTTTTTCTTCGGATAAATATAAAAGTCGTTGTATATATTATAGAAAAAGCTACACAAAACCCAGGCAATGCAGCGTTTAATCCTATAAGGACCATTAAAAAACAAGTAGGAGTACTAAGTCCTCTTGTTAGATTTTCTAATGCATATCCCTCAAATGAAAATTTATCTGGTCTGATTTTACAATATAAATTGTAATGTCTGTCTATTTTTTTTAGAAATATTTTAAATATAAATTCAGGTATCCAAAAACTGATTCCTATTATAAATGTTGGAATAAAAAATTCATAATTCTGTTTAAAAGTCATCATAGCTGAAAGGAAAAGGTAAAAAAATGTTACAATAATAATTTGAAATATAACATTTATTTTTCTTTCTTTATCAGTTAATTCATCAATAGAATAATGAAATGTAAAAGTTTTTATAAATCTAACCATTATTCTTCTCCCCAAATATATCTACTACTTTGTTAGAGGCAGTTTTTAACATGTTAACCGGATTTTCAACATTCACATACCATAAACCTTCAGCTATTGCATGATTTAACTTAGTATCCTTACTATGCCTAATAAAATAATTCACTGCATTACTACCTGCCCTACCAACAAATAAATCAATTGCAACACCACTCCATGCAGTTCTATCCATTGGATTTTTAATAACCCCGTTAGACCATAAACTACATCCACCTTTAAGTATAAGTGCAGGCACTACAAATTCTGGGAATGCTATTGTAAATCCTATGACTGCAACAGAGACTGCAACATCCAATGTAAAAGATAACATGGTTTTTGCTCGTTCATCCCAGCCCAATTGGTCACAAATGTATCCAGCCATATCATCAGGTGATTTAATAACATTATATACATTTATTAAATTGTCACAAAGAGTTCCGATATTTAAAAATGAAAAATCACCTAAATATACTCCTCCATTTTGAGTTTGATTTACCATAATATCTGGTCTAATTAAACTAGCTACTCCACCACTGATTAGATTAAAGATTAATGTTGCAGAATCATCAGTTAATCCTAATGTAAGATTTCTTGATGAGATATTGCAATACATATCTTTATCATTAATTAAACCATTGATAACTTCTTTAACTCCGCAAGTACTATTGCCTCCATGCAAGTACATTATATATTCTTCTAATACACTTGATTTAAGATAATACTCATTATTTGCCTTATAACTTACAATATTATCTCCTTGGAAAATTACATTATCGATATCGTCAAAATTTATACCATCCAAACCTATACTGGTTCTTGTCATTCCTGTAGATCCGCTAAGCAGAAACCATTTTACACCATAGTTTTCACTTATTTCATCAGCTAATTTATCAGCTAACCATCTGAATCCGAGGTTTGTTAAATATGCAGTATATGCAATATATTCTGCTCGTGTATTAAAATGGCTTTGGTTTAAGTTTTTTGCTAAAAATTCATCAGTTACTTTAATATTTTTAATATTTAAAAAGCTTTCTACTGTTTCATAACCTAAATTAGAATTCCAATTCATACTTCTTAATTTATTGTCATAATCAGTGTCACCATATCTCAATGTTTTAACACTAATGGAATTTATTTCATTCCAATATCCTGGATTTAAAGTTAACTTTGTAGTAATATCATTATAATATTTATAATTTGTATTTATGCCAATGTTTTTAAGATATGTTTGGGTATGTGGAGTTATTAACTCTGAGCTAAAATAAAATATGCCAACAGTATTTTCATTTAGTATTAAAGTTACATTTTCTATTTGTTTATTGAAGTATTTTTTACCATCATAAATTGCATCAAAACGTGTTAAATTATTATTTTTATAACCATAATATTTAACTAAAACATTTTCACCATTACTGAATAATGAAAATCCACAACTACAAATTTCAGATTCAGAATTTATAATTTGAAGTTGGTTATTGTCAGTTAATGAAATAAAATACAATTTGTTATAATCTAATTTACTGACACCAGTAGTTGTATAATCATATCCAAATTTGTATAAATTGTTATTTTTGTAAATTCCAATTTCACGGCCATAAGGCACGGAATAATATTTATTATTAAATTGTATTGGATTTTTTAAAGATATCTTCACACTATAAATAAGATTGTGAATATGTGAAACATTTAACAACACATGTGTAAAACATGAATCATATTTGTTATTATTATTGAAATTACAAAAAACACTGTATGTTCCCTTATTTAATCTTATTTTTAATTTAAATTCTCCTTTACTGTCTGTTGTTTTTGTGTAGGTTACTCCATTTACACTTATATAACATGTAGCATTAGAAATTGAATTATCTAAACTATCTTTAAGAATACCTATAAAATACTCTCCGTTTTCATGGATTATATTAGTGTTGATTTCAATATGTGTATTAATTTTTGTATCGTTAGGAACTATGTAAATTGTAGATGAAGCATGAGATTCTAAGTATTTGTTACTACCATTAAATTGGTAGAATATTGTGTATTTTCCTGGATTTAATGTAATTGGTACATTGATAGTTCTATTATTGTTTGTTATATATTCAAATGAACTTATTAAATTAAGTTTAGAATCTAATATTTTTAATTGAACAATTTTATTAGATAAAATTTTGTTATTTGAATATAAATTAATTGTAAATTTATCACCATTATTCAATAATACATTTTTCCCATTTATTTTTGTATTATTTTTGACAATTAATTCAAATTTGGAAGATATTGGACTGTAATATTTATTTCCATTAAAAATACAATCTACAACATATTTTCCATTTGTTAAGTTGAGATTAATTGAAGCAAAACCAATATTATTAGTTTTTAAACTATGGTGGACATTACCTATTTTTAATTCGATTACTTGATTGGAAAGTGACTTTCCGTATTGATCTTCTAAATATATTTTAAAAGATTTACCACTTTGAATTACATTATTTGTAATTAAATTGGTTTTTGTTTTAGTTACATTTAACGTAAGGTCTTTTTCTATTGCTGGATATTTTCCATCACTTTTAAATGTTGCAGTTATTTTATATGTTCCAAGTGTTAAATCAACATTATTAAAGTCAGCATACCCAAATAAATCAGTTTTTGCAGTATAAAGTTTTCCTAAAACTGATAAGAAAATAGTTTTATTAAATAATGGTATGTTTTGGTTATCTGTTAATTTTAAATAAATACTTGGAGAACCATAACTTGCATTAGTAGTTGTAAATTCAAGTTTGGTATATGAATTTGAATTAAAAATAGGATTTATAATGTTGCCACTGCTTGATGTTGAATAAGTAAATGTAACATTTTTATCTTGTATAATTTGTTGTTTAAATGGTCCATTATAAGTTAAACTGGTGTTTGTTAGGTTAGAATATAAGTTTCCTTGGGAAAAATTAGTTATTGTGTTTGTTTTCCAATTATTTACTGTTCCTATTGAATTTTTATAAGTTGATGTGTCTGCAACATACCACCAATCATCAATTAAAATCTGACTCCAAAGATGATTCAAACTTCCTGAATTAAATTTTGCATGTCCTGAGTTATATTTTGCTGGAATATTACATGCTCTACAAAGAGCAACAAATAAATTAGTTTTATCAATATAATTTCCTTTACCATTGTTTAAAACATAATCTATTCCTTTTTTAGGGTAATAAGCACAATATGGGATGTTTTGAACATATTGGTATAATATTTTTACTTTATCTTTAGTTAAAGTCATGTGATTTACTAGATTATTAGCTAAGTTTGTTATTCTTTGTGTGATTTCACAATCAGTACCATTAATCAAATATAATTCAATATTTGTATCATAATTATATTCATTTAATCCTTTACCAAATTGTGTAATTTTATCTAAATCATTAGTGTTAATATAAGTATAATTTTGTACTGTTGATTCAAAATTACACTGTGAAGGGAATGTTTTTGTTATGTTATAATAACTTAATATTTTTGCAAGTGCATATGTGTAAGTTTTAAAATCGATGCTTTTATTTATTAAGGTTATATTGTTGGGCATATATCCATTTATGTTAGTAAATAGTAAAATTGAATCAATTAAATTAAGGTAAGTATATTGGTTCAGTTCGAAATGGGTGTAATGGTTTTCATATACTATATTTTTTGATAAAAATGGAACATACAAACTTGATTCGTTTGCTCCATTATTAATATTACTAATAGTATTTGCCATTAAATATGAAAATTCAAATATTGTTAATTGTTTTCCTAAAATATTGACTTTTTCTGGTAAAATTAAATATGTATTGATATAATTGTTTAAATTAAAAGCAGTATTTATAATATTTTTTAATAAAACAGTATTTGATTTGTTAAAGTAAAGATTATTGGCAAATGGTGAACTTTGGTTCGTAATTATAATTTTATTGGATATTATGGCATCATTATGTTGTATAGTTACAATATACTCTCCAACATCAACAAAATTAAGATTTAAATAGGCCATACCTTTATCATTAGTTGTTTTTTGATAGAAGATACCATTAATATTAAATGTTAAAATTTCACTTGAAATTGAGTTTCCTTGTCCATCTACTAGTCTTACGGGGAATATGCATTTTTCAGATTTGTTAAGTCTCAAATCGTTGGTTATTATAACAGATAAAACTTTGATATTATTTCCAATTTTGCAATTATTATATATTGTAGTTATAATATAATCTCCCGGCATTAAATTAATGCCTATACTACAATAACCATTGTTATCTGTTTGTTTTGTATAGAATACTCCGTTAATATTAAATGTTACATTTTCACCAGCATGTGCTGGAGTTCCATCACTACTTAATATTCTAACATTAAATCTTGATGCATTTTTATAGTATTTAATCAAATCAGAGTTTTCAACAATTGGACTGTTGACTGTAATATTATTTCCTTTTTGTTCACCAGTGAGTGGATTAATAATTGTTATTATATAATTTCCAGGATCTAAATTTATTTTTAATTCTGCCATACCATCATTATTGGTCATTTTTTTATAAAATATTCCATTTATATTAAATGTAATTTCAGTATTTGTTAAAGGCATTCCGTGAGGGTTTAAAAATGTTGCATGAAATTGTGTATTATTTAAATACATTTTAACAATATCGTTACTTTGTATTGTTGTTTTAACAATTACATTTGCAACTGCACTATTGTGCATATAGTTATCACAGCCTTCGTAGTAGATATTTGCAATATATGTTCCTGGAAGTAAATTTATAGTTAGAGATGCAATTCCTTTGTTGTTTGTTGTTTTTGTGTAGTTTTTGTTATTTATTTCAAAAATTATGTTTTGATTTATAAGTAAATTATTTGATTGGTCTTTTAAAACAACATTTAAGGATGCTCCACTTTTATAAAACATTTCTAAATTATCAACAATCAATATAGTATTTTTTTGTCCTTGAATTGCAGAAACTTTAGAAATGGAATTGTTTATACAATAATTATCCTCAGAAACAACAGTTATGGTTCTTGATCCATTTGTGTTTTTATATTTGCAATTGCCTTTAAAAGCAAAATTAATGGTGTAAATGCCTTTAGCTAGATGGATATTTAGTTTAGCATTTCCATCATTGTCAGTTATTTTATTATAACTTACTCCTTGTATTGTGAAAATAACACTTTCATTAAATAAAGGATTTCCATAATTATCAATTAATTTCACAACGAATGGTGTTTCTTTTTGGTTTAATATAATATCTTGGGAGATAAAGTGGCATTCATTGTCTGTAGATAAGTTAATATTATTTTCCTTTAAATCATCAAAAGTAGTGGAATTAATATAATTTATATTATAAGGTTTATTCGGTCTTTTAATGAGGATATTCTCATTTATATCAGGTTTTTCTTGCGAATTGGGGGTCGTGTCAATATTTGATGTATTTTCTAAAGTATAATTATTATTTATATTTAAATTACAACCCCCCCCCGAAAATTAACTTGTTGTTAACTATATTCAATACTTTCATAGGTAGGGTCTCCTTTCTAATAATTATCTCTATCTCTTAAGAATGGTGGAATATCTAAATCGTTATCGATATCTATATCACTAGTTCCTTCTCTAAAGATGTCTTCTCTTCTAGTAGAATTGAAACTATGGTATAGTGGTTCGCTTTGATTTTCAAAGCCAGTTGCTATTACTGTAACGATTACTTCATCATTTAGGTTTTCATTAATTACTGCTCCAAATATTGTATTAATATCTGTATTAGCAGCAGTTCTAATTACTTCAGCAGCTTCTTCTACTTCAAATAATGTAAGTGAAGCACCACCAGTTACATTTATTATAGCATCTGTTGCACCATTTATTGATGTTTCAAGTAGTGGTGAAGATACAGCTTGTTTAGCAGCATCTGTTGCTCTGTTTTCTCCAGAACCTACACCTATACCTATTAATGCATTACCTCTATCTTTCATAATTGCTTTTACATCAGCAAAGTCAAGGTTAACTAAACCTGATACTGCAATTAAGTCAGATATTGATTGTACTCCTCTATGTAGTACGTTATCTACTTCTCTAAATGCTTCAAGCATTGGTGTACTCTTATCTATTAATTCTCTTAATCTATCATTTGGTATTACGATTAAAGTATCGACATGTTTCTTTAATTCATCAAGTCCTGATACGGCTTGATTCATTCTCTTTTTACCTTCGAAACTAAATGGTTTGGTAACAATACCTACGGTTAATGCTCCTAAATCTTGACTTATTTCAGCTATTACTGGAGCAGCACCAGTACCTGTTCCTCCACCCATACCACATGTAATGAAGACCATATCAGCACCTTTAATTGCCTCTTCTATTTCTCCTTTTGATTCAAGAGCAGCTTCTCTACCTATTTCTGGATTTGCTCCTGCTCCTAAGCCATCTGTTAATTCTCTACCTATTTGTAGTTTGATTGGAGCTAGAGAATTATTTAAAACTTGAAGGTCAGTATTAGCTACTATAAACTCAACGCCTTTAAGACCTGATTCTATCATTCTGTTTACAGCGTTACAACCGCCCCCACCTACTCCAATTACTTTTATTTTTGCTAACTGATCCATTTCTAAACCAAACATATTATTCATTTTTAATCCTCCTTAGTTCCAATAAAGTTTCCAAATATTTTGGTAATACTAGCTTTCCCCTTTGAATTCTTATTATTTGGATTTATTAGTAACTCTTCATCTTGCTCATCTATCATCGAATACTCTTTTCCTCTAACTTCCATCTTATCTATAAAGTATTTTATCATTCCAATTGAAGTTGTATATTTATTATTTCTTGCTCCAAGAGTATCTTCTGTATATATTATAACATCTTTTCCTAAAATTTCATAGACTAAATTTTTAAATGCCCTTATTTCGGTTAATCCTCCAGTTATTACTATATAAGAAATATTTTGTTTTGTCAATAGTAATATTTGTTTCTGGGCTAATCTAAGTAACTCTGCCAATCTATCCATAACTATCTCAGTTACTTCTATTTGGTTTAATTTAATTACTTCACCAGCAGTATTTTTAACCTCATATACATCATTCAATGCTATAAATCTTTTATGACTAGATGCAAATTTTTCTTTTATTTCTCTTGCATCAAATACATTTATATTAAACATATAGGCTAAGTCTTTATCAACATTAATTCCTCCTAATTGAATTGTTTCGGTATTCATAAGTTTACCTCTACTGAATACTGACACATTAGTAGTTTCGTGTCCTAAATTAATAATAGCTCCTATGTTTTTATCTAAATTATTATTTCTTACTTCATAATAATCTCCTAAAGCTGATACAGTAATATCTACTACTTCTAATCCAGCTCCTTCCATAACTGATAGGACTGAATAGACATTCTTCTTTGGAGCAGAAATCATAATTCCTTTTATTTCTAGTTTATTACCAGTTTTACCTACAACCTTAGTTTCTTTTTCTCCATCTATTAAGAAAGTTAATGGTAATACGGTTATAAGTTCATAGTCTTGTTCTACTTTAGAATATACTGAAGCTTTTATAAGATTATTTACATCATCTGTTGTTATAGCATCGCCAGTTATTTCTATTTCACTAGTAACAAACATAAACTTAGCATTATAACTAGGTACTCCTACTATTACTTTTTTTATATCAATGCCTAAATTATTATTTATTTCTTTAATTCCATCTTTAATAGAGTTAATAGCTAAATTGGGATCAACAATTAAACCTTTTCTTATTCCTTTTGCTTTTTGTTCATAAGTAGCTAGAATATTTAATTTATTTTTAAAGTATTCTCCTACTACGAATTTAATTGTATCAGATCCAATGTCAATAGCAGTATATATTTTCTTCACGATATCGACTCTCCCTAAAATGATACAATTTAATTATAACAAAAAATAAAAAAAAAGTATATATTTTTTATTCACTATTTAATTTTTTTGCAATTTTATGTCTAAAAATACCTAAATGACTGCAGTACTTTGCTGTACTGCAGTTATCTAATTACATATTATTTTCTATTTCTTTTATTTCTTCATCATCATTTACTGCTCTAATGCTATTTAAAAATCTTTCTTTCTCTTCCATAATTAATAAATCTGATATTTCTTAGATGGTTTCGGCTTTAAAGATACTTCCCCATCTAATTATTTTGCTTTTTTCTACATCATATCATAACATTTAACAATATTAAAATTGATTATCTTAATCATTTTAGTGGCCTTTCTTTTTATAAAAATACCTTTGAAAACTTAAGTTTACTTAAGACATTAAAAAAGATATGAAAAAGAAATAAATTTATTTTAGCAATCTCTATTGACAATTGCTAAAATAGTGGTATAATATAGATGTATAAAAAGGAGGATGATAAATATGAATATGAATAATCCATATGAAGAAAATCTACAAAAGCCATTAGAAAAATATGGTCGTGATATTACTAAGGCCGCTAAAGATGGGAAAATAGATCCTGTCATTGGTCGTGATGATGAAATAAGAAGTATAACTAGAATATTATCTAGAAAAACTAAAAATAATCCTGTATTAATTGGTGAACCTGGTGTTGGTAAAACTGCTATTGTGGAAGGACTAGCTACTAGAATAATTAAAGGGGATGTTCCTAATAGTTTGAAAAATAAAAGTATTTGGGAATTAGATATGGGTGCCTTAGTAGCAGGAGCTAAATATCGTGGTGAATTTGAAGAAAGATTAAAAGCTGTTCTAAAAGAAGTAAAAGATTCTGATGGAGAAATCATTATGTTTATTGATGAGATACATATGATAGTAGGAGCTGGTGCTCTAGAAGGGGCCATGGATGCTGGTAATATGTTAAAACCTATGCTAGCTCGTGGTGAAGTTCATTGTATTGGTGCTACTACTTTAAATGAGTATCGTAAATATATTGAAAAAGATGCTGCTCTAGAAAGAAGATTCCAAAAAGTATTAGTAAAAGAACCTACTGTTTTAGATACTATTACTATTCTTAGAGGATTAAAACCTAAGTTTGAAGTATTCCATGGTGTAAATATCAAAGATAAAGCTTTGGTAGCTGCTGCTACATTATCTGATAGATATATTACTGATAGATTCTTACCTGATAAAGCTATTGACTTAATTGATGAAGCTGCTGCTACTATTAAGGTACAAATGGAATCTGTTCCTACTGAACTAGATAACTTAGAAAGAAATATCATGAGATTAGAAATTGAAAAAGAGGCTCTAAAGAAAGAGAAAGATGATATTTCTAAGAATAGAATTGAGAATATTGATAAGGAGTTATTTAGTCTTAAAGAAAAAGAAAAGGATTTAAAAAATAGATGGGAAGAAGAAAAGTCTGTTAATACTAAGATTAGTAAAAAGAAAGAAGAAATTGATTCTGCTAACTTTGCTCTTGAGAAGGCTGAGAATAACTATGACTTAGAAGCTGCTGCTAAACTTAGACATGGTACTATTCCTAGATTAGAGAAAGAACTTAGTGAACTAGAAAAAATTAATAAGTCAGAGATATTATCTGATACTGTTGATGAGGAATCAGTAGCAGCTATTATATCTAAATGGACTAATATTCCAATATCTAAATTAGTTGGTGGTGAAAGAGAAAAATTACTTCACTTGGAAGAAAATATGAAGAAAAGAGTTAAAGGACAAGATAATGCTATTCACTTAGTATCTGAAGCTATTATTCGTGCAAGAGCAGGTATTAAAGATCCTAATAGACCTATTGGTTCTTTTATCTTCTTAGGTCCTACTGGTGTAGGTAAAACAGAAGTGGCTAGAACTCTTGCTTATGAGTTATTTGATGATGAAAGACATATGATTAGAATTGATATGTCTGAATATATGGAAAGTCACTCTGTAGCTAGATTAATTGGAGCTCCTCCAGGATATGTTGGATATGATGAGGGTGGACAACTTACTGAAGCTGTAAGAAGAAATCCCTACTCTATTATCTTGTTTGATGAAATAGAAAAGGCTCATAAGGATATATTTAATGTTTTACTTCAAATACTAGATGATGGTAGAATTACTGATGGTCAAGGTAGAACTGTAGACTTTAAAAATACCATAGTCATCATGACATCTAATATTGGAACCCGCCAACTGAAAGAATTCGGAAAAGGAATCGGATTTGCCGCCCAGGTCCGTACTGATGACAAAGAATACTCGCGCAGCGTGATTACAAAAGCTTTGAATAAGTCTTTTGCGCCCGAATTCATCAATCGTTTGGACGAAATAATAACTTTCGACCAACTCGATCTGGATGCACTGACCCGGATTATTGATATTGAACTTAAGGGCCTTTACAGTCGTGTGGAAAACATTGGTTACAAGCTTGTTATTGACGAAGATGCCAAAAAGTTTGTAGCCACCAAAGGTTACGATGTACAGTTTGGAGCACGCCCATTGAAACGTGCCATCCAAAACAACTTGGAGGATGGCATCTCCGAGCTGATACTTGGATCAGAAATGGCAGCTGGTGACACGATCAAGGTAAGCTATGACAAAGAAAAAGACCTCATTGTCATGACTGTGGAAAAAAAAGTAAAGAGTCCAAAGTTATTCAAAAAATAACAGACAAAATGTCAGATATCACTGTATCTGGCATTTTTTTTGCCCATCATCCAACAAAAAGACGATTCAAACGTATATATAACATAATAACTTAAAACCATAAATAGTATGCAAAAAGGAAATATTGGGGTAACCACTGAGAACATTTTCCCCATCATTAAAAAGTTCTTATACAGTGATCATGAAATATTCCTCCGTGAATTAGTTTCTAATGCAGTAGATGCCACACAGAAGCTGAAAACCCTTGCATCTAAAGGTGAATTCAAAGGAGAGATGGGAGATCTTACCATTAAAGTAAGCTTAGGAAAAGATACCATCACCATTTCCGACCGGGGTATCGGACTTACAGCCGAAGAGATCGACAAATATATCAATCAGATAGCTTTTTCAGGTGCTAACGACTTCCTTGAAAAATATAAAGATGATGCCAATGCCATCATCGGACACTTTGGTCTGGGTTTCTATTCTGCCTTCATGGTAGCCAAAAAAGTGGAAATCATCACAAAATCCCACCAAGAAGGAGCACAAGCTGTGAAATGGACTTGCGACGGAAGCCCTGAGTTCACTATCGAAAACGTTGAAAAAGAAAGCCGCGGATCGGATATTATCCTTTATATAGATGATGACTGCAAGGAATTTCTGGAAGAAACACGTATTTCTTCATTGCTGACTAAATATTGCCGCTTCCTTCCTATCCCCATTGCATTCGGCAAAAAGAAAGAATGGAAAGATGGAAAGCAGGTTGAAACAAACGAAGACAACGTAATCAACGAAACCTATCCTTTATGGACACGCAAACCGGTAGAGCTGAAAGACGAAGATTATAAGAAATTCTATCGGGAGTTATATCCTATGGCAGACGAACCTCTGTTCTGGATCCACCTGAACATGGACTATCCGTTCAACTTAAAAGGAATTTTATACTTCCCGAAGATCAATACAGAATACGATTCTATTGAGGGAACCATTAAGTTATATAACAATCAGGTGTTCATCGCAGATAACATCAAAGAAGTCATTCCTGAATTCTTAATGTTATTAAAAGGTGTGATCGACTGCCCGGATCTTCCACTGAACGTATCCCGTTCCGCTTTACAGAACGATGGATTTGTAAAGAAGATCTCCGAATATATCACCAAGAAAGTTGCGGACAAACTCATCGGCATGTGCAAGACCGAAAAGGAAAGCTATGAAAAATACTGGGATGACATCAGCCCATTTATCAAATTTGGCTGCTTAAAAGATACAAAGTTCTGTGACAAGATGAACGACTACATCCTGTTCAAAAACTTAGATGACAAGTATCTGACTCTTCCTGAATTATTAGTGAAGGAAGAAGAAAAGAAAGACGATGCGGAGGTATTAGACAAAGATGGTAATCCAATTACAAACACTGGCGATGCTGCTGCATCTGATAATACTGCTGATGGCAGCGACACTTCTGCTGACAGTGAAAAGGATGAACGTAAAGTTATCTACTATGTTACCGATAAAGTCCAGCAGGGTCAGTACATTAAGCTCTTTAAAGAACAGAACATGCAGGCAGTGATCTTAGATCACAACATTGATACCTCTTTCATCACACAGTTAGAGCAGCGCAATGAAAAATACAAATTCATGCGTATTGATGCAGATGTGACAGAATCCTTAAAGGATGAGACTTCTGCAGAAGATCTGAAAGCAGAGACAGATGCTTTGACAGAAGTATTCAAAAAAGCTCTGAACAACGATAAACTCACTGTGAAAGTGGAGAAGCTGAAAAATGAGAACATCTCTTCTATCATCACACTTTCCGAAGAAGGAAGACGTATGCAGGATATGATGAAGATGTATGCCATGAACGGTATGGGTGGCATGGACATGAATATGTTTGCTGCTGACCAGACACTTACTTTAAATGCTAACAACGAACTTGTAAAATACATTTTCGAGCACAAAGATTCCGAGAACGTTCCGATGTTCTGCGAGCAGCTCTATGACCTGGCAATGCTGAGCCATAAACCACTTGCACCGGAAGAAATGACCAAATTCATCACCCGCAGCAATAAGATCATGATGCTGCTGGCAAAATAAAACAGATGAGCAGACAATCCCCTTCCCTGACCGGGAGTTCTTTAAAAAAGATTGCAATGATTACCATGCTCATTGACCACATAGGTGCCTGCGTTTTCGAACGCGGGCTCCTTTTGGTAGATGAAACACGAAATGATGCGGCTCTTTTTGAAATGCTTCGGAACACAGACCGTATCCTCCGTCTGATCGGCCGTGTCTCCTTTCCGATCTTCTGCTTTTTGTTAGTAGAAGGATTTCTGCACACGCACGACCGAAAAAAATATGCACTCCGCCTTTTTCTGTTTGCACTGGTCTCGGAAATCCCTTTTGATCTTGCGATCATGGGACGTCTCTTTGATCCAGTACACCAAAACGTCTTTTTCACCCTGCTGATCGGACTGATTGCTATGATGCTGTGC
>ENA-OPEC01001318-OPEC01001318.1-human-gut-metagenome-genome-assembly--contig:-NODE-1318-length-17068-cov-4.285017_pt1 | contig 17068 bp, 15 predicted proteins | sample MGYA00241622_ERZ501507 | MGnify/ENA primary metagenome ERZ501507 (study PRJEB25962, sample SAMEA2042582) | human gut metagenome | biome: human gut; feature: human-associated habitat; material: faeces... | reverse complement strand
ATGCGCCCAGCAGCATCAATGTACTGGGTGACTGGGTCTATTTTTCAAACTTCCGGGATGGGTTTTCTCTCTGGCGTGTGCGCACGGATGGAAGTGAAGCAGAAAAGCTCGTGGATGGTTATTGCTATACGTTCCTTGTAGCGGAAAGCGGCATTTATTTTGATTGCCGCGATGAGAACAACGTCATGCGAACCTTTCATGCGGAACTGGATGGCAGCGCACAAACGCTTCTGTACGAGAGCTGTGCGCCGACCACGTACTATGAGGGTAAGCTGTATCTGTATGATTTCAGAAGCGGAACGCTGTATGCATACAATACCGAAGCAAACGAGCGCGAGATCCTGTTTGAAGGCAAATACGATGCGGCATTTTTCAGCGCAGACGACACAGGCATATATTTCTGGGACGATATGTGCGATTACTGCCATCTTGACCCCGAAACGAAGGAGATCACTGTCCTGCATCAGGGCCCCATCGGCGATTATTTCAATTACTATGACGGCACGGTCTATTATGTCGCCTATGGCGGTGAGAATTACGACTATGATTGCTGCTACGCGATGGACGTGGAGACAGGCGAGCAGAAAGCGATCCTCTCGTTGTCGCCAGAGATGTACGACGCATTCGGTGATCCCATCGGCATCACGCAGGTCGACTACCGCAATGGAAATTATGACGCAGACAGCATCCCGACGAACGAAGAAGGTTGGCCGATGGCGCTTAACGAACTTGTCGACGGTCTGTTTGTTGTGAACGGACAGGTCTTTGCACGCGGACGGCTGGCGCGGACGGGCATGGCGGAGATATGGGTTTTCTGTGACGGTGCGAGCGGCGCAGTGTGGGGATAGAATGTAGTTCTTGCATGTCCCCAAAGTTATAAAGAATGGAGAAAACCGCTGGTTACCCAGCGGTTTTCTTTAATATCCTTTAAGCCGCTTTCCGAAATCGCAGGCCGTTTGCCCTCACAGACAGCTCCTGCGAGAGAAGGCGCAGCGTTTCAAATTCGTCGTCGAGACCGTCGAGTTCCCGACGGAGAATTTCTTCATAGTGCTGCTTTTTCTGCTCCAGCGTAGCAATCTTGTTGATCCACCGCTCCATAATCGCGGGGCTGCGGTTGCCGCTCTGGATGAGATAGTCGGCCTTTTCCTGATACAGCGCAATCTCTTTCTTGACAGCAGAATAAAATTCCTCCGTCATTTTGTCGCGCTGCTTCGCGTCGTCAATGATGTAGAAGCTGTTGACGCTGAGCCCATTGTCATTCTGGTTCATCGCGCTGAGCTGTTCAATGAACGTTTCAAACGTATCCACTTTCTCCATGTGCTGCCGCGGGATGAAATACAGATGCCCGGTCGAGCTGACCTTGGTGGCCTCCAGCATTCGCAGATAGCTCAGGCAGATCGTCTCGATCTGCCGGCGGTTCGCGCAGACTTGATAGAGTTCAAACAGCTCCTCCGCACGACGGCAATAGTTCAGGGGATCAATATCGGCGTCAAAGCCGATGTTGTCATACCCAAACCGCTTGTCGCGCCGGTCATAGAAGATGTTTGCCAGCTTTTCATATTGATTCGTCCGCTGGTTGAGCGTTTCCTTGACCAGCTCGCGGGAATATACGTCCTCAGTGTGCGCATTGTCGCGGCAGTAGACCGCGTAAATATGATGCTCGCCGGGATTCTTTACCGTGATCCGGTCCTTGATGTCGCCCGTTGCGGAACGGAACGCATCCGACACAGAAATTCGCTTGCTGCCGGAATACGGAATGTTCAGATCCTCACAGAGCTGCGCCAGTGCCTCCTTCTCCACCAGAATATTGGCAAGCGAGAAATAGAGAAACTTGCCCAGCACGGAAGTCTTGTCACCGTTGGCAGCGCCAAGAATGTCCTGAAAGTTCGTAATATTTGTCATACGCAATTCCTTTCTTTTAAGCCGTCTTTCGTTTCGTCCAGTCCAGCAGATAATCGTCCACGCCCTTGAAGCGCGGGTTCCAGGTACATTGATAGTACCGGATGCCCTGAATCGACTGCACCTCGCGGCGCAGGATGCCGATCGCCTGCCGGACCTGCGGATTTGTAAACTGATCCATGTCCATCGCCTCCATGACCTCCGTGACGCCGAGCGACAAGAGCGTTTCCCGCAGTCCTTTGTGGGCGTTCACGCCGCCGAGACACACAAAGAGCGCGTTATTTGCAAAATAGCTTGCAATATCGCCCTTGAGCGGTCCCTCGGTGAGATAGGCGCGCTTCTGCGTGGTATCTCCGGTGACGTGAATCCACGAATAGCTGCGAGTTCCGTTTTCCATGCGGCTTGACCGGCTGGACAGCCAGCGGTATTTTCGCGCCGCGTCGTCATCCAGCCGGATCTTCATGCCCTGAATGAAACCATCCTTGTTCCGCACCGGAATGAGGAACCCGTTTGCGCCAGCCAGCGTCCATGCCCCGTCCTTTGTGTAAAAACCGGGTAATCCGTGCAATTCATGATCGCACGCAAGAAGCGACGCCAACAAGCGCCGTTCGGCTTCCGTTTCCGGCATGGACTTATAGCCGTTGCGGGCAATGATCTCATCCGGGAGTCCTCGTTCATGGAGATTTTCTCTGTGCCGGTCGGAGAGCGTCAGAAGTGACAGCATCTCCGAATACGCCGCATGGCGCTGCTTTAGCGCATACGGCTCCCGGCTCGTTGTGTTTGGGGAGCTGGGCTGCAAGGGCAGCTTATACACGTTGCTCTTTGCAGCCAACTCCAGATAGGCTTCTTTGTTGGATAGACCGTTCATCCGCGCATACAGTGTCACACTGTTGCCGCTTGCACCGCAGAGATTGCAGCGGTACTGATCGGTCCGCGTGTTCAGACTCAGATGATATTTGCCGGTTCCGTGGTCACCGCAGAAGGGGCAGCTTGCCTCAACTTCCTCACTGTGAAGCGTTCGGTCATTGAGGACAAGCCCGCACCGTCTGGCGGCTTCCAGGATCGGCAGCTTCTGATAGGCCAGACGGCGCGCCCCCTTTCTGAAAAGTAAGGTTACGCCGCCTTCGGCATTGCAGTGCTGCCAGCCCGCACGGAAAGCTCCGCATTACGGACGCATTTGGTGAGGATCATCTGACTGGTCGGACGGATGTTGCTGAGATCGTCCACAGATTCCATGTTGTCGAAGAATACAGGGTAATTACGGCCTGTGAGCCGCTTCACCAGTTCGGACACCTCCGCGCCTGCCCGGATCTTCTCAGAAAGAGAGAGCCGGTCATAGCGGCGGCCGTTGTAGGTAAAGCGGAACACATCCTTCAATTCGCCGGTCGTCTTGACCACATCGTAGAGCGAGATCTTCACACGGTTCAGCGCGAGCTTGGAGAACGTCAGTTCCGCCCGCTTGCTCATGTAGAGGATCACATCTTTCATAACGATTTTCTTTTCCGTGATCTCCTCCTCAATGGCTTTGATGCGCGTATCAAAGTCCTCCGGCGCGGCGCTCAGAACCTGCTGCGCGGCGGCAAGCTGTACCCGGCAGTCCTCCAGCGATGCTTTGCACTCGGCAAGGCGTTCACTGCCTGCGGGGCTCAGCGTGCCGCATTCCATACTGGTCGTCAGGTTCTGGATGCGTGCGCGAAGCTGCTCCAAGGCCTGCTGGCGCTGCATATTCTGCTGTGCGGCAGCGGCCTGAAGCTGTTCTCGCTTCTGGTTCAGCGCGTCGATCTCAGACTGGTATCTGACCAGATCATCCGCTTTGAACTGCTCGAACGTGCTTTGACTTTTCTGTTCCAGCTCCTGAAGCTCCGTGATCTGGCTTTTGAGCTGCGTGCCGTCGGCAACGATCTGTTCTGTTTCCTTCTGCAATGCCTCCCGGAACGCCGGATATTCCTGCTGGGAAAGGACACGGCGGCAGACCGGGCAGCTTGTACCCGGCTGAAACCGCTTCAAAAGCGCGGCGTTCTGCTGATAACGCTTTCCAAGCGCCTGCACCTTTGCCGTATCCTCTGCCAGCGGCCCTGTGTATTTTGGCTGGTAAACCTCGGACGACCGAGCGCCCAGCTTTGCGTGAAGTTCCTGCAGCTTCGCGTCCAGCTCCGCTGTATCCGGCGTTTCCGGTGCTTCGCCGGAAAGCTCCTCGTACTGCTCGCTGGCCTGCACGAGCTGCTCCTGCAAGTCCTCCAAATTGACGGTCTCGAACCGCCGTGCTTCCAACGATGCAATTTCACTCTGCAATTCCTGAATCTGTGCAGTCAGCCTGTCGGACAGATCTTTGCTGCTCTGCCGCTGTTTCTGCGCCAGATCCAGTTTGCCGCTCAGATAGACCGCGTTCTGTTCCAGTTCCCGGATCTCGTCCCGGCGATTCTTGAGAAACGTCTCAGGAGACAACAATTTAAGCCCGGACAATCGCTGCTGCGTCTGCGCATTGAGCTGTGCCAACACATCGGCCTGCGGAATGGGCGGCAAATACCGCTCCAGCAGCTTTTTTCCATCCTCGCCGAGTTCTTCAATGAAGTACAGCGGGTTGAAAATGGAGAGAAACACATCCCGTTCGCCGAACATCTCGTTGAGATCCGTCTGCCGAATGGCGTAGCCGTCGTAGGTGATGCTCATACGATCCTTCTGCCGGCTGCGGGTCAGTTCGTGCGCTCTGCCGGTATCATCCGTAAAGCGCATCGTGATCTGCAGGTCCGGGTTCGTCTCGTTGTGCAGACGGTCAATGCCGCGCTCCCCGAAAAAGGGAAGTCCCGTAACGGCAAACGCGATCGCGTCCGCCAGACTGGATTTGCCGCGACCGTTGCCGCCGGTGACGATGGTTGGATTGCCAAACGTGATCTTCATAGGCGCTTCATAGCATTTGAAGCCCGAAACAGTCATGCTGCTGATCTGAAAGCCTTTGATCTTTTCCATTTTGCTTACTGACACCTCCTGTTACGCTGCCTGCTGCACGACCTGATAGCCGTCCAGCGTGTAAAATGCGACGTTTCCCTGTTTGCGCATCGTGATCTGCGCGTCATAGAGCTGCGCACCGGGCATGAGCATGGGATGACTGCCCTGTGCGTAGACCTTCGCCTGCTTACCCTCTGCATTTTGCAGAACGGCGCAGACCAATGGCTGGCCGGACATATCCTGCTGATTGCTTACCGATACCACAATGTACTGGCAGCCCTGCCGCGTCATAAACGGGAGCGGCTGAGACTGCGGCGCTTGCTGCTGCTTTTGCGGCGTGGCTGTCGGTGCGGTATTCTGCGCCTGCTGTCCAGCCTGTCCGTCGCGCTTGTAGCTGAGTTGTGCCTGTGCCGCACCCGGAGATGTGGGAAGCTGATGCAGCTTGTCCAGTAATTCCAGATACGCGGCGTTCAGCTTCGGCCGCTCGGTATCGCAGATCACATAGGAGTTGCCTTTCTGCTCAATTTTGACCCAGAGCGGCTTTGTCATCTTGTAGAGGATACGTCCAATGCCCCATTGCACGGCGGCGCGCTTCATCGAGTCGGACAAGCCGCCCTTAATGGGCTCAATGTCAGAATCCTCCGCACCGTCCCACTTTGTAATAAAGCCTTTGCCCTCAAAGTAGATGGAAATGCCGCAGATCTGTGCGTCCTTCTTTCCGTTTCCGTGCCACGGCTTGTAGTCGTTGTACCAGTTTTCCGGCCCCACGACTTCATCCAGACGGTCCTGAATGGCGCGGTTCGTGACATACGGAATGGCAAGACCGCTGGCCTCGTCTTTCGACGTCACCTGAATCCGCCATTCCAAGTCCTCCGGCGCAAATGGCCGCGCCAGTTCTTCCCGGATGGTTTTTGCGTCTTTTTCCATATGTTACCCTCCAATAAAGTCTTTCAAGGTCTTTCCGTTTGGGATCAGCACATCGGAATAATAGTACGACGGGTCTTTGTCCTTCAGGTGCTCCAAAAGATCGCGGTATTGCAGGTTCAGCTTGTTGTTCAGCGCATTGAAGCTGTGATCTCCATTTGGGATGGACAGCAGGAATGCCGGCAAGCTTGCAAGTGTGTGCGGCGTCTTGTACTTTGGGAGTGCGTTTGCACCAATGCAGATGGCTCCTCGTGTGCCGCTGACATTGGAAAACGGATAGCGGTACATTACAGTCTCCATCGTCGGCTTTTCGTCTGCGACAACGCCCATCCTGCATTCTCCGATCTTGCCTTCCGTATCGACGTGGAACGCAAAGACCAATCTTGGCAAAGGGAAACTCGGATACGCCGTCTCATGGTAACTGATATCTGCGTATAACCGTGGGTACCACAGGCAGTAGGACTTGTTTCCGTCCGAATCGATCTCAATGTAGAGGCAGTTCGGCGGCAGAAGACCGCTGCTGATATAGTTGTGCCGCATACTGTTTTTGATGCAGTCCAGCAAAGCGTCTTCCTGTATCTCTTTACACTTCACGATACCATCCGTGTGCGTCTCGATGAGGACCTGTCCATCTTCCGGAATGATCCGGATCCGCAGTTCGTCTTTGTTCATGCCGCCTCCAATTCCGGAACGCAGCGCTTCGCAAGCGCACGTTCCTTTCTAAGCAGGTTTTCCAGCTTCTGCACTTCTTCCGTGTACCATGCGTCAATGGAAAGCAGCGCTTCCAGCAGGTCAATTTCATAGTGAAAAGAACCGTCTGTTTCTACAATGAGACCGCTCGACCACTCTGCGCTGATCTTCTTCTGATAGCCCCAGCCCATACCGCCGTTCAGACAGCAGGGATAAAGCGCGGCAGAAAGCATTTCTTCAGCTTTTTTGACATACGGGTTTTCCGAGAGCTTCATGCTGTGAAGGCCTCCATATTCCCGAATCAGCCGGTAATACTGCATCATGCTGCGAAAGCTGAAATACCAGTGATCGTATTCATAGTCCTCATTGAATTTTTGATCCATATAATCCGTGGCGGCGATCAGAAGATCATAATAGACCTCATACAGGTCATCGCTCGATGTCGTGATATCACGCTCCAACAGCCGATCCAGTTTCCCGTATTCGTAGAACATACGAGCCGCTCTGACTGTTTGAAGTGAACAGCATATAGATTCATAGTCCATAACTGCGCCTCCTTAACAAAATTTCCGCTGCGCAGCGGCTTTCGGTTCAGAATTACAAAACGTGCTGCATAGGTGATTCAAACGGTGTTCCCGGTCCTCTGCATCAGACAATGCACCGTACAAGCTGTCAATATCTTCTTCGGTAAATGCCTCGAAATCAAGATCAGCAAAATGGATGCAATCATCTTTTCTCAGTGGAGCCAGAATATTTGTCAGTACATACGGCGGAACATTTTCAGGTTCCGGTACCGGCATATGCGGCAGGGCATTCAGGTTCTTTACGAGCATGGAAAAATCAATTTTCATGGTTCGTTGTCTCCCATACCAGCTTCACCACGCAGACGGCATAGTCCTTCATATTGCAGAGGATCTTCTGATGCTCCGCTTCCTTCAGATACGACCGGCCTTCCCGCAGGAAATAGATCCCGCAGTCCGGCATCAGCTCTCCAAACATGCTGGCGATGTGCCACTCCATGTGGGAGCGCGCTTCGGCGGTGTTGCCCTTGAGATAGGCCGTACACATCTTTGTATCGCCGACGGTCTGCTCGTTCCCGATCTCCAGATGCTCCATGAAGCCGTCCAGATGTGCCTTTGCGCGCTCATCCAACTGATGCTTCGCAGATGCGTAGAAATACAGGAACAGCGCCGGTTCGTTTCTGCCCAGAATGACGCTGTATGGACTGGACCCTTTCTGTCCCCATGCGCCGCCGGACGGCTCGAACCGCGTGCAGAGCTTTCCCATCTGCGGGAGAATCCGCTCTGTGACCTGCTGCCAGACGGCTTCACGCGCCGCCCGGTCATCCGCTTCTGTGACGGGTGCAACGATTGCAAGATTTGTAGTTAACATAATTCCTCCTAGCTCAGTGCCAAGAAACCGTTCGGCCTCAGAACATTGAAGATCATCTTATTGCTGATGACCTCATGCACCTCTGCGCCGGTATGGTTTCCGCGCTGGTCAAACTGTTCCTCGCGTTCTGTGTTTTTGACTTTCACAATACGCCCCTTGATGATGTGCGGAGTATCGCATTCGATCAGCCCGTTGATCATCCCGGAGCCGCCGATGAGACCGATCTGCCCAATGGAAAGGGGCAAAAGTGGATGCTTTTCCGTGCTGTCCAATGCGCTTTTTGCGTTCAGCAGCCGTGTAAAGCTGCCGGAGCGCGTCAGCTGGCGTTCCAGCTCCTTCTCGTTGAACCGTTCGCCGCGAAAGACCTCAACGTTCTTTGTAACGGCGGGCAGTACATACCGGTTTTCCTCCAGCTTTGTGACACACGGAATTTTCTCCGGAACCAGCGTCTGTGCGCCCAGCCGGTCAGCCGTTTCATCGTCCTCTGTCGGCTTTCTCCGAAGTCCCAGCACGACCGCCTGATGGAATCTGGCAAATTCGCCGTCGGTGAATTTCCAGACAGAAAGGTCCGAGAAGTTCTCCGCGAGAATGTTACAGATGTCCGGCGTCAGGCGATAGTACGGCACGATGTAGATGAGAAGACCGCCCAGCATGAGCGTCCGGATGCTCTGCACCAGAAACTCCTTGCGGCGAACTGACGGCATCTGCTGCAGCAACGCCCACGCGCGGCGGTGTTGCGGTTCGTTAAGGTTCGGGCGGAAAACATATTGTGATCGTTTCATGCCTCGCTTTTACGGCGTGACACGGCGGCCAACGCGCGCTCGAATCCGACCGCGTTCACCTTGTCGTCCAGCAGGAAAATCGTCTTACAAAGGCCGTCTTTGGGGCTTAGGTGGCGGCTCACCACCGATGCGCCGCCGCCCAGCAACACGGCGGGGATGGCGTGCAAATCGAATCCCGCTTCCATCGTGGCAGACAGAAGATGCTCTGTGTACTTGCGACCTTGTTTGTTCACAATGTCGCGCACCGTATCGCTGACCGTGCAGGGCTGACCTGCCAGCATATTTTCGATTTGGGCATCCGTGAGGGACAGCCCGGTTTCGCGCCGCACCTGTTCCCGGATGTCATCCACGCAGCGGATCATGCCGAGCTCCAAGCTGTGCGCAGTGTCAGCCGCAGGGATGGCGTTGTCGATGCGCATGAGGTCCACAGTCCAGCCGCCAAGATCCATGAGGAGCATTGAGGGTTCGTCCTGCAACAAACCAGTTTCGGTCATAAGGGCGGTGTAGCCTTGAGGGAAGACCGCAACTTCCTCGATGGTAATGCTGTACTCCACGCCCTCGAACTTGTAGTTCACAGGCTGGTTGCTTCGCAGCAGATAATCTTTGAACTTGGGTTTGTCGCGTCCGAAACTCGTCAGCGGCAGACCCGCCGCAATTCGCACCGAGCATTCGGGAGGCAAACCGCGTTGATGAATCTCGTTTGCGATAGCTGCCAGTGTCAGCAGGTAGTAGTTGTCGTTTACGGTCTTGTCCCGCTGGATAGGCTGCCGCCCAGAGCCACAAACAAAAAAGCACCCGCCAAACTCTAAGAGTCCTTGGCGGGTGTAGGGTTCGTGTTCTCCGTAGCTTGTCAGTCCTGCCGGGAACGAGCAGTGGGCTGTTTTGATGGCGTAGTAGCCGTGGTCGATGCCGATAATGATGCTCATGGGAAATACCTCCATTTTTTGTATTATACAATCTATAATAAACGGTTGCCTTTTGGGGCTTCCGGAATTTTTGCATGAAAAAAAGCGGTTCATTGGTATTGTACCAACAAACCGCCATTAAGGATTTGGAGAGCTTATTTTGACAGTCCTCTCCCCTTCTGATATAATTTACTCTTGATTGTCGCCTCCAAATTATGAGGGAGGTGAACGCTTGAGTTTTCAGGGAATAATTTTGCTGCTTACTTTTATTGGCAGCTGCATATATGCTACCGTTTCTCTTACACTAAAAGTTCTTGAATTTCTCTTAAAAAATAAAAAGAGCCGCTGACTTAGACAGAAGTCAGCGGCAAATGAAAGCACTCCACAAAGCGGCAATCATTATGAAAATAGCCTTACGTTTCCGTAAGGCTATTTTTGGTGCACCATCGGGGACTCGAACCCAGGACCCACTGATTAAGAGTCAGTTGCTCTACCAACTGAGCTAATGGTGCATTTGCTATAATAAAATTATAGCATATGATTAAAAATAAATAAATAGCATTAAAAAAATTTAGTTAATAATGAGACAAAATTAAATTGGGTAACCACTGGTTGACTTTTTTAGATATATTTGAACAAATTAATTATTTTGTACTGGTAACACTCTTTATAATATATCTATATCAATATAGTAATTAATTTCATTTATATCTTTTATTTCCATGCTTTGTCCTATCTTCTCCAGCCTGAGATTTAATTAATAAATTGTAAACATTATAATAGGTACTAAGTTCTTATTATATAAAAAAGAATAAGCTATTTAACTCATTCTTTTACTTTGAAATATTTATTTAATATTTTATCAATATTTTCCTTATTAACCGGTTTTATAATATAATCATTAAATCCATATTTAATATATTGTTCTTCGATTTTTTTGTTATTAGGAGTTACCATTATAATTGTTGCAATATTATATTTTGCTTGTTTCTTAATATAATTTAAAATACCATTTTGATCTTTAATGATTTCTTTTGCAAAACTATCTATTTCAAAATTTGGAATAATATCATCAATAATAATCATGTCAAAGATTTCATCTTCACTTAATTTACTTCCCATTTCTTCTAAGTTTTGTGCTACTGTTACATCAATGTTATATGGTTTTAATAGTGTTTTCATTTCCTTGAGTTTTAAATTGTTATTATCTACTAGTAGAAGTTTTTTACCACTATAATTATGATATTTAATTTTGATATTTCTATTTTCTTCTTTTTTGCTTATTATATCATATTCGCTTATTAATCTTTGATTAATACTTAATATTAAATTAATATTGTCTTTATCTTTGATTATAGTTATATTACCATTCATTTTATCTAATAAATTATTTATTATTTCATAATTAATACTGTTTGTTATCTTTAATTTGAGCTTTTTTGTCTTTTTATCTTCTACTACATAGTTTAGAATAGATTTATCATTAGTTATAAATTTAAACCTTAACTTTACAAAGTTACCTACTTTAATATTGTCTATTTCTAGTAATATATTCTTTTTACTTAATATAGACGAAACTAAATCAAAAAAATATAAAACCACTTTTATTATTCCAGACTCATCACCATATAATACTGAAGGTAATTTGTTACTAATTTTCATTTCTAATTTAATCTTATCTTCCTTTTCTATTTCTAGAAATTGCTTTAATTTATCTAACATATCTAACGTTTCATATTTATATGTTACTATTCTTGGTTCACTTTTAACTACTGCTAGATCTAGAATACTAGATATTTTATCATTTAATTTAACTGAATTTTCTTGAAATGAAGATAAAACATTATTTAATTCTTTAATATTATTTTTATCTATTTTAGTGTTACTAATTAATTCTAAATCTTTAACTGAAGATTTTAACTCTTCAGACATATCTTCTATCAAACTTAATGTTTTTCTAGAAGATTCTTCTGCTAATTTCTTTTGGAAGACTAATTCTTTAGCCATTTTTACATCAGGATTTTCTATAGTGTTATACATAATAAATAAAATATATGCATAAAAGAAACCTTCGAATATTAGTTCTTTATAGCAGCTTCTTATTAAGAAACCTATTAAATAAAGTATTATCAATATTATATATGGAGATATCTTTTTAAGTGAATACTTTTTTATTAAGAGATATAAGGTAATTATTAAAAAGAAAGTAAAACTTAAAATTGTATGCCCTAAGGCAACATCATAAGATAATCCCTCACCATCTAATAAATCTCCTTCAAAAATAACATTTAATGGTAATGCTATTATAAGTAATATTGAAATAATGGTAATAGATAATAATATTTTTTTTAAATTAGATAGTTTTTCTTCTTTGTCATAAATTGATATACAATAAAACATTGAGTATAAATTAAGTAATGCTAAAATACTCATATATGTTTTTTGCAAAATGTTTATTAAATTAAAGTTGCCTATTAACTTAGCTACTATATATGTTGAGATACCTACTACTAAAAATAAGAAATTTAAACCTATTAATTTAGCATATGTTTTTGTTTCAACGCTTTCGATATTTGGTTTTGAATAGAATAATACTATTAAAGTTGTAATTATAAGTAACCCCACTATTTGCAATATAATTGCTTGCATATTTTTTACCCCTCTTTATCTTTTTAATGTTTTTGAATGACTTCTTAATAAAAATGCATTGTTTATATTAATATCTAAATTATCTAAAAAACTAAATACTTCTTCTTCATTAATAATTGTTTTATCATGAAAACTCTCACTTATAGCATCTTCTAAAGAGAAACCATAACCATAGTTGCATCTTTCTACTATTTCTTTTTGAAATTCATGAATGTATCCTTCTGGTATATTTTTTCTTTGAAGTTGGGGTTGTGATTCTAATAGTTGCCATTTTAATGTTGCTAATTTATCTCTTAATTCATGATTTAGTTCTGTTTCGCTTTTGGTAGTATTCTTAGAAATACCATAGTTCTTTCCTATATTAAAATAGAATTTATTACCATATTGTTCTACTGCGATTGGAACTATGTGAACACCAGCTTCTTTAGCCATTCTGACAGTTCCAACAAATGTTTTCATTACTATGACATTTGGTGTTACATTCCATGCTCCTTCTGGATATATTAGAAGATTACCTCCATTATTTAGTAATTCTATTGATCTATTATAAGCAATTTTTCGATCTATTTTATTTTTGGTTTCTAATGGTATAACACCATTCATTTTTAGTCCTTGATAGATTGGCATCTTATATAGAATTCCAGGATCTCCTAGCATTAGATAGGCTGGCTCTTTAATGATTTGGAATGTTCTTTGTATATCATTACCACCTATATGGGTGCAAGCAAATATTTTTGGTACACCTTCTTTGGCTTTATTTTCATTAGCAACAATTATATTTTCTTCTTTAGATAATACTTCATCTATTTTTAATATTAGATTAATTAATGGGTGAATCTTTTTTCTAAGTTCAATTCCTTTTAATTTATCTCCTTTGTTATAACAATAGATTCTATATTCTGCATAATAATTAACTAGTTCTTCAATTGCCATTTTTCTTTTTTCAATTAAATTTAACTTTTTAAATGTATCCATAAAACCTCCTCATAAATTAAATACATAATAATTAATCACTTCGTGTATTATTATAACACAAAAATGGTATTTTTTGTTACTTTTTTTATTTTTAATATATAATTTTTGGCTTATATATAATAGATATGGTTGATATTTCTTTTTAGATTACAAGCTAAAAAGAACACTCTAAGACCTGGGCTTAGAGTGCATATAGAATAAATTAATGTCGTGGTTTAAATATTAAGGCTAAAACAAAGGAAAGAAATAAGGCTATGGAAATACCTGCGGATGTTAGGTTAAATATACCAAAGGCTAAGCCAAGTGGTCCCAAAGTAGTGCCTGTTTCCATAGCACCATGGATTAGTAAGTGACCAAAAGATGTAATTGGTATTAAAGCTCCTGCTCCAGCATATAAAACTATTCGATCATAGATACCCGCTATATCAAGGAAGGCTCCTATTACGACAAAGAGACTAGTTACATGACCAGGGGTTAGTTTGGTATTATCTAATATTAACTGAGCTATCATACATACTAAACCACAAAATAGAAAAGCATAAACATAAGTCATCATATTATATTACCTCCAAACTAATTGCATTAGCTATACTTGGTATTGATTCTTTTTGAAAGGTAAATGTTGGTGAAAATACTGCTCCTGTTGGTACTATTAATACTTTTTTATATTTCTTTTTTAACATTTCTTTATATATATAACTAAATACTACTAGTGGTAAACAAGCCGGTCCTGATGCTCCCGCTAGGACGGGTTGTCTATCTAAATCATAAAGCATTGTACCACAGTCGTTATAGTTATCATTAAACTCAATATTATATTTAGTCATCATATAATCTTTAAGTATATTCTTACCATATATTCCTAAATCTCCTGTTAAGATAAGATCGTAATACGAGATATCTCTCTTGGTATCTTTTAAATGGTTATATATTACATCTCCTGCTGCTGGGGCCATTACTGCTCCCATATGATTTACATCTGTAGTACCCATATCTACTACTTTACCAATAGTAGAGGATTCTACTTTAACTTTACTCTTTTTGTTACTAAGTAAGATACTTACTCCTCCTGTTGAAGTAAAAGTAGCAGTCTTTGGTTTAGGTGTTCCATACTCAGTAGGATTTCTAAATTGTTTTTCTGCAGCCATATTATGACTTGAAGTAGATACTAATATTCTTTGAGCAAAGCCTCCTTCGATATAAGTACTTCCTATAGCTAGTCCTTCCCCACTAGTAGAACAAGCTTCAAATATACCAAGAAAAGGGATATTAAATTCTCTAGCCATATAGTTAGAGGCTGCGATTTGATTTTGTAAATCTCCAGATATTAATAAATCGATATCTTCTTCTTTTAATTTATTTTTCTTTAAAATATTAGTATTAGCTTCTTTTAATAAATGTACTTCAGCCTGCTCCCAAGATTTTTCACCAAAGTATAAATCTTTTTCATATTTTTTATCAAAATATTTTGATAGTGGTCCATCATTCTCATAATTACCACATATTGTATAAGCGTCTTCAATAAAGACATTGTTATATTTTATTGTCATATTAACCTCCTATTACCAGTAGTCTAATTAAGCCAAATATATATACAGAGACTACTCCATATAATATTACGGTACCTGCTAATTTAAAGATATTGGCTCCTATTCCAAGTACTAATCCTTCATTTTTATATTCTAAGGCTGCTGATGTCATAGAATGGGCAAAGCCAGTTATTGGTATTATTAAAGCTGCTTTTACTTTAGTTACTAAGGTATCAAATATTCCTAGAGCAGTAAGTATTGAGGCTATAGTTATTAATGTTAATATTACGAGTACTCCTGATTCTTTTCTAGGTAGGTTAAGCCACATACTATAACATCTTAGTAATAGTTCTGATAATGAGCCTAGAAAGCCTCCTACTACAAAAGCTATTATAGCATTCTTAATATAGTTCTCTTTAGGAGTATTTTTATCTACTATTTCTTTATATTTCTTATTATCCATATTATCACCAGTAATAGTATTTACTTATAATGGTAAAATTATGTAAAAAATATTTACTAAAATATTTATCTATAGTATACTTATTATAGAAATAAATAAAGAAGGTGTATTTTATGACAGAAAGATTACAAAATATTATTAATGGAATAAATGATGGTAGTATAAAATTTGTTTTTGATTATAATTTAACTATGGAAGATCTTTTTACTCAGGATAATGATGGTACTTATTTTTTAGAATATCTACTTAGAAAAAGAATAATGATGCCATTAGAACTAAAAAAAGAATTAAAGACTAATGCATTAGCGGCTTATTTATATTGTAAGAATGGTAGTTCTCTATTTGGTTTTAATCTTAGTGAAAAAGATTTATTTACTGAATTTGATGGTAAAAAACTTATTGAGCATATTTTAGAAAAAAGACAAATAAATAAATCTATAATAGAAAGTATATATGAAAATTTAGAGATAATAGATTTACTTTGTAATTCAAATAATTATTTTTATTTAAATTATTTATCTCAAGATATCATTACTAAATTAATAACTAAAGATAATAATGGTATCTACCCTATTGAGAAGTATTTAAATAATAAAAGACTAATTGAAAAAATAATGCCCTCTATTAATGATATAAATGTATTATTAGAAATTTGTAATAGAAATAATGATTATGATTTGATAAAGGCAGTTAAGGCAAGAATGCTTATAACTAATTATAAAGATGATAAGACAGTATTACTGTTTTTACTTAATGATAAAAAGGTTGTACCTGATTGTTTAATTAATATTCCTGAAGATATAATTTTTATTAAGTATTTGATTAAAAATAATCTTTATGATTATCTTAAGAAAGCAAGTGAAGATGTCCTTCTTATGAAAGTTGATTCTGGTAAAACATTACTTGAGTTTCTTATAGATAAAGGTTATGATCCAGAAATTAAATATATATTTAATAAAAAGACTATTAGCATATTATATCAAAAGCAAAAATTAAATTTAGCAAAATTTGTTAGTGATGATGTACTTCTTGCTCCAGTAAAAGAATTGTTTAGTGATGATTCATTAGGTGATGAAACGTTATTTGAATATATGATAAGAAATGGTTATAAGTTAAATAGTTCTCGGATTAGTAGTGAAAAGTTATTTAAAATCTGCTACTTAGAACAAAGACCTGATTTATTAGAAGAAGCTAGTATCAGTGACCTACTAAAACCTATTGATGATACTTATACTTATTTTGATTTTCTTTTAGATGCTATTTCTAATAAGGGACTTAAAATTAGAGTACCAAGTCATCCATGGTCTTCGGATGTTAATGAACATATAGAATATTATACTACTATTGCTAAACATGATATGATGAAATATATTGGAGAAATAAAAGCAGAGAAGCTTTTAAAAAAGTATGGTGATAAAACACTTCTAGAATATTTACTAGATACTGATATTGATCTTACTTTAAATAAAATTTTATCAGATGATTTAAAGGCCGATCCTGATATTGCTGTTATACTAAAAAAGAGAGGAATAGTTCAAAAGAGTGTTAATGTTTCTAAAGAAGAAAATGAATATACGACTAAATATATTGAAAATATTAATAATCATCTTGGTATAGGACCATTACCTGAAGAGGGTGAAAGATTATTAAATGAACTTAAACTACTATTTTTAACTGATGGTAAAAGTGATAAAGAGTTAATTACTGGTTTAACTGCAGGATATAGAAATGCTCTTATGAATAACTATGATATTAATATTATAGAAATTAAAAAACTAATTGAAATTAAAAAAGAAAATAAGGATATATTTTATTATATTAAAAATGCTAATGGTAGTCATTTTTCACCAAGTAATGGTTCTATCTTTTGCGAAAATGCTAATACTAATACATTATTACATGAGACAGGACATG
>ENA-OPEC01001315-OPEC01001315.1-human-gut-metagenome-genome-assembly--contig:-NODE-1315-length-17091-cov-13.398861_pt1 | contig 17091 bp, 9 predicted proteins | sample MGYA00241622_ERZ501507 | MGnify/ENA primary metagenome ERZ501507 (study PRJEB25962, sample SAMEA2042582) | human gut metagenome | biome: human gut; feature: human-associated habitat; material: faeces... | reverse complement strand
TTGCCCGCATTTTCGGGCTGCGGCTTCGGCGGCTTTCCTGGAAGCGCCTTCAGAACACAGTGAAATGCCCGAATGATTTCAGCCTTGTTGCACACATGATCCTCCGGCAGAACCTCGCCCGTCAGCGGATCAACGCCGTCTGCCAAGCCGGATAACAGTTCTTTTGCTCGTTGTAGATCCATAAAATAGCCTCCTAGCCATTCTCCCACTCATCCCACGCTTCGTCCTCGTCCTCATACCAATCTTGGTTATCTGCCCAGAGGTCTTCGGGATTGTCATAGTCATCCCGGAGGCTTCCGGAATTGCTGCCTCCATTGCCGTAATTGAAGGTCTGCCCATTATCACCGCCTGACGGATAATATTGCGAGAAGGATTTCAGCATATACTCGCTGTCGTTTTTCCACTGAGCGCACATACCGGCAGCGATCATTTCACCATTTTCATCATACCAGTAAACATTGAAATACTTCTGGTTCTGCTCCAACTTTTCAAAGTTTTTGCAGTTCAGTCTCTTATCTGGTTCACCGAGCGAAGTGTATTTTAAGCAGCTCACCGGCATTCCTTCTACGGGCAGTTTTCCGGAATACTGATCTTTCAGACTTTGCTCCCGCTTCGCGGCATTCTCCGCAGCGATGCGTTGACGCTCGGCTTCCTCGGCGGCGTCCTTCTCTGCCTTATAGCCCTTGACGCGGGTTTCCAGCGCGTCAACATCCTGCTGCCAGCTCGTGTCATATTGCAGCGTGATGTCTGCCAACTCATCCTGTCCGCCCGCATAGTCGATCCTGTCTTTGTACATACCGGCGTATTTGCAGTAGACAGATAGCGATGCCGCATCCCGATACCCGGAAAGCGCAGAGAAGCCCTGTTCGGCAGAAGTGTAATTGCCGTTTGACAGCTCTTGCAGGGCTGCGTCATAAGCTGCTGCTCTCTGCTTATTGCGGCTTGAGACGGAAACAGAGATACCAGCAATCACGGCTACTGCCAGAACTGCCGCGATGAGCCTCCCAAACGGAAACGGCTTCTTTGACAGCGTAGATTTCTTTTCGGTTATTTCTGGCTCCGTCGGCGTCTGGCTGACGATCGGCGGTGTGATTGCCGATTGTACAGTCGGCGCAGACTTCTGCGGATTTGCGGTCGGTGCGGACTGCACAGGCGGAACTGTGCGCTTCGATTCAGTCGGTACTGGCACGGCTGCCTGCTTCGGAGCAGGATGCTGCGGCTTTTTGCGTTCCGGAAAGGCTGTCCGTTCAGACTTGCGGAGCACAAATTTTGCCTTCTCCGGCGGATATGGCGCATTCTGTGTACTGCAAACGAACACCTCTGTCACCCGAGCAAGCTTTTCTGCTTGATGATCGCCGATCGGAACGACTACAAAATCGCCTGCTTTCAGCGAAATTCCCCCGGTCAGATAGGCATATGTCGCTCCATCCTCCTTGAACTGCACATTGCAGAACTGATAATAGCTTTCGCCAGCCGGCTTTGCCGGTGTACTGACGGGCGGTCTTGCAAGTGCACGGGCAGGTGGCTTTGTGCGTTTTGAAGAAGGTGCAGCCGCAAGGACCTGTGTATACCGTTTCCTCCACTGCTCCTCCAGCCAAGGATTTCTCAGTGCAAGGTCCATACAATGCCGCGCCAGCGTTTCCTCCCCACAATCCCGACAGATCTCCAGAACATTGAACTGCAATCTGTCGAGGTGCGCGCTCTCAAAAAGCTGTGAAACAAACCGCTCGTCATCCAACGCAACCAAAAGCGGAAGCGCCTGATCGTCCGTTGGAGACTCCAGCCAGTCCCAGTCCAGAAGCAGTTTCTCGGCAGTTTTGGCGTTGGTTTTCAGAGACGGTTCTGCGATGTCCAGAAGCCGCCGCCACATCTCCATCCCTTTTTCCGGGTCGTCTGCAAACACATCATCCAGAACACGTTCCCACGACAATTCATCGAAATCCTCGGCGGTTTCATGCGGGACTTCCTCCGGATATTCGACCAACAAAATCTCGCGGCAAATATCCTCGTAGTCCGGAAACTTGCCCTGCGCCAAGAGCCGCTTCGCTCGTTCCACATCAGGATGGAGCAGCACCTTGTTCTGCCAATGAGTGTTAAAAGCTTCTTCCAGCGCATTTTGATAGTCCTGCGCCTCGCCCATTTCCTCATCCTTTTTCCCGCCGAAGTAGGCATAAGCAGAGGACAATTCGGAGAACAGCTCGAATAAGCCGTCCGGATCGACGCGGTTGTAGTAGTCTTCCACGGGGCGCGTGGCAAGCAGTTCCGTCCAGAACGTGCCGCAGTTCGTTTCGGAAAGGGCGGCTTCTTCTCGGAACAGGACGCCGCGTTTTGCATCGCGCATGATCTCGTCTGCGCTTTCACCAAGATTCAGGTCAAGAGTATTATGTAGAAATGTCCGCAGTTCCTCCGCCTTTTTCTCGTCAGGCAAAGCTCTCGCGTTCTGGATTCCGGCTGAGATGTTGTGCAGCAGCACTTTTCCGAGAAGCTGAGAAAGCACGGTGTTCTTGGGCGCAAGCTGACCCAGCGCCTTTTTAAGCCTCGTCCAAGTTTCGGGTAGGTCAACATGATAGACGAAGGAAAGCGTCAGCGTGATCTGTGCCGTATTCTGTGACTTTTTTGCCGGTGTTCTTTGCAGACTTCCAAAATCTCCACACCAGCCGCATTCCCAAGATGACCCGCGTATCATAACTGGACTTCCGCACCACGGACAGCGCATATTGCTCTCACCCCTTCTGATTGCAAAAGAAACTTTATGATAGAGTTTTCAACCTACTTCATTACCTTTTCCAGCAAGGTTTGGTAACTGTCCACCACATCATACACAACATTTCCGTCGCTGATGGCCTTGAAGTGCACTCTGGCACAGTCGATTTTTGCCTGCTCAACCGGCGTGATATGATTAAAATGCATAGAATCCAGTGTTCCTTTTGTTTCAGCAACAAAATAAATGTGTTTCACCGAGCCTTCATAGAAGGCAATCGCCCAGTCCGGATTATAATGTCCGACCGGCGTTGCGATATAGAAGCTGTCCGGCAGCTTTACATAAACCGCAACATCTGTGTTGGTGTCCAGATCAGTTGCAAAATCGCGCTCGTTCGTGGAATCGTACACGATATGATCGTATAGATGCCGCTGCGCTTTCATTGCATTTGTACCGAGCTTGCCCTTGATGGTCGGTTCGGTAAAGATGTCCGTGTCGTAATGTTCATCCAGCACATTGTAGGTGATGTGCTGAATAATTGCAGTTGCCTTTTCATCATTGATCAAAGCTGCCGCTTTGATGATAAATTCTTCCGGATTGAACTTGAATTGCTCAAAGACAGCCTTCTCGATACCGGTTAGAATGGCAACAACTGCTTTGCGTGTCAAACCGGTCTCTCCGACCAGCTTGCCGATTAAATCATACTTCACGCTGCTGTTGGCGCGGATTTGCTTACTGCTGTCATAAGTTGACGACTTCGATTTTGAGAACGCACTTCCGTCAAGGAGAGAATCCTTCGACTTGATCTCGTCCATTGCGCCGGTTTCAACTTTGAAGAAGATTTTCGGCACACGAAGATTTCGGTTGATGGAAACAATCGCCTTGTCAACAAGTTCGTCCGTATCAAAGTCCACCACATATACGGATTTCGGGCTGATGCGCTTCCAGAGAGCTTTGAACTCCGGCATAGCGAGCTTGTCGGGATCAACTTGCAGCTCGACATTCTTGTCGCGGGCGTTCTCCGGCTGCATAGCGCGGCTGTCATAGACGGAATCAAGAATATTGATCACAGAATCGCGGCTGTCCGCCACTTCCTCCGCGACCTGAATTGCACCATTTGCCTTATCGGCATAATATTTATCGGTCAGTACACCCTTCTTGTCGATATAGCCGTTGACAATCAAATCAAAATAAATCGCCTGCGCCGTATCGCCGTCCACGACCTGCTCGTTGCCTCTGGCATCCACAATGACCTTGCCCTTGAAGAGGTCGGCAGTAACAGCCACAGGACGTCCGGCAACTGCATCGGCAAGCTCAGTCTGCAAGCCCTTTGCAAAGCTGTCATAGCTCTCACTGGCGATGACGGTCAGAACATTGATGGACTGCACATCATTTCCAAGCACGTTGGCGTCCATGCGCTCGCCGTCCTGATTGACGCACAGGCGCAACCCTCGACCGACTTCCTGACGCTTGCGAACCTCGCTGCTGCTCTGCTTCAGCGTACAAATCTGGAACACGTTCGGGTTGTCCCAGCCTTCGCGCAGTGCGGAGTGCGAGAAAATGAAACGCACCGGGGACTTTTTCGGATCACGATCCAGAAGCAGTTCCTTGTTCTTCATAATCAGGTCATAGGCGTCAATATCGTCGGAGGTGCCTTCCTTTTTGTCAGAGAGCTTGCTGTCAGTCATCTTGCCCTTTTTGTCAACGGAAAAATAACCTGCGTGGGTGTCATGGGCGGAAATTGCGTCCAGATACCGTATGTAATCCTCGTCTCCGATTTCCCGCTGCATGGAGCTGAGAATGTCGCTGTACTCTTCCTCGAACATATCCGCATAAATGCCGTTGAACGGATGTCCAGCCTCGTCGTACTGCTTGTACTTTGCAACTTCGTCGATGAAGAACAGCGACAGAACCTTGATGCCCTTATGGAAAAGCTGACGCTCCCGCTCCAGGTGAGAAAGAATCGTCTCACGGATCTGAATGCGGCGAAGCTGGTCTTCGCTGACCTTACCGATCACATCTCCGGCAAAGATTTTGATGCCATTCAGGAACTCCACAGAGTTATCGCGTCCGTCGATAGATTTCACCACAAAGCCGACTTTGTACTCGTCCAGATTACCGGAATTGTCGTAAAGATTATAACCGACTCCGACCGTCGCTGTTTTCTTGCGGATGCCGGACGCGCCCTTGTAATCAAACTGAATAGTTGCCGTCGGGTCAGCTTTGGAAAGATTGATGCTTTCCAGATAGACAAATCCTTCGGTTGCCGTGCTGCCGGACTCCGTGATGCCTTTAACGGCAATCTTCTTGACCAGCCGCTTGTTGTACGCTTCCATCGCATCAAGGCGATAGACCATGTTATAAATGCTGTCCGCCTTATGAGTGGCTGAGTAGCGCAGCGTCAGCAGCGGATTAAACTCTTTCAGGCGTTCCTTTGTTTGCTTGCCCTCGACCGACTGCGGCTCGTCGATAATCAGAATCGGGTTCGTTTTTGCAATAATATCAATCGGGCGACGGGAACGGAACTCGTCCAGCTTCATGTAAATGCGCCGCGCGTCCTTGCCCTTGGCATTGAACGCCTGAGAGTTGATAATCATAACGTTTATGGCGCTATCCGACGCAAAGCGGTCAATTTCCGTGAGCTGGGCGGAATTATAGATAAAGAACCGGATCTTCTTGCCGTATTCCTCCGCAAAATGTTCCTGCGTCACCTGAAAGGACTTATAAACGCCCTCGCGGATGGCAATGCTCGGCACGACCACAATGAACTTGCTCCAGCCGTAGTGCTTGTTCAGCTCATACATGGTCTTGATGTAGGTATAGGTCTTGCCGACGCCGGTTTCCATTTCAATCGTCAGATTATAACGACCTTCCAGCTTGTCCGACGGCTTGATCTGATTGGTGCGCTGCACCTTTTGCAAGTGTTCTAAAATCAGCTTGTCGGAAAGCTCCGGCACAATACGCTCGTTGCGCCAGCCGGTGAAATCCGTATCGTCTGTCATGGTTTGCTGACCGTAGCCTCTGTCCATCATGTAGGTAGGCGTGAGGTACGGCTGTCCGGCAAAGACGTCAACGACTGCTTTTGCTGCATCTGCCTGAAATTTTTGATGTTTGAATTGGAGTTTCATGTGTTCTCCCTCTTAATAATCTCGTCATTATCCTTTCGGACAATTCTAAGCAGCAAGGTTGGAAAAGGCTCTTTTGCATTTGTAATACCACCAGTTAATACTCGTTTCTCTACTGCCATAAATGGTAAAAATCCAGCATTATTAAGAGAGCTAATAGATTCATTTAACGAAAACGCAATCACAACCCGATAACCTGGCTCATACTCATCCAAGCAGTCAAGTTGATCGTTTACAATTTGAATAAATTTGCTAATTTCCTCGGCCTCTTCAGCAGTTTTCGGTTCTTCATAAGAGTATTCCATAGCGGAACAGCCATCCACAATTGCCACTAATTCTTGACCCGTTGATATGCAATGCAGAAGAATATCCTCATGTCCTTTTTCTCTGAATATCTTTATCGGTTTATATTCAACATTAGTTGTTGCTTCTTTTTCGCCATTTGACGCTATGGTTTTATACCAATTATCACGATGTTGGATTAGTTCTTTTTCTGTAAACCTAATTCCTTTTGGATGTTTAGGATCATATTGCCGAACCTCTGCATGACAATCAAAGCAAAGTGGGATTGCATTGTCGTATGTATCTGTACCGCCATCTGCATGTGCCCTAATATGATGAACTTCCATATTATTACCGCAAAACTTGTGGCAAATGCAACAGCATCTCCCGCACGCAACCATTGCCCTCGTTTTTATATCTTCTGAAAAAGCCATATCAGATCACCCTCACGCGCTTGGAAATATCGTTGGCGTCCTCCGGCATATAGAGCTTGAAAATCTCAAACACGTTGATCTTCTCCGGGCTGGACGCAAAACCGGAATCGCGGAAGACGGCGCGGAGCGGGCGGCGCTGTGCGATCTCCTTGACCACGCTTTCGGGAATATTCGCGTCAAAACAGGCGATCAGGTCGCCGTCGTTGTAGGTGTGGACGGTGCAGCCATCGATTTTCTCGGATTTGTACGGCAGGGACAGCGGCAGACCCCAGTCGATCAGGCAGCCGAACAGCAGGTCGAGGTCGGTGCGGTCATCCTTGATGTTGGATTCCAGCCCCGCGAGCATCCCCTGATCGTAATCATCCGGCGCATAGTAGACGTCCTTCATATTGGTATCGTCCAGCTTGAGGACGCGGAAGCCGACATCTAATGAGCTAGCCATTTTCTCTTTTGCTTGAATTACTTCAGGAGCTTCCATCCACTCCCCATACGAAAAGCCCTCCAAATTCCCTTGAGTTGCTTTGTATTCGGTCATTTTTCTAATTGCTATTCCATCGTTAAGCAAAGCTTGTTTAATCTTATCCCCGGCGCGGCGGATGCGCTCTTTGCCGATTTCGCAGATGTTCTTGTAGCCTGCTTTGTAGGCTTCGCTTGCTTCGTCGCACTTTTCGGGGAGCTGCACCATGATGAATTTGCGGTGCCCGCCGTCCTCGGCGTTGAGCTGCATGACAGCGTGGGCGGTGGTAGCAGAGCCAGAGAAGAAGTCGAGGATAAAATCTCCTTCTTCAGTCGATGTAGAAATCAAATATTTAATCAAAACAGTCGGCTTAGGAAAGCTAAATGCTTTGGTCCCTAACAGATTGGTAATTTCTTTTGTTCCGTCCTGCGACATTCCTATATTATCCGGCAATTTAGTACTTACAGCCACTTTACCAAATTTGTCTCCTGCCTTTTTCATATCGTCTTCTTTCCAATAACGCAGGACTGGTTTTGAAATTTTTAAAAACTCATAGTCCCCTGGAAAAACAATTCGATTCTGAGCCAAATAATCTTCAATAGTGTCAACGGTAATTCTCCAAGTTGCATTTGGATTTGCTGGATATTCTTCTCCATTCTTGGGGTTGACGATTGTGAAATAGCTGTTTGGTCTCTCACTTGCAGTTGTCTGTTTCGTCAAATCGTGGACTCGCCACGGTCTACCCGCAAAGTCTGGCGTTTCGTAGTATTTGCGTTCTTTCCCATCTACGCTTGCTACAAAATTACTGGATTTAGCAAAGCACAGTATGTACTCGTAATCCTGTGACACACCAAATGGCACATCGGATTTTGCAGTTCGTTTTCTCCAAGGGAAGGTTGCAACATAGTTTACTGCTCCAAACACTTCATCGCATATCTTTTTGAGATTGTCTACTTCATTGTCATCAATGCTGATAAAAATGACCCCATCCTCCGTCAGCAGATTCCTCGCCAGCATCAGCCGTGAATAAATCATGCTGCACCAGTCGGAATGGAACCGTCCGTTGGTGTCGGTATTCTTGAACAGGCGGTTTTCGTCCTCGTCGTACATTCCCATCTGCTCGTTTTCTTCTTCCTGCGAGCGCATGAAATCGTCGGCGTAGATGAAGTCGTTGCCGGTATTGTACGGCGGGTCGATATAGATCATCTTGACCTTGCCGAGATAGCTCTCCTGCAAGAGCTTGAGGACTTCCAGATTATCGCCCTCGATGTAGAGGTTTTCGGTATTGTCCCAGTCCTTGCTCTCCGCCACGCACGGGCGAAGCGTCTTCCGGATCGGCTTGTTGGCTTCTACGATTGCCGCCTTCTTGCCGACCCATGTGAACTCGTATGCCTCGTCGCCGTCCACCACGTCCGGCGAAAGCATCTGTTTCAGCAGCTCAAAATTGACCGCCCGCTTGTACACCTTCTTCTCCGGCGTGCTGTGTTCCTCGTCCAGCATCTCCGTGACGCAGTTCGGAAACAGGGCAGCAATGTGGTCTATGTTCTGCGCCGTCAAGTCCGGCGATTCAAATTTCATCTTGTTCATTTTGCTTTTTCTCCTTGCCTCTGTGCTATATTTTGCGTAGAAACTATAAATTTCATAGAATTTTTCGGACGCTTGATGGTAAATGCTTTTTCAAATGTCATGTCATAGATGTTTTTATATTCCAATACTATATCACAAACAACCTCGGACAGGTCACATTCGGGTGGAATTGTTGTTTGGATAGTGAAACCTGAATAGTTTTCCAATGTTGTAAAACGCGGACAGTTAAAAAGTAACTGATTATGCTGAAATGTGTCATGTTTCTTGCTATTTGACTTATCGTAATACGAGTATGAAATTCTCTGAACAGTGATATCAATCATCGGTAAGTTTAATGTTACAAAAGATAAATTAAGGTCTTTTCCGGCAAATACAGAATTGGGAATGGCTATTTGAATGTTTGAGTTTTTTATGTTGCTACTTACCGTACTTGCCGAAAGTAATCTGCATTCAGGGGTTAGTGTAAGCTGTTCAAGCTTGCTGTCCTTTTCATCGGATAATTCCTTATAACGTTTATTTTGCCATAGTGCAATCACTCCAAGCACAGTTGTCGCAATAACGCTTAGGATACCGCCAATAATTGATGCAACGTTCGTATCCATTTGGCTTGCGAAGAAAATGCAAAAGGCAGATACAATTGAAAGGACAATAATAGCAACTATAGCTACAACAACAAGTTTCTTATTTTCCAATTTCAATTATTCCCTGCAACTCCTTCCTCACTTTTTTCAACTCCGCGTTCATTTCCATCCGCCGGTTAAGCTGCTTCTCTTTCTTCATCTTGTTTTCCAGCGCGGCGATCTGCTTTTCAAGCTGCTTCTTCTTTTCATCACGCTCAACAGACTCTTTCAGGCTCTCGCCGGAATCTGTTTGCAGCTTCTCCCTGGCAATCTGGCGAACGAGGCTTTCATAGATAGCATCCATGTTCAAGCCGTCGATACTAAGATGCAGCTCATCTTCTGGCATCCAGTCGGTATGATAATAGCGGCTCACCTTGAAAGCATTGCTGCCGGACGCAGCAGCCTCCTTGTAGCCGATCCACGCCTGAGCCTTGCCGTCACAGGTCAGAATAAAGAGGATATGGTACGGGATCTCCTTATCGATTTGTTTCAGCACCGCTTCGTCAAGCTGCGGATCATTCAGCCGCACCTCGAACACTTCAATCTCGGTCACGGCTTCGCCCGCAGCAATATTCAGTGTAGATGCTGCCAGCTTATTTCGCCAGTACACCAGCCGGATCTGATCGACAAACACACGGCGCAAAGCAGGGGAAACCTCAAGATTCTCATAGAATTTCTGCTTCGGTATTCTTTTGCCAAACTCCGTAGATGCAGGAAATCCAAGCATAATCAGGTCTCCTTTCCTTCAGTAGTTTTGGTTCTCTCATTTCGTAAGGTCATTTTCTGTTAGGAAATTCAGAAATTCAACCATGATCTGATTTGTACGATTACGGATATCATCTTCTGTAAAATCCGCTGCTGCGGCAAGGTTAATCAATTCATGATTCCTTGTACCGTCTTTCTTTTGGTTTCGGCTATTCGTAAATCCCTGGTAATATTTGACCTTATCAGTAAACCGATAATCCGCAGCACGAATATTAATCCGTTTTTCTAGAAGGGCCTTATTACCAAGTGCCTCCAAATTCTTCGCATCTGACAGCGATTTGTCTTTGTCTAAGCGATTACGAGCATAAATATGTTCAATTTCCAAGACCGTTTCTAGAGAAATCAATTCCTGCGCATCATCTTGGAATGCCCACCACGCAAGCATTGATTTTGTGATTGGCCGAACATTGCTAAATGTGAAGTTTGCAAACATGCTTTTCACAGTTGTTGGCTCAAATTTGAAGCCATCAAAAGATATCGGTCGATTATTGACGATATTGACCATTTCAGTGTAAACGGGGGTACGAAGTGCATTTACTCCAGGATTCGTAACCGCATAAGTCCAGATAAACCCCGTAATTTTATTGAGGAACTGATAAAACTCTTCATCATCAAGCATACCATTGGCATCTTTGTTTTTCATGAAATAGACAGATACAAAATATGTCCACATACTGTTTGGCGCATAGTTCAGCACAAATAATCTACGCAGAATCCGTAGTGAGAATCTGTCCTTATCCTGATTGGAAACATCTTCCCAGAAGTGAGCAAGGGTGATCATATCGTTGAAGGTACTATCCTGCTTCAGAAGTGCATAGTTATCCTTTTCATAAAACTTGCGCAATGCCTCCGTCGTAGAGGACTTGATCCCCATTTGGGCGCGGACAAAGTACATATAACGCGTAAATAATTCATCCATTGGCGTGCCATTTTGTGGGTGAAATATTTTCTCGGAAAGTTCCTCAAGCCCCTTCCACCGCTTAATAAAGATGTCTTTTTCGCCCTTAGCAGTATAGAATTTATAAAACTGCGCTTTAAAAATGTCAGAATCTGAAAGCGGCATGCCGCGATCATTTAAGGTGGAAAAAATCCGCAGTGCGGTATCTTGCGATTCTGCTTCAATTGGCAGCAGAATGCAGTTGTTCATAATTCTGGTCGGGAGGTAAGCAAAATATGTAGGATATTTCGCCAGGAAGGAATCAATACAATCCTGAAAAAACTTGAAATTAGCTGCATAACGGCTTTTTTCTCCAGGCTTTACCGTTCCTGCCCTAAGAATATCAAGAAATTCATGTTTATCCTTGTCTGTTGCCACCTCGGAATCTATCTTCAGCGCGGCCATATCCGGCTCGCCAAACTCATCCGTTTTCCATATACATTTTTCGATATTTTGCTTAGTTGCAATGGACGCTCTGTCTTGCATATGACCAAACTTCGTATAAAAGGCTCTTAGTAGGAGCATTAACGTGGTAAGCCGTTGCTGTCCATCGATGACTTCCAGTTTGGAATTTAAATTTCTGAAGGTGACAATTGGGCCCAGAAAATATTCGCTATTACTGTCAAACTCTATTCGCCCTTCATCGGGAATTGCGAATGAAAAAATATCATCCCACAGAGTTTGGCATTCTGCTTCTCCCCACGCATAGGGACGCTGATAGTCCGGAATCAGAAAGTCCGCCTTTTTGTCCTGAAACAACTCTTTTATTGTTTTCTGATCGACATTCAATTTAGACATGTCGTAATCCTCCCAAATATATATTGAAATGAGGCTCTTCCTTTTTAGAGGTGGATTACTATTTCACAACCAAAAAGCAAATCAGCTCAAAATCATCCAGTCCCGAAACTGCACTGAGCAGTGCAGATGTGCCGCCGCTCTTGAACAGACTGTCAATATCGTTTTCCTCTTTCGCGTCAATGATGGAATTGATCGCCTCGCTCAGTAGCTCAGAGATTTCACCCATTTTGCGTCCGTCATCTGTCTCATCGTTGAATCGCTTACAAAGCTCCGCGCAAGGCTCGCCCTTGCCACGGCAGAGCAGACGCATCGTGTCGAGCAATTTCTTCGGGTTGAGGTAATCGCAGACAATTTCGCCTTCTTCGCTGATGTAGACCATGTAGAAGGGGTGAATCCGGTTCCGATTGTCAATGTTCACGCTGTCATTGATATTTCTGAGGACGAAAATCACACCGGCAGGAGAATCCTCCGTCTGTCCAACAACGGTGTGCAGACCCTTTGGTGCGGTTTCAATGTCCTCGTGCTGCTTCATGTATTCGAGCAGATCAAGCCGGAACTCGTTAAGTCCCAAATCCATGATGGAAATACCGCTTGTCATGTCCTCAATGTCCACGACTTCCTCTTGCAGCCGCTTGAGCTGTGCGCGGCGGTATTCAAGATCACCTTTTTCCTCGGCGTTGATCAGGTCATCGTCGCCGGTAGAGGTCATGACCGAAATCTTCATGCGGGTTTCCACACGGCTTTTCAGGTTGATATACTCGTCGAGGTCCATATCCGGCCAGAAGTTTACAAGCTGAATATGGTCGTTTCTGCTTCCGATACGGTCGATTCGTCCGAACCGCTGGATAATGCGGACAGGGTTCCAATGAATATCATAGTTGATGAGGTAGTCGCAATCCTGCAAGTTCTGACCTTCGGAAATACAGTCAGTTGCAATCAGAATATCAAGCTCGTCGGTGCTTCCGGGCAGGAGTACCGACTTGCCTTTTGAAACAGGCGAGAAGCAGGTCAGCACAGTGTTGAGATCGGCCCGGAGCTTTGGAATGGTAGTCTTACCGTCAACTGTGCCGGTGATCTCCGCCGTTTCCAGCCCGAAATTCTCTTTCGCAAATCTACTGACATTCGCAAAGAGATAGTCTGCGGTATCAGAGAATGCCGTGAAAATAATGATCTTCTTATTGCCAGGATTGATGGGATGCTCGATTTTCTTCCGGATCAAGTCAAACAATGTTTGCAGTTTCGTGTCATGCTCCGGCGTGATGTCGGCAATCATGAGGGACAGGAGTTCCAGATTCTCCGCATCCTTTTCCAGTTCGCACATCCATGAAACATAGTCCATATCAGCAAGGTCAATTTTGACTTTCTTGCCGACGGAGAAGAAATCAGTGTTCTGATCGTCGTAATCAAAATCTTCTGCGCCGGAAATCTCCGTCAGATTCAGGACGCAGTCCCCAGACTGATAATTTTTGATCGTCCCAATCGTATCGTTGATCAGCTTTTTAATGCGGTCAATCGTCAGGCGGAAAGAAGCAACCGAGCTTTCCAGCCGCTTGAGAAGGTTGATACTCATAAGACGTCGAATGCCTTCTTCACGTCCCTGCTGGGTCAGGCTGTTTCCCTTGTGGTGCGTCATGTCGATGTACTTTGCCAGCTTCGATGGCATGATATAATTCGTCGGCGTATAGATCATCAGACTCAACGACATGAGCAGATTGTAAATATCGTTATAGTTGATCGCATCATTCAAATCGGTCAAGCAGGGACGCAGCGAAATCGGCGGCAGACGCTCCGGAAATTTGCCGATGTCAGAAGTGTTGTAATACTTTTCAATGTGCTTTCTTGACCGTGCAATCGTCACGCTGTCCAGCAATTCAAAGAAATCAAAATCCAGCGTCCGCAAAAGCTCGTCCGTCGTGCGTTCGTCGGCAGGAAGCTTGCTCCATGCGTTGAAAGCCTTCTGTGCCTGACGGAAAATTTCATCAATATTTTTGGTCGTATCGAGCTTTTTACTCATCTGTGAGGCATCACCCTCATAGGCGAGTGCAAGCTGGTTTTTAAGGTCGATAAACTTGTTATTGACCGGCGTTGCCGAGAGCATCAGCACTTTTGTCTTCACGCCAGCGCGAACAACCTTATTGAGCAGTTTCAGATAGCGGTTTTCCTTTGCATCCTCGCCGGACACCTCGCCGCCGTTGCGGAAGTTGTGGCTCTCATCAATGACAACAAGATCATAGTTGCCCCAATTCAGGCGGTCAAGGTCAATTCCGTTCGACTGCCCGTGCTCACGGGAAAGGTCGGTATGATAGAGGACATCATAGCGCAGACGGTCTGTGGCAATGGGATTATTGATATAGTTGCCCTTGTATGTATTCCAGTTCTCAGAGAGCTTTTTGGGGCAGAGAACAAGCACGGATTTGTTGCGGTTCTCGTAATACTTGATGACGGCAAGCGCAGTGAAGGTTTTACCAAGACCTACGCTATCTGCCAGAATGCAACCGTTGAATTTCTCAAGCTTACTGATGATAGCAAGAACAGCATCCCGCTGGAAGTTATAGAGCATTCCCCAGATTTTGCTTTCCTTAAAGCCTGTCGCTTCGTTCGGCAGCTCGTCCTCTGAAACGTCCTCAAGGAACTCCTTGAAAATGTTATAGAGTGCAACAAAGTAGATGTATTCTGGAGCGTTCTCACGATATGCAGCGGAGATATTCTCAATTACGACGTCAGTGACCTCCTGCAACTTCTTCTTGTCGTTCCAGAGTTGTTCAAAGAGCCTGAGAAAGTAGTTGGCATTTTCAAAGCTCTCTGTCTTCTGCACCGGATAGTAGGCGTTGTTGCCGCGCTCGCAACCGAGATCAACTGTCGTAAATCCATTGATGGGCATATAGGTACTTTCATCGACCGTCATAAAGCCCATCATCTGCTCCTGCGTAACGTTCGATTTGAAAACCACCTTGCGTCGAATCCAGTCTGCACACTCTTTTGCAATCGCTTTTTGCGTCAATTCATTGCGGAGCTTTACTTCAAATTCGGTGCCATACAGACTGCATTCTCTGGAAATGCGAGGAATATAGAACTCGCGCTGAGCCTTGGAAGCCTTCTCAGTCACGAAGGTGGGAGAGGTGAAGATAAAACGCAGTTCGTCAATGCCATCAAGTTGCTTTTTGAGTTCCTGATACGCATAGATTGAGAAGCAAGCGGCGGCAACAGACATCTTACTGCCTTTATGAATACCCGCTTGCAGATCGTCTTTGACGGTCTTGTTAATGTTGTCTATAATCTGCATTCCATCACCTCAAAAGAATTTGAGATTCACGGTTTGCCAGGGCTTATCTTTGCGCAGCTACATTTCTCGCCCTGGCGCACACATATCTTCTCATTGAAACCATCTAAAATTCGAGACGGCCAAACAAAGTACTTATTACGTGCTATCCTCTCTTTTCGTACTTTGCCCGCAGATCGATCAATACCTGCTGGTAGCTGATCTGCCCGCTGGCGATGCGGTCGAGGCTGCTGTTGGTCGATTTGCTGATCGTCATGCCTTCGGCAGCAAAGGTTCCGCGGATGCTGCGGAGTAGCAGTATATTTCTCGGAAGCTCATTGTTATCATATCATATTGGCTGTCCCATAAAGCGGACTTTATCATGCGTTTTCACGCGAATCCGGCACAATTTCCATAATATCTTCCACGCCGCAGTCCAGTGCCGTGCAAATTTTCAAAAGTATTTCCGTCGTAACATGACCGTTTCGCCCCATTTTTGTGACGGATGCCGGGCTAATGCCCGCTTTCGCGCACAGATCTTTCTTTTTCATATCCTTGTCAATCAGCAGTTTCCAAAGCTTCTTGTAGCTCACAGCCATAGTTCGATTCCTCCAGATGAAAAAAGTGCTCTGCTGCTTTGCAGAACACCTTTGTGCAAAGCTGCCAAGTCTAACAACAGCGCTTCGCAGCGTTGTATTTTATTGTATCAAAACAGGATGGAAAATGCAAGGAAATGATAAATACGAACGATTTTTATTTCGCAGATCACTTTTCAAATTCACCCTTATCTTTGTATATTGCCGCGCAAATTCTGCATCTCAAGGCGTATGAATTATGCTGTTTTCTATGCGAAAATTCTATTGTATTCGTACCGAATGGACAAACACTTTAACAGTTTTTCCGCATCACCTTGAGAAGTACGCTTTATTGGACACTTCATGTGCTATGATGTTCCTACCAAGATAGAGAAAGGGCGGATCGCAATGCTTGTCCTGTTGGATATGGAGTGGATCGAAGGTCGTGACGGTCAACGGAGCCCGACACAGCTATATGCTGCGCGGGTCGATGAGAAATGGAATACAATCCGTGTGTTTGACGCGCTGGTCTGTCCGCGCAACCCCGGAACTGCACCGTGGGAGCATCTGGCGTTCAACGGCTACGCTCCTGCTGAATTTTGCGCGTCGGATTCAGAGAAAAGCTGTGTCCAGCGTTTCTTCCGCTGGCTTCAGCCGGACGACGTGATTTGCTGCTGGCACGTTGAAACAAAAAACACACTGAAAGCGCTGTACAGCCGCTATTTGTTCGGAACGTTTTCCACAACGGTGCGTTGCATGAACCAAAAGGTCTATGCTGCTATCAAAGCACGCGAAATTCCGGCGCGTTCTCTTTACAAAATTGCGGAAGCGTGCGGGCTTTCCATGCCCGCGCCGGAGCACCAATCCAGCAACGATGTCGCCGTCATGCAGATGCTGTTTCAGGCGCTTGCACTTGCACAGTCAAAAGCGCCCAAACGTGCGCCAGCCAAAGAACCGATCCCCAGACAGGAACGAAACGCGAAAATTATCGCGGCATCGAGCTATAACTACCTGTACGCTCCAAATTCCGAGGTATTTCACTGCCGAAATTGCAAGCAGCTTCTGCGTGTGAAGGAGCTTCTTGGCAGCGTGTACTATCAGACAGCTTCCCAAAATCGCCGCCCCTGCAAGCTGTGTCACCCAGACTTGCAGCCGATCATCGACCGTCCGTCAAAGGAAGATGCAGAAGCGGAAACCGGAAAGTCGGAGCTTGTAAAAGCGCGGCTGCTTGGAAATCAGTGCGTGATCCTGCCGCAAACGCGCATTGTCGGCTGCTGCCACAACCTGTTGCATCCCGGAAAACTGACGAAGCGGCTTATGACGCAGCATAACTGCCTTGGGAAGAACTGCCGGTACTTCGAAAAATACGAGGACGCAGGATATTGGAAAGAATGCGACCGTAAGAAAGAGCAGAAACGGACGGCCAAACAGCTTCAGCGCATGAAACGGGAGCAGGAAGCCGCCACGGAAACGATACTGCAAAATCTCGCGGAGTTGTTTCAGTCTTACATAGACGATGCCGGTTACGCCATGCAAATCGTCCGCGTGGAC
>ENA-OPEC01001313-OPEC01001313.1-human-gut-metagenome-genome-assembly--contig:-NODE-1313-length-17110-cov-4.444034_pt1 | contig 17110 bp, 10 predicted proteins | sample MGYA00241622_ERZ501507 | MGnify/ENA primary metagenome ERZ501507 (study PRJEB25962, sample SAMEA2042582) | human gut metagenome | biome: human gut; feature: human-associated habitat; material: faeces... | reverse complement strand
TATTGCTATAACAACATAGACGAGACCCGCGAACACAGCGCCGAGAATCAGTCCGAGATAGCCGAGCGCAACGGTGGTCGCGCCTGCGAAAGCGGCTGCCATTGAGCCGAGGAAAGCGAAAGAAGAACCGAGGAAAACAGGGCTCTTTGCCTTCGTGAAGAGAACATATACAAGGGTGCCTGCGCCTGCGCCGAAGAGCGCCGCGACAGTGCTCATCTGCACTTCGCCGCAGTTATAAACACCCGAAGTTATCATGGGAACTGCGATGGTCGCTGCCATAATCGCGAGCAGCTGCTGGAACGCAAAGACGATAAGTTTGCCGAACTTCGGCTTGTCTTTGATACCGTAAATCAATTTCATACTATTGACCTCCTCAAATTTTGCCTGTCTATACTCAACACAGTCCCGGTGAACCGCTTCTGCGTCAAAGTCTTATTTGCTGTATATTGAGACGCTTGTCTCATCGTCGAACGGCGGGATCTTCACAACGACCACTTCGCCGCGCGAGGTCGGCACATTCTTGCCGACATAGTCGGCGACTATCGGGAGCTCCCTGTGTCCCCTGTCAACAAGCGTTGCAAACTGTATCTTCGCCGGGCGGCCGAGGGAGATTATCGCATCCATCGCGGCGCGCGCCGTTCTGCCGGTGTAGAGCACATCGTCGACCATGACGACCGTCTTGCCCTCAACGGAAAAATCAAGCTTGCCGGAGTTCACTGTCGGCTGGCTTGCGCTCTCGCTCAGGTCGTCCCTGTAGAGCGTGATGTCGAGATAGCCTTTCTGCGTCTTCACGCCGAGGCTCTCGATCTTTGAGGCGAGGATATCCGCAAGCGGCGCGCCTCTTCTCATTATGCCGACAAGGCATATCTCATCCGAATCGCCGTTTCGCTCGATTATCTCGTGCGATATCCGCGCGAGCGCACGGTTGACCGCCGCGCTGTCCATGATATAGGCCTTGAACTCCATTTACTCACCCCGAAGCATAAAAAAATACGATCCTGCCGCACCGACAAAATCGCACAAAAGCACGCAGATATACCCTATCCGCACTGAATATGACCATCTTGTCGGCATCTCTGTACCGCTCTTAAAGATTTTTTGCTGTGAATACTATATCATATTGTTCATCGGTTGTAAAGACCCAATTTATAGTTTTTTCAACTTTTTTCGCCGCCGAATCTTACATAAATGTAAGAACTCAGGCGCATAATGTAAGGCTTTGTTATTGAGAACGACCCACTCTTTTGATATAATCATTATCGACAGGAGGAGTTTTTTATGAAAACCAAAAGCAAAAATAAGAAGCTGCGCATCGCGCTCGGAATATGCATACCGCTCATAATCATTATCGCTGCGGCGTTGGCTGTCGTTATGAAATACGGACCGACATTCGGATTTTATCTCGTCCCGCCGTCGGCAGAGCGCTACGGCAAGGACGCTCTTGCAACCATAGGCAAAAGCGGGATATATTCGGGAAGCGACGAGTGGAAAAGCACTTACGAAGAATGTCTCAAGATGATAGAAAACGCCGAGAGCTATGAGGACACATACCCCGCGATTAAAAAGGCTCTTTCGGTTTGCGGCGGCAAGCACTCAATGCTCATGACAAAATCGGAATCGCAGGACACAACCGAGAGCTATGACGAGGTTCTGCCCACCGTTTCGCTCGACGGCGATATTGCAATAATAAAACTCCCCGATTTCCTCGTCACAGCCGAAGATTTCCTCGGCACAGCCGAAGCGGGACAGAAATACGCAAAAGTCGCGGAGGACTTCATTCACGAGAACCGCGATAAAATAAAGGGCGTTGTGCTCGACCTGCGCGGCAACATCGGCGGTGACATGGGTCCGATGGCGACGGCTGTCTCGTCGCTGCTGCCAGACGGCGAATTGGTTTATTATCACTACCGCAGCTACGATATCCCAGTCACGCTCAAAAACGGCGTTGTCAGCAATGCGGGCACGGGCGGCAGGAGCCTCTATCCCGAAGAGAAGCTAAATGTACCCGTTGCGATACTTACCGACGACATGACTGCGAGCTCGGGCGAAGCTCTGACGCTCTGCTTCAGAGGACTCGAAAACACAAGGACTTTCGGCGCACCGACCGCTGGCTACACGAGCGTCAATATGCTCTACAACATGTATGACGGTGCGCAGATGTATCTGACCGTCGCGTTCGACAAGGCGCGCACCGGTGAGATATTCAAAGAGACTCCAATCGAGCCGGATGTCGCCACCGACTCCCCTCTTGAAGCGGCTATTGAGTGGCTGAGAGGCTGAAAATAAAATACAGCACCCTCCGCAAAAGCGCAGAGGGTGCGTTTTAACAAAGCGAAAGGATCGGCACATCTGCGCCGACCCTTTTTATTTTTTGATTATTTTGCTTTCTTGTCTTCCTTTTTCTTGTGGAAAAGAATCTTATCCACGGGGAAATAGAGGAAGAACTGGAGAGCTGAGCAGACAGCGGTAGCTATAGTGAGCGAAAGACCGCTGTTCAGATGGAACTTTGAGGTGCAGAACTCGAAAACTACGGGGTTGAACCACGCAGAGAAGCAGACGAGAGCAAGGGTGAAGATTATGTATATGGGCAGAGTAATAGCGGTGTTGGAGCCCGAGTTGAAAGTCTTTTCCTTGTTGATGAAGAATGCAACTATCTGCGCCAGAAGGTTCGAAACGTTGAATGCAATGAAGAGCGCAAGTCCGCAGCGCTGACCCTCGATGACCGGATAGTCAAAGACGAACCAGTGGAATGCCTGCGTGCTCAGAGCCTTGATCGCGGGGATGTTGTAAAGAATCGCGAGAGATGCAACCTGAACGATGCAGGCGCCGAGGCTGACGACGATGAACTTGACAAACTGCCAAAGTGTGTTGATGCCGGAGCCTTTACCCGCTGCGGCCTTGTCGATATTGTTTAACTTTCCCATTTACTTCACTCCTGTGATAAAATTTTCAATTAATTTTATCATACCCGCCGAGATAAATCAATAAAAACGCCCGTACTTTTTGGATATTGATTATTAAAAATAGATAAATCGGCATAAAAAAAGATCCCGCAGGAAAACCTACGGGATCAAGAAGCGTCAATTACTCGATAATCTTGATAACAACGCCCGAGCCGACGGTACGGCCGCCTTCACGGATAGCGAAGCGGAGACCCTCTTCGATAGCGATGGGAGCGATAAGCTCAACAGTCATATCGATGTTATCGCCGGGCATGCACATCTCTACGCCCTCGGGAAGGGAGATGATACCGGTAACGTCAGTAGTTCTGAAATAGAACTGAGGACGATAGTTGTTGAAGAACGGGGTGTGACGGCCGCCCTCGTCCTTAGTAAGGACGTAAACCTGACCGACAAACTTGGTGTGGGGATGAATGGTGCCGGGCTTAGCAAGAACCTGGCCGCGCTCGATATCGGTTCTCTGAACACCGCGAAGAAGAGCGCCGATGTTGTCGCCGGCCTCAGCGTAATCGAGGGTCTTGCGGAACATCTCGATTCCGGTGCAGACGGTCTTGCCCTTCTCTTCCTTAAGACCAACGATCTCAAGCTCGTCGCCGGTTCTCAGCTGTCCACGCTCAACTCTACCGGTGGCAACAGTACCACGGCCGGTGATGGTGAAGACATCCTCAACAGGCATAAGGAAAGGCAGGTCAGCCTTACGGTCGGGAGTGGGGATATAAGTGTCAACAGCGTTCATGAGCTCCCAGATGCAAGCAAGCTCGGGGGCGTCAGGATCATTGCCGTTGTACTCAAGAGCCTTAAGAGCAGAACCCTTGATGATCGGGGTGTCATCGCCGGGGAAGCCATACTCGTTAAGAGTATCGCGGATCTCCATCTCGACAAGCTCAAGGAGCTCAGGATCGTCGACCTGGTCAACCTTGTTCATGAAGACGATGATATAGGGCACGCCAACCTGGCGGGCAAGAAGAAGGTGCTCCTTGGTCTGAGCCATGGGGCCGTCGGTAGCAGCTATAACAAGGATAGCGCCGTCCATCTGAGCAGCACCGGTGATCATGTTCTTGATATAGTCAGCATGGCCGGGGCAGTCAACATGAGCATAGTGACGGGTAGCAGTCTCATACTCAACGTGAGCGGTGTTGATTGTAATACCGCGCTCTCTCTCCTCGGGAGCCTTATCGATGTTAGCGTAATCAACAAACTCAGCCTCGCCCTTCATAGCGAGAGTCTTGGTGATAGCAGCGGTAAGAGTAGTCTTACCATGGTCAACGTGACCAATGGTACCAATGTTTACATGGGGCTTAGTTCTTTCGAATTTAGCTTTTGCCATTTGGAATTTCCTCCCTTTAATTGGTTAAATAATTGTCTCATGCATCAGCATAAAACTATTCTATCAATTTACACCTGAAAATTCAAGTGCTTTTTAAAAATTACTTGTCCTTGATGACAGTCTCAGCAATGGACTTCGGAACCTCGGCGTAGTGGCTGGGCTCCATGACATACTGACCGCGTCCCTGCGTCTTGGAACGAAGGGTGGTAGCGTAGCCGAACATGTTCGACAGCGGGATGAATGCATTGATCTGCACTGCGCCCGTACGCATCTCGGTGCCTTCGATCTGTCCGCGGCGGGAGTTGACATCGCCGATAACATCGCCCATATAGTCCTCGGGGACGATAATGGCGACCTTCATGATGGGCTCCATGAGCACGGGAGCTGCCTTCTTCATCGCATCCTTGAACGCCATAGAACCGGCGATCTTGAACGCCATTTCGGAGGAGTCGACCTCGTGATAAGATCCATCGTAAAGAGTGACCTTGACGTCAACAACGTTGAAGCCTGCGAGAACGCCCGACTGCATTGCACCCTTGATACCGGCCTCTGCAGGTCCGATATATTCCTTCGGGATAGCGCCGCCGACGACCTCGTTGACGAACTCATAACCCTTCTCGGGGTTGGGCTCGATGCGGATTTTGACGTGACCGTACTGTCCGCGGCCGCCCGACTGACGCGAATACTTGGTATCGCTCTCTGCGGGTTTGGTGATGGTCTCGCGGTATGCGACCTGGGGTTTACCGACATTAGCCTCGACCTTGAACTCACGAAGAAGTCTGTCAACGATTATCTCAAGGTGAAGCTCGCCCATGCCGGCGATGATGGTCTGACCCGTTTCTTCATCAGTGTAGCACTTGAAGGTCGGATCCTCTTCGGCGAGCTTTGCAAGCGCGATAGCCATCTTCTCCTGGCCTGCCTTGGTCTTGGGCTCGATAGCGACCCTGATAACGGGATCGGGGAACTCCATGGACTCAAGGATTATCGGAGCCTTGGCGTCGCAGAGCGTGTCGCCGGTAGTGGTGTTCTTAAGACCGATAGTCGCAGCGATATCTCCGGCGTAAACGCAGTCGATATCCTTTCTGTGGTTGGAGTGCATCTGCAGGATTCTTCCCAGACGCTCGTTGCAGTCCTTGGTAGCATTGTAAACAGTGCTGCCGGTGGTGACTGTGCCCGAATAAACTCTGAAGAAGCAGAGCTTACCGACGAAGGGATCAGTCGCAATCTTGAAAGCAAGAGCTGCGAACGGCTCGGAATCCGAAGAATGACGGAACTCCTCTTCACCGGTCTCGGGGTTCGTGCCCTTTATCGACGGGACATCCGTCGGAGCGGGCATGTAATCAACAATAGCGTCAAGCAGCTGCTGAACACCCTTGTTGCGGTAAGAAGTACCGCAGCATACGGGAACCATCTTATTGGCGATAGTAGACTTGCGGATGCAGGTCTTTATCTCATCAATGGTGAGCTCCTCGCCGCCGAGATACTTCTCGAGCAGCTCATCGTCCTGTTCGGCGACGTGCTCAACGAGCTCATCATGATACTTCTGTGCAAGTTCCTTCATGTTCTCGGGAATATCCTCAACTCTGACGTCGAGACCCTTGTCATCATAGTAGACATCAGCCTGCATCTGAACAAGGTCGATGATTCCCTTGAAGTCAGCTTCCGCGCCTATGGGGAGCTGAATCGGAACTGCGTTACACTTCAGGCGCTCCTTCATCATGTCTATAACATTATAGAAGTTAGCTCCCATAATGTCCATCTTGTTAACATAGACCATTCTCGGAACCTGGTACTTGTCCGCCTGTCTCCAGACGGTTTCGGACTGGGGCTCAACGCCGCCCTTTGCGCAAAGAACGGTAACAGAACCGTCCAGAACACGCAGAGAACGCTCAACCTCAACGGTGAAGTCCACGTGACCGGGAGTGTCGATGATGTTGATTCGGTGGTTCTTCCAGAAGCAGGTAGTCGCAGCGGAGGTGATTGTTATACCTCTCTCCTGCTCCTGCTCCATCCAGTCCATTGTCGCAGCACCATCATGCACTTCGCCGAGTTTGTGGGTCTTTCCTGTGTAGAACAGGATACGCTCCGTTGTGGTGGTTTTGCCTGCGTCAATATGCGCCATGATTCCGATATTCCTGGTCTTTTCCAGTGAAACCTCTCTCGGCATAAAAACCTCCGTATCTCGCCTTTGTGCGAATAGCAAAATATATAGGTGAAATTACCACCTGAAATGTGCAAATGCCTTGTTGGCCTCTGCCATCTTGTGAGTATCCTCACGCTTCTTGAATGCCGAACCGGTCGAATTGACGGCATCCATGATCTCGTTAGCAAGTCTCTCCTTCATCGTTCTCTCGGAACGCTGACGGGAATAAAGGGTTATCCAGCGCAGACCGAGGGTCTGTCTTCTCTCCGGACGAACCTCCATGGGAACCTGATAGGTTGCACCGCCGACTCGACGAGCTTTGACTTCGAGAACGGGCATGACATTCTCCATAGCAGCCTCAAAAACCTCAAGCGGTTCCTTGCCGGTCTTCTCACGGATAATGTCGAAAGCCTCGTAAACGATTTTCTGAGCGACGCCCTTCTTACCGTCGATCATGACGTTGTTGATAAGGCGTGTTACGAGCTTTGAGTTGTAAAGCGGATCGGGCAAAACGTCACGTTTTGCTATCTTGCCTCTTCTTGGCACTTCGCTTCCCTCCTTCATAGTAATGATATCATAGGTACTCGAGTGACAAAACTCTCGTGGTGTCAATGGGAGGCATGTATTTCAATGCACTCTCGCATTGGAGTAATCACCTGCAAGAAGATTCTGTCTCTTAAGCTTTCCGCATCATGCGGAATTACTTTTTGGCAGCCTTCGGACGCTTAGCACCGTACTTGGAACGGGCCTGCATTCTGCCGTTGACGCCCTGTGTATCGAGCGTTCCGCGGATGATGTGGTAACGCACACCGGGAAGGTCCTTAACACGGCCGCCGCGGATGAGAACAACCGAGTGCTCCTGAAGGTTATGACCGACGCCCGGGATATAAGCCGAAACCTCGATGCCGTTGGAAAGACGAACTCTGGCGATCTTTCTAAGAGCCGAGTTGGGCTTCTTGGGGGTGGTGGTCTTAACCGCTGTGCAAACACCGCGCTTCTGCGGAGAAGCAGTGTCGGTCATGACATTTTTCTTGGAGTTGAGACCCTTCAAAAGCGCGGGGGCTTTGGGTTTCTTCTCAAGAGTTTCTCTTCCGTTTCTCACAAGCTGATTAAACGTTGGCAAGCAGTACATCTCCTTTCTAAGATTTATATATGAAATCCGCGCTTCGGGCATAATTATCCCAAAACACAAGACATCACAATTTAAAATTATACCGCTGAAGGTTCTGTTTGTCAACCTTTTCGGTTCGTCAAATGACAAAATATTCGGCGTTTATCGGGGCATTATATATGATTTTTGTCCAATAAACGCATCTCTTTATAGTCACCGCTGCCGGAGTCCACCGCAAAAGCGGCAGACTCCGGCTCGATGGTTGTTTATTATTCTGCTTCTTCCTGGTTCTCCGCCTCTTCGAGCTTCTCGGCAAGGTCGCTGAAGATGCCCGTAGTGGGAAGCACCTGAACATCGCTGTAGCACTTCATGCCGGTACCCGACGGCAGGAGCTTGCCGATGATGACATTCTCCTTGAGACCGAGCAGCGGATCGCTCTTGCCCTTGATGGCGGCGTCGGTGAGGACTCTTGTCGTCTCCTGGAAGGATGCTGCCGAGAGGAAGGACTCGGTTGCAAGAGAAGCCTTTGTGATACCCATGAGCACGGGCATGCACTGAGCCTCTGCGAGCTCCTCACCTGTCTCCTGAGCCTTGGCGGCGACGCGTGCGTTCTCCGCCTTGAACTCGAGCTTGTCAACAACAGCGCCGGGCAGGAAAGTCGTGTCGCCGGGATCGGTGATCTTGACCTTCTTCATCATCTGACGGACGATGACCTCGATGTGCTTATCGTTGACGTCAACACCCTGCATACGGTAGGTTCTCTGAACCTCGCGGATGAGGTAATCGTGAACAGCCTCGACGCCGAGGACTGCGAGAATATCATGCGGGTTGAGAGCACCTTCGGTGATGGTGTCGCCCTTGTTGATGTGATCGCCGGGCTCAACCTTGACACGCATACCGTAGTGGATGGGATACGCCTTCTCCTCGAGGGTCTCGGGATCGGTGACGATAATGTTTCTGACCTTCTTGATCTCGCGCTCGGAAACCGTACCGGAGATCTCACTGATAAGAGCGAGGCTCTTGGGCTTTCTCGCTTCGAACAGCTCCTCGACTCTGGGAAGACCTTCCGTGATATCGGACTGGTCTTTCGCGCCGCCGGTGTGGAACGTTCTCATCGTCAGCTGTGTACCGGGCTCGCCTATCGACTGAGCCGCGATGATACCGACTGCTTCACCGACCGTAACAGGCTCGCCGGTTGCAAGGTTCGCGCCGTAGCACTTGATGCAGACGCCGTGCTCGGACTGGCAGGTAAGCAGCGAACGGATCTTTATCTTTGCAAGGCTGCCCTCGGGCTCTTCGCCTGCGGCGACCTTTCTGTCGTGGTACTCGTATACCTTGTCGGCGACGCGCTTTGCGTCGTCCTCGCTCATCATCTTATCCTTGCTCATGATAAGCTCGCCGGTATCCTCGTCGACAAAGTCGTTGAGCAGATAGCGGCCGGTAAGACGCTCGGTGAGGCTGACTATGCGGCGCTTTCCGTCGAAGATATCGTAGACATCCGAGCCCTCTGTGCAGCCGCAGTCCTCCTCGCGAATGATAACATCCTGCGAGACATCGACAAGACGTCTGGTAAGGTAACCCGAGTCCGCGGTACGAAGCGCGGTATCGGCAAGACCTTTACGCGCACCACGCGACGAGATGAAGTATTCGAGTATATTAAGACCTTCACGGTAGTTGGCTCTGATGGGGATTTCAATCGTCTTACCTGCTGTATTCGCGATAAGTCCGCGCATACCTGCAAGCTGACGCAGCTGGCTGTCGTTGCCTCGCGCACCGGAGTCAAGCATCATGTTGATCGGGTTGTAGGGATCGAAGTTCGCCTTGAGTTCTGCGGCAACTCTCTTTGTGCAGTCTTCCCAGGTCTCAATGACCATGTTCGTGCGCTCCTCGTCGGAGAGAAGACCGTTCTCATAGTTGTCCATGATCTCGGCGATGTCCTTCTCGGCGTCGGCAATGAGTTCGCCCTTACGCGGCGGTATGGTAGCGTCGCAGACAGCGACGGTGATACCGCTTCGGGTCGAGTACTTGTAGCCCTGAGCCTTGATCTTATCAAGCATATCGGCCGCTATCGAGGTGCCGTGAATCTTGATGCATCTGTCGATAATTTCGCCGAGCTTCTTTTTATTGACGAGGAAATCGACCTCAAGCTTGAAGTCGTTCTCCGGATCGCTTCTGTCAACAAAACCGAGGTCCTGCGGGATAGGTCCGTTGAAGATAACGCGTCCCATGGTGGTGGAGACGAGCTTTCTGACGGGCTTGCCGTCAATCTCCTTGGTCATGCGGATCTTAATTCTCGCATGGAGTCCGATGGTGCCGTCGTCGTAAGCCATGGTGGCCTCATCGACATCTCTGAACACCTTGCCCTCGCCGGGCTCGCCGGGCTTTTCAAGGGTGAGGTAATATGAGCCGAGGACCATGTCCTGCGTGGGAACGGTGACCGGGCGTCCGTCGGAGGGCTTGAGGAGGTTGTTGGCGGCGAGCATAAGGAAGCGCGCCTCAGCCTGAGCCTCCGCAGAAAGCGGAACGTGAACTGCCATCTGGTCGCCGTCGAAGTCGGCGTTGAATGCGGTACAAACGAGGGGATGAAGCTTGATAGCTCTGCCCTCGACAAGGATGGGCTCGAAAGCCTGGATACCGAGTCTGTGAAGTGTGGGAGCGCGGTTGAGGAGCACGGGGTGATCCTTGATAACCACTTCGAGAGCATCCCAGACAACGGGATTCTGACGCTCGACCATCTTCCTTGCGGACTTGACGTTGTTCGCCTTGCCGGTCTGGACAAGTCTCTTCATGACGAAGGGCTTGAACAGCTCAAGAGCCATCTCGGTCGGCAGACCGCACTGATAGATCTTCAGCTCGGGACCGACGACGATAACCGAACGTCCGGAATAGTCAACACGCTTACCGAGCAGGTTCTGTCTGAAACGTCCCTGCTTACCTTTAAGCATATCGGAGAGCGACTTGAGTGCTCTGTTGTTCGGACCGGTTACGGGTCTGCCGCGGCGGCCGTTGTCGATAAGAGCATCGACAGCTTCCTGAAGCATACGCTTCTCGTTGCGGACTATTATCTCGGGTGCGCCGAGCTCAAGGAGCTTGCGCAGACGGTTGTTTCTGTTGATAACGCGGCGGTAAAGATCATTGAGGTCGCTCGTTGCAAAGCGTCCGCCCTCGAGCTGAACCATGGGACGAAGCTCCGGCGGGATAACCGGAAGCACATCGAGGATCATCCACTCGGGTCTGTTGCCGCTCTGTCTGAACGCCTCGACAACCTCAAGGCGTTTGAGAGCCTTGGCCTTCTTCTGACCGCTTGCGTTCTCTATCTCCTCGCGCAGCTGCGCGGAGAGCTGGTCGAGGTCGATTTCGGCAAGAAGCTCCTTGATAGCCTCGGCGCCCATGCCTGCCCTGAAATCGTCCTCATACATCAGGCGGTACTCGTCGTAATCCTTCTCGTCGAGAACCTGATACTTTTTAAGATCCGTTGTGCCGGGATCGATAACGATATGCATCGCAAAGTAGAGAACTTTCTCAAGATTGCGCGGCGATATATCGAGGATAAGACCCATTCTTGAGGGTATTCCCTTGAAATACCAGATGTGGGAGACGGGAGCTGCAAGCTCAATGTGACCCATTCTCTCGCGGCGAACCTTGGAGCGGGTTATCTCAACGCCGCAGCGTTCGCATATCTTGCCCTTGTAGCGGATTCTTTTATATTTGCCGCAGTGGCACTCCCAGTCCTTCTGGGGTCCGAATATCCTTTCGCAGAACAGTCCGTCCTTTTCGGGCTTGAGTGTGCGGTAATTGATGGTTTCGGGCTTCTTGACCTCGCCGTAAGACCAGCTTCTGATCTTATCGGGAGACGCAAGACCTATTTTTATGGATTCAAAGGTATTGTTTTCCATCCGTTGACTGCCCCTTTTTAAAATATATTTTTAAGGTGACTGTTCTCAGTCGTCGTAGTCGTCAAGCTCGCCTTCGCTGTCGGAGAAGATGTCGCCGTCATAGTAGTCATCTTCGCCCTCGGCATTGTCTGCGAAATCGGCGCTGTCATCGTCGTCCTCGTCGGAGCTGACATTGAAGATATCGCCTTCTTCGTTTTCCGTGCCGTAGCCGCCTGCAGTGCCGGCGTCGTTGACGGAGGAGAATGCCTTATCGTCTGAAGGTGCAAATCCGAGTTCCTCGTCGGTCTGCTTGAGGTCTATCTCCTCGCCGTCCGCGTCAAGAACGCTGACATCAAGGCAGAGGGACTGAAGCTCTTTGACGAGAACCTTGAACGACTCGGGAATGCCGGGCTTGGGAACGTTGTTGCCCTTGACTATTGCCTCGTAGGTCTTGACACGGCCGACAACATCGTCGGACTTGACTGTCAGGATCTCCTGAAGGGTGTAGGCAGCGCCGTAAGCCTCGAGAGCCCAGACTTCCATCTCACCGAATCGCTGGCCGCCGAACTGGGCTTTACCGCCGAGGGGCTGCTGCGTAACGAGCGAGTACGGGCCGGTGGAACGTGCGTGAATCTTATCGTCAACAAGGTGGAACAGCTTGAGGTAATACATGACGCCGACGGTGACGGGGTTATCGAACTGTCTGCCGGTACGTCCGTCGTAGAGTATCGTCTTGCCGTCCTCTCTGAGTCCCGCCTGCTTGAGCGCTTCGCGGATATCATCCTCGTGCGCGCCGTCGAAGACGGGAGTCTCGACCTTGTAGCCCAGATGCTTCGCGGCAAAGCCGAGATGCACTTCGAGCACCTGACCGATATTCATTCGGGAGGGAACGCCCAAGGGGTTGAGCACGATATCGAGCGGCGTGCCGTCCGGAAGGAAGGGCATATCCTCCTGAGAAAGTATTCTTGAAACAACACCCTTGTTACCGTGGCGGCCTGCCATCTTATCGCCGACGGAAATCTTACGCTTCTGGGCGATATAGCAGCGGACGACCTTGTTTACGCCGGGTGCGAGCTCATCGCTGTTCTCGCGGGTGAACTCTTCGACCTTGACGACGATGCCGTATTCGCCGTGGGAGACCTTGAGGGAGGTGTCTCTGACCTCTTTCGCCTTCTCGCCGAATATCGCGCGGAGCAGTCTCTCCTCTGCGGTCAGCTCGGTCTCGCCCTTGGGCGTTACCTTACCGACAAGGATGTCGCCGGAGTGAACTTCAGCGCCGACGCGGATTATGCCGCGCTCGTCAAGGTTGCTCAGAAGATCGTCGGAGACGTTCGGGATGTCCCTTGTGATCTCCTCGGGTCCGAGCTTTGTATCTCTCGCTTCGATCTCGTGTTTCTCGATATGAATCGAGGTGTAGACATCGTTGCGAACCATCTTTTCGTTGATGAGAACCGCGTCCTCGTAGTTGTAGCCTTCCCAGGTCATGAAGCCGACAAGGGCGTTCTTGCCGAGGGATATCTCGCCGTGATCCGTTGCGGGACCGTCGGCTATGACGTCGCCCTTTTCAACGCGCTGGTTGAGGGTGACTATCGGGCGCTGGTTGACGCATGTGCCCTGGTTGGAGCGCATGAACTTGATTATATCGTAATGGTCGAGAATGTTCTCGTCGCTGAGAATCTCGATCTGCTCGGCATCGACCTTTGTGACGCGGCCGGAGTGCTTTGCAAGCACGACAACGCCGGAGTCAACAGCCGCTTTATATTCCATACCGGTGCCGACTATAGGGCTCTCGGTCTTGAGCAGCGGAACCGCCTGCTTCTGCATGTTCGATCCCATGAGGGCTCGGTTTGCGTCGTCGTTCTCGAGGAACGGAATCATCGAAGTTGCGACGGAGACGACCATCTTCGGAGAGACGTCCATATAGTCGACCTTCATGCGATCGATCTCAAGGAAGCCGTCCCTGTGTCTTGCGTTGACTCTCTCATGGACGAACATTCCGTTCTCGTCGAGCGGCTCGTTCGCCTGGGCGACAATGTAATCGTCCTCGACATCGGCTGTCATATACTCAACTTCGTCGGTGACGCGTCCGGTGGTCTTGTCGACCTTTCTGAACGGAGCCTCGATGAAGCCGTATTCATTTATGCGCGCGAAAGTTGCAAGGTAGGAGATAAGTCCGACGTTGGAACCTTCGGGAGTCTCGATGGGGCACATTCTGCCGTAATGCGAGTAGTGAACGTCTCGGACTTCGAATCCTGCACGGTCTCTTGAAAGACCGCCGGGACCGAGGGCGGAAAGACGGCGCTTATGAGTCAGTTCTGCAAGGGGGTTGATCTGATCCATGAACTGCGACAGCGGGGAAGAACCGAAGAACTCCTTTATCGCCATCATGACAGGACGGATGTTGATAAGAGCCTGAGGAGTGATGTTCTCCTCCTTCTCCTGAGCCTGAAGAGTCATTCTCTCGCGGACAACTCTCTCCATTCTCGACAGACCGATTCTGAACTGATTCTGGAGCAGCTCGCCCACGCAGCGGATACGTCTGTTGCCGAGGTGGTCAATGTCGTCCGTGGTGCCTATCTTGTTTGCAAGGCAGTTGATATAGTTTATCGAAGAGAAGATATCGTCGATTATGATGTGGTTCGGGATAAGGTCGTCGTGGCGGAGTCTGAGCTGCTCGAGAAGAGCCTCTTTGTCGTCGCCGCACTCGTCGACTATCTCGGTGATTATCTGGAAGCGAACCTTCTCGTTGATGCCGGCTTCAAGAAGCTCTTCCTTGGTCACGCCCTCGGGCACATAGTCCATGGGATCGACCATGCCGTTGGAGATGATCTTGACCTTCTTGCCCTCGACATCGGCGACGGCAACCATAACGCCTGCGCGCTCGATCTCCTTAGCCTTCGCCTTGGTAACAACCTCGCCTGCCTCGGCAAGAATCTCGCCGGTCAGCGGAGCGATAACGGGCTCGGCAAGCTTGCAGCCTGCAAGGCGGGCGGCAATGGCGAGCTTCTTATTATATTTGTATCTGCCGACGCGCGAGATATCGTATCTGCGCGGATCGAAGAAGAGATTGTCGAGCAGCTGCTGGGCGGACTCAAGGGTCACGGGCTCGCCGGGACGCAGACGCTTGAAGACTTCCATGAGCGCTTCGCCCTGGTTCTTCGTCTCGTCTCTCTCGATGGTGGCTTCGATTCTCTCATCGTTGCCGAAGAACTCGCGGATCTCATCGTCCGTACCGAGTCCGAGTGCTCTGATGAAAGTGGTGATGAATATCTTTCTGTTCTTGTCTATTCTTACATAATAGACGTCGTTTATGTCCGTCTCATACTCAAGCCATGCGCCGCGGTTGGGGTTGATTGTGCTTGAGAACAGCTCGATACCGGTCTTGTCGTGGGTCATATCGAAATATACGCCCGGCGAACGGACGAGCTGGGAGACGATGACTCTCTCTGCGCCGTTGATAACAAAGGTGCCGCTGTCGGTCATGATGGGGAACTCACCCATAAAAACCTCGGACTCCTTTATTGCACCCGTCTCCTTGTTGAGCAGACGCACAGTGACGCGCATGGGGGCTGCATAGGTAGCGTCGCGCTCCTTGCACTCCTGCACGGTGTGTTTAGTCTTCTCGTCAATGCGATAGTCTATAAAGGTCAGCACCCAGTTGCCGGTGTAGTCGGTGATTTCCGCTATGTCGCGGAACACCTCCTTGAGTCCGGTGTCGAGAAACCATTTGTACGAGTTCTTCTGAACCTCGATGAGATTGGGCATCTCCATGACTTCTTCGATCTTGCCGAAGCTCATGCGCGTGGTCGTTCCTTTTTTGACGGGCTTAACATTCAGCATAGGCCAATTCACTCCGTTCTTTTTTCATCCGTTTCGTGTTATCACCATCAATTGACAGAAGCAGATATCCCATTTTCCGGGGCTATACACTTTTGTCAATTGACGGCTCGCGCAAGCTCTTTTGAAGAGCGTTGAAATGCAATAATGAAGCGGTTTTCCGCGTTTCGGGAAAGCTGTAACAAGCCCTTAGCCGAAAAGGCCGGGCACACAACGCTCCATTATAATTGTGCAGTTTTACATTTTACACTGCTAACCACATTTTGTCAAGAGGAGATACGGCTTTTTTCAGAGCAAATTCAAACTTTTTACAATATCCGTCACAATCCCGCTCCATTAGCTCTTATCGGCGCTGAATTTATGCAATTTTGACCGCCTGTGGACTAAATATAAGGTATTATATAAGCAAAAATCGGCGGGGCTGAATATTACAATTTAAAATACCGATAATATTCCATGATTTCGCATATCGTTTTTGACTTAAAAGCCGATGTGTGATATAATATCTGCAATTTTCAGTTTGTCGGAGGAAGAGCATGACCGGTATTGTTGATGTCGGCGGCGGAATGCGCGGAGTTTTTTCCGCAGGCATTTATGACCGTTTTATTGAAGAGGGAATAAACTTCGACCTGTGCATAGGCGTCTCGGCGGGAAGCGCGAATCTCATCTCTTATGTCGCCGGACACCATGACCGAGTCAAGCGTTTTTATGTGAACTACGCTCAGCGCAAGCAGTATATGAGCTTCGACAATTTCATACACAGCGGCTCATATATCGGGCTTGATTATATTTACTCCACTATTTCAAACTCCGACGGCGAAGATCCGCTGAACTATAATGCTTTTACAGCGAACCACACGGATTTCATAACCGTAGTCACCGACGGCGAGACGGGAGAGCCGATATACTTCCCCAAAAACAGCATAAAGCGCGACGACCTGACGGTCATAAAAGCCTCATGCTGCCTGCCTGCGGTGTGCAAGCCGATAGTTATCGACGGCAAAGACTGCTTCGACGGCGGGATCTCCGACCCTATCCCCTTTCAGAAAGCGTTTGACATGGGCTGCGACAAAGTTATAGTTGTCATCTCGAAGCCCATTGATTACCGCAAATCGCCGCAGAAGCATATGCCGATAATCAAAGCCGCGCTGAAAAAATATCCGAAAGTCTTTGACCGCCTCGCCGTAAGGCACGAGGTATACAACCGCCAGCTCGAAGAGGCAATAAAGCTTCAGGAGCAGGACAAAGTGATTATCTTAGCTCCGCAGGACTGCTACGGCGTGAACACGCTGACCCGCGAGCCCGCCGCCCTCGAAAAGCTCTACGAAGAGGGTCGCCGCTGCGCGGACGAGCACCTCAGCGAGATAAAAGCTCCCGGCGAAAAAACCGCATAATAAATTCTGCCACATTTAGCGCAGACCAAAGAGAAAAAGATAAAAAGGTCATAATTCACGGCTGACAACGCGGATTATGACCTTTATTTTTTCGTGCTGTGTCCGATAACGCAACACACGGATTTAATATGACGCGCAACGCAAAGATTGCATTTCGCAGATTTGATAAAAGTTTCGGTTTGCTGTGCCGTAAAAGCATCAAAAGATAAAAAATTAAAAGCCAAAAAAGAAAAAAAGAGATCCAAGAAGGAGGACAAGACAATGAAAAAAATAATGCATATTGAGGGAATGATGTGTGGACACTGTGAGGCAGCTGTAAAGAAAGCACTGGAAGCACTTCCACAGGTAGATGAAGCGGTTGTAAGCCATGAGGCAGGAACAGCAGAGCTGACATTAAATGCAGAGATCGCAGATGATGTGCTGAAGAAGACAGTAGAAGACAAGGATTATACGGTGACATCTG
>ENA-OPEC01001301-OPEC01001301.1-human-gut-metagenome-genome-assembly--contig:-NODE-1301-length-17242-cov-4.200966_pt1 | contig 17242 bp, 15 predicted proteins | sample MGYA00241622_ERZ501507 | MGnify/ENA primary metagenome ERZ501507 (study PRJEB25962, sample SAMEA2042582) | human gut metagenome | biome: human gut; feature: human-associated habitat; material: faeces... | reverse complement strand
CGGGGTTGATGCCCGCTACTGTGAGACGGTCGAAGAGGACCAGCGCGTAATCCTGCATGATATAGGATTGAGCCATCATCAGGGAGGCTTCTCTTACGGTTATGTGTCCCCGTTGGCCGTTATTGTATTTTTCGATGATGTCGTTGATCTTGTTGATTCTGTCTTTGAGTTCGTGGAACTCCTCGACCATGCGGGTCTTGTAATCGTCTTCCATTACTGTCTCCTATCTTGATTGGCCGTGAACGTCGGAAGCCCATTGGATGAACGCGCCTAGTTTCGATTCGGGAACCTCATACAACGTGCTCGTCTTGAGTCCATCTTTTTCAACGATTGACCCACCTTTCCGATCATTGATACGGAAGACGCAGTGCCCACCCTCGTCAAGAACGAACTCATGCGGTGGCGCCGGAGGATTCAACAACGTCATGCCGCCACCTCCGCGTCAAGCACTCGCTCGAAACTTTGTTCGGACAACCGCTGGTGGATAAGCGCCAATCCCTTGCGTATCAGCTTCGGGGTCGGCGGATAGGCGAATGGCGTGCCATCCTTGTGGATTCCGTGGGAACGGGAGGACACCATGACCATATGGCCTTGCCTCACGCGACTTGACGCCGCGCACCACGACTGGTTGGACTGCCGGTAAATCCAACCGTTATCCACAAGCCATTGGCGCAGCTCATGCTCACCGATCTGAATGTTGGAATCGTTGCTTAGGAGTTTCGCTGCGTCACGGACAAGCAGAGCATCGGGAATGTTCGTGAAGTCATCCAACGCCTTGGCTTTCGGCTCCAGTTCCTTGACCTTCTCCTGCTCCTCCTTCAGCTTGGTGGCGAGCTGGATCAGGAAGTCCGGGCTGGTGAGCGCTTTGTCCAACGTCTGCTGGGTCATGTAAGCGCCATGCTTGCGAATGGACGGCAGCACCTCGTGTGTCACCCAGCGTTGGAACTCCTTCGCTTCCGGCTTCCGCGAGCGCATGACCAGACGATACAGGCCAGGCTCACTGATGATGTACGCCTGCTGCCGACGGCCAATCGAATCGATGACTTCAGTAGTACTGCCCTGCTGCAGCAGCGCAAGGGTCTCCTCGTCAAAGCAGTCCGGGTCGGTATCTTTAAAAATGCGCGTTGCTTCGATGGCCAGCGGGCTGTCAATGTACACCGGGAAGTTGCCGTGCCCCTTGACAAGGCCTTTTTCTTTGATCTCGCGGATGAAGTAGAGCATCTCCTGCGTGCGGCCCACCGCAAAGCTGGGGATGACCACATTGCCGCCCCGGTCGAAGGTGCGCTGCAGAATTTTGGCCAGCTCATTCACATAGTCCGGGCGCGGGCCGTGGCTGCGGTCGCCGTAGGTAGACTCCATGAACACATAGTCCGCTTCCTGAATGTAGGTCGGGTCCTTGATGATGGGCTGGTGCAGGTTGCCGATATCGCCGGAGAAGACCAGCTTCGTGGTGGTGTCGCCCTCGGTGATCCACAGCTCGATGCTGGCCGAGCCCAGCAGGTGGCCCACATCCACGAACCGGATCTCAATGCCCGGAGCAAGCTCCACCCGTCGCTCATACGCAACGCCCGTGAACAGCTTCATGGCCGCTTCGGCGTCCTGCACGGTGTACATGGGCTCCACCGGTTCCGCGCCGGAGCGCTTGCCCTTGCGGTTCTTCCACTCGGCTTCAAATTCCTGAATGTGGGCGGAGTCCCGCAGCATGATGCCGCACAGTTCCACGGTGGGGTTGGTGGCATAAATTTTGCCCCGGAAGCCGTTGCGCACCAGCAGCGGCAGCATACCGGTGTGGTCGATGTGGGCGTGGGTGACCAACACCCAGTCGATCTCGCCCGGTGCCACCGGGATAGGCTGGTTCTCGTAGACATCCTTGCCCTGCTCCATGCCGCAGTCGATCAGAAAGCGCCGCCCGGCGGCTTCGATCATGGTACAGCTGCCGGTGACCTCATGGTTCGCGCCCAAAAACGTGATCTTCATGCAAAACACCTCCGGTCTGGTTTCTGCTTTTAGTATAGCATATTTTAAAGGTACACGCCGCACAAATCGCGGGGCTTTTCTCAGGCATTTTGCCGAAAGCGTGAAAAAATTTTTATACAATCTTGACAAACCACCCCGTTCTGTTATAAACTTAGGATTGTATGACGTTCGTTCGTATTTTATGAGTTTTAATAATAGAGAGGTTGAATTTTATGGTTCGTAACGATTTGCGCAACGTTGCCATTATCGCTCACGTTGACCACGGCAAGACCACGCTGGTGGACGCCCTGCTGCGCCAGAGCGGCGCTTTCCGCGACAATCAGGCTGTGGCTGAGCGTGTCATGGACAGCGGTGACATCGAGCGTGAGCGCGGCATCACCATTCTGGCCAAGAACTGCTCCTGCACCTACAAGGGCGTCAAGATCAATATCGTCGATACCCCGGGCCACGCCGACTTCGGCGGCGAGGTCGAGCGCGTGCTGAAGATGGTCAACGGCGTTCTGCTGCTGGTGGACGCTGCCGAGGGCTGCATGCCCCAGACCCGTTTCGTGCTGCAGAAGGCTCTGCAGCAGAACCTGAGCCTGGTGGTGGCCATCAACAAGATCGACCGTCCTGATGCCCGCATCAAGGAAGTCATCGACGAAGTGCTCTACCTGCTGATGGACCTGGGCGCTACCGACGAGCAGCTGGACTGCCCCATGCTGTTCTGCTGCGGCCGTGACGGCACCGCCAGCCTGGACCCGGATGTGCCCGGCACCGACCTGATCCCCCTGTTCGACACCCTGCTGAGCACCATCAAGCCGCCCGAGGGCGACCCTGAGGCTCCCTTCCAGATGCTGGTGTCCTCTGTGGACTACAACGACTTCGTGGGCCGCATCGGCATCGGCCGCATCCAGAACGGCGTCGCCAAGGTGGGCGAGGAAGTGGTCGTGTGCGACTGGCACAACCCCGACCTGAAGATGCGCGGCCGTCTGACCAAGCTGTACGACTTCCAGGCCAACGGCCGTCAGCCCTGCGACAACATCACCGCAGGCGACATCGTGGCCTTCTCCGGTCTGCCCGATGTGACCATCGGCAACACCCTGTGCAGCCCCTCCAATATCGAGCCGCTGCCCTTCGTGAAGATCAACGACCCCACCGTGGAGATGACCTTCTCCGTCAACGACAGCCCGCTGGCCGGCCGTGAGGGCAAGTATGTCACCAGCCGCCAGATCCGTGACCGTCTGCAGAAAGAGCTGCTGAAGGACGTCGCTCTGAAGGTGGAGGATTCCGCCACCACCGATTCCTTCCGTGTCATGGGCCGTGGTGAGATGCACCTGTCCATCCTCATCGAGACCATGCGCCGTGAGGGGTACGAGTTCCAGGTGTCGCCTCCCCGCGTGCTGTATCAGACCATCGACGGCAAGAAGTGCGAGCCCATCGAGCGTCTGGTGGTGGACGTACCCAGCGAGAGCGTGGGCGCGGTCATCGAGAAGCTGGGCAGCCGCAAGGCGGATATGCTGGAAATGACCCCGGTGGGCAGCCGCATGAAGATCGAGTTCCTCGTTCCCAGCCGCGGTCTGTTCGGCTATCGCAACGAGTTCATGACCGACACCCGCGGCGAGGGCATCATGGCCAGCGTGTTTGACAGCTATGCCCCCTACAAGGGAGACCTGACCCGCCGGAACACCGGCTCCCTTGTCTCCTTCGAGACGGGCGAGAGCGTGGGCTACGGCCTGTTCAACGCACAGGAGCGCGGCGCACTGTTCATCGGGCCGGGCGTGCCGGTGTATGAGGGCATGATCGTGGGCGTCTCCCCCAAGCAGGAGGATATCACGGTCAACGTGTGCAAGAAAAAGCAGATGACCAATATGCGCGCCGCCGGCTCCGACGATGCGCTGCGTCTGGTACCGCCCCGGAAGATGAGTCTGGAGCAGTGTCTGGAGTTTCTGGCGGATGACGAGCTGCTGGAGGTCACGCCCAAGAGCCTGCGGATGCGCAAGACCATCCTGAACCACGAAAAGCGGATGAAGGCCACCCACGGCGGCAAGAAGAATTAACCGAATAGAAAAAAGAGACGGCGGCGCCGTCTCTTTTTGTATACCAAAACCACGCGTTAGACGCGTGCGCGAGGAGCATAGGGCTTTGCCCGCATAAGCAACCACCCGCTTAGCGGGTGGTTGCTTATGCGGTTCAGAAGGGGATAGGCGCGATGGCAGACACGTCGGCAGGATCGGTGAACAGGACGCCTGCGGGGGGCAGGATGCTGAACAGGATACAGGCGATGGCCAACAGAAGCAGGGCGGCGTACCACAGCAGCTCACCGCTCTGTATGCGGCGCAGCAGCAGGGCATAGGCCGTCAGTGTGGCGGCAAAGGACAGCAGGTACAGGACCGCAGCGGGCAGACCCAGCGGAGCCAGCGCGGCGGTCAGTACCGCCGCCAGCAGTACGGCGGCGCACAGTCCGCTGCGGGAGCTGCCGGGCTCCAGATGGTGCAGAGTCAGCGCCGCGGGGAGCATAGACCAGTATGCCAGCTTTCCCAGCTCCCACGGACTGCCATTATGCGGGGCCAGCGTCCGCGTCAGTGGGTTGGGGGCCTTGAGATACAGGCAGTACAACAGCACCGCGCATACGGCGGCGGTAAGGAACGCGAAAAAACAGCGCAGACAGCGCATGAGACATCACCTCTCTGTCCACACTCTATGCGTGGACGGGACGGAATATTTCCCCTGCACATTGACAGAGAATAGCGGGAAAGAGTATACTAAAGAAGATATTCTGAGAGGATAAGGAGAACGATATGGCAAAGAAAACAAGCCGTAAGGATACCGCCTCTGCGATGAAGCTGACGCAGGAACTGCGGCACCCATGGCTGATGCCGGTGCTGGCGGTTTTTTATTTCTTCGTGACCTGCCTGATGCTGCAGGGCTGCAACAAGGGCATTACCATGCTGCTTCTTCTGGCGGCTGTGGCCACGATCATTGTGGCGGGTGAAAGATTGGGACAGCGTATGACGTGGCCTGCGCTGCTGCTGGGACTGTACGTTTTGATGGATGGGATATCCACCCTGTACGCGCCATCGGGTAAGTTTGCGCTGTATGAATTTTTGAAGGTGGCAGCGGCAGCCTGCATGGCACTGCTGCTGACGGCGCTGGAGCCGGAGCGGCCGGGCCGTACCGGACGGTGCGCCGCCACGGTGCTGGAGACGGCGGGCGCATTGGCCTCGCTGGTCAGCATCGACATGGTGTCCACGCAGCTTTTGTACAAGCTGCTCAACGCACTGACGGCTCCACTGGGTGCGCCGGTGCTGCTGGAGAATGTGCTGCAGGGGCAGCGGCTCAGGACGATCTTTGAAAATCCCAACGTGTTTGCTGGATGCGCTGGGGTGGCGATTCTGCTGGCACTGGGCTTGGCTGTGAGCACGGATGACAAGAAGGAGCGGTGCCTGCATCTTTCCTGCTTACTGCTGAACAGCACCGCCTTCCTACTGGCGGTGAGCCGCGGCGCTGCGGCTGCCATCGCTGCGGCGTTCCTTGTGTATCTGCTGCTGGAACGGGGACAGCGCCGTGCCGTCTCCTTTGTGCTGATGGTGGAGACGCTGGTACTGTCGGGCGCGGCGGCACTGTGCGCGCTGCCGGCCTATGCGGCGGCGGGGCAGACAATGCAGGTGCTGCCGCTGCTGGCGGTGCTCGCCGCAGCCGCCGCCCTGTGTGTGCTGGATATTTTTGCGGGCCGCCCGCTGGCACTGCGTATGGCGCGGCGGATGAAAACGGTGAATATCGTGCTGCTGGCCGCCTTGGGCGTCGTGGTGCTGCTGGTCGCGGCGGCAGTGAACTGGACCGGCGCGATCACGCTGCAAAGCGGGGAAAGTATCACCCGCGGCGCCTATCTGGGCGAGGGCGAATATACGCTCCATGTAGATGCTGACGGGCCAGTGACGGTGACGGTGCAGACCCAGACGCAGAAGGACGCCGTGATGAACCGGAAGCAGACGGTCTATCAGGGCGCGGCAGACGGCGCAACGTTCGCCGCACCGGCGGATAACCGCTCTGTGACGTTTCTTGTCAGCGCCGACGAGTCGGTGCATATCTCCGCCATCCGCTACGAGGGTGCATCCTCTGGGGAGCTGAAGCTGAAATATAAGCTGCTGCCGGAGGCCATTGCGGGACGTATCCAGACCCTGCGCTCCGAGGGCAACGTGGTGCAGCGCCTTGTCTATATCAAGGATGCCATGCAGCTGTTCCGCCGCAGCCCGGTGGTGGGGCTGGGCATGGGCGCGTTTGAAAACGGTATCTATAACGTACAGAGCTATCACTACGAGACAAAATATGTCCACAACCACTATGTACAGACCATGGTGGATACCGGCGTGATCGGCCTTGCCCTGTGGCTGGGGCTGCTGGGAACCAGTGCGGCGGCGGTCATTCGCCAGTGGCGCAGGGAGCGCACCGAGACGCAGACGATGGCCTCGGCGCTGGGCGCGCTGCTGCTGTTTTTGATGGTCCATGCGGCGGTGGAGGTCATATTCTCCAGCGGATACTTCCTGCCCTTCGGCATGGGGGCGCTGGCGGTCATCAACCTGACCTGCGGCCAGATGCTCCCCCTGCGCCGGGCGGGAGACAAGACACGGCGCTGGATGGTGCGCGCAGAGGGCTTGGGTCTGGTGGCCTTTGTGGTGCTGCTGACCATGAATCTGTGGGCGGCGCAGCTGGCGCGGCGCGGCACCTACGATGCGGCGGCACAGGCGGCGGAGGTGGATCCCTACGAATGGGCGGATCACAAGCTGGCCTATGTATACAACGCTTCGGCGGAGGAGGATCTGCCAGACGATATGCGGGAGCGGGTGCAGCGGTACATGGCGGATCTGGAGAAGCTGAACTCCAACTCCGTACCCAAGTATCTGGCGGAGGCGTATTTCAATCTGGGGAACGTGGAGAAGGGCTTTGCCATGCTGGAGAAGTATGTGGACTATACCTCCTCTGACCCCAACACATGGGATACCAGCTTCCGCATCGTCATGCAGCACAGCGACGGCAGCGAGGCATTCCGCCAAGGCGCGGCGCAGCTCTTGGAAAAGCTGGAGCACTGGAACCAGCAGAATCTGGGCGCTATCACGCTGTCCGAGGATGTGACGGCGTATCTCAACGAGCTGCTGGGCGCCGCGTGACCTGCGGCGGGGAACGCAATATAGGAGGAACGGTCATGCCATCTGTACTGTGTACGGCATCTACATTTTCCCATATCGTCAATTTCCACCTCCCCTACCTCCGGCGCTTCCGCGAGTTGGGGTGGCAGGTCAGTGTGGCCTGCGGCGGCACCATGCGGGACATCCCATTTGCCGACGTGACCACCGTGCTGCCGCTGGAAAAGAAGATGTCCTCTCCGGCCAACTTCCGGGCGGCTAAGCTGCTGCGGGGCATGATGGAGCGGGAACACTACGATCTGGTCATCACCCACACGTCGCTGGCTGCGTTCTTTACCCGCTGGGCGGTTCGCGGACTGCGTGACAGGCCCAAGGTCATCAACGTGGTTCACGGCTACCTGTTCGACGACGAGACACCGGCGGCCAAAAAGCTGCTGCTGACAAAGGCGGAGCTGCTGACGGCACCCCAGACCGATCTGGTGCTGACCATGAACGCCTGGGACACCCGGTGGGCCGAGGCGCATCACACGGCGGCTCGCGTGGAGGAGATTCCCGGCATGGGCGTGGACCTCCGCCGCTTCCGGGCGGCGGGGGAGACGCGGCAGACCATGCGGGACAAGCTGGGCTTGTCGGAGCAGGATATCGCGCTGGTCTATCCGGCGGAGTTCTCTGAACGGAAGGCACAGGCCACACTGCTCCGCGCTCTGCCGCTGCTGCCGCCGCAGATCAAGCTGCTGCTGCCGGGCAGCGGCGCACGGCTGGAGGCGTGCCGCGCATTGGCCGATGAGTTGGGCGTGACGGAGCGCGTGTGTTTTCCCGGTCAGGTCCACGATATCCCCGTGTGGCTGGGTGCGGCGGATATCACCGTGTCCGCCAGCCGGTCGGAGGGGCTGCCCTTCAACATCATGGAGAGCATGGCCTGCGGCCTGCCGGTAGTGGCCAGCGACGCAAAGGGACATACCGACCTGATCGGGCCGGAGAACGGGCTTCTGTTCCCGCGGGGGGACGAGGCGGCCTTTGCCGCCGCGATAAAACAGTTGGCGGCGGATGCCGGTCTGCGGGCACGGATGGGACAAGTCGGACGAGAAAAAATGCAGCGGTATGCACTGGATACGGTACTGCCGCAGGTGATGGAACGATACCTGTCCGTGACAGGAAAAAGATAAAGGAAAACGGATATGATACGGGAAAATCAGCAGTTACTCAATCAATTCAACGTGCTCACCGACGCGGTGGCGGTCTTTCTGGCCATGCTGGTGTCCTACTGGCTGCGCTTCGACCTGTTCCGCGGCATCAAGGGGATGCCCTTCAACTACTACGTCTGGCTGGGTGTGGTGGCAGCTGCGCTGACGCTGCTGATCTTTGCCGTGGCGGGGCTGTACGAGTCCTTCCGGGCCGTGCGGTTACATGTGGAGGCCGGACGGGTCGTGGTGCTGGAGCTGCTGGTGGCGCTGATCGTCATGGCGGCCATGTTCGTGCTGCGCCTGGGCGAGACATCCCGGTGGTCGGTGGCGTTCTTCTATGGCGTGTCCGTGCTTCTGCTGGTGGGCAAGCGGGCGGCGCTGCGGCTGCTGCTGCGGCGCTACCGCGCCATGGGCTACAACCAGAAGCGGGTGCTGCTGGTGGGTCACGGGGAGAGCGCCGAGGCCTATCTGAAAAAGGTGACGCAGGACAAGAGCCTGGGCTATCAGGTGCTGGGATATGTGGCGGACAACAGCAAGTGGGCGATGCTCCCCTACTGTGGTACATACGGCCAGCTGGAGGAGATCTTCCGGCGGGAAAAGCCGGATGAGGTGGTGGTGGCCCTGCCCACAGAGGAGGGGCGCTGGATGAAGAAGATCATCAACGCCTGCGAAAAGGACGGCACCAAGCTGTCCGTGATACCGTCCTACGTCAAGTATATGCCCGCCAATCCGCAGGTGGACAGCGTTAACGGCCTGCCGCTTATCAACCTGCGCCGTATCCCGTTGGACAACGTGGGCAACGCCCTCATCAAGCGGACGGCAGACATCGTCTGCGCCCTGCTGCTGATCGTGCTGACCTCGCCGCTGATGCTCATCGCCGCCATCGGCGTGAAGCTATCCTCGCCGGGACCCATCATTTTCAAGCAGGAGCGGGTGGGCAAGGATAAGAAGCCGTTCTATATGTACAAGTTCCGTTCCATGAAGGTGAACAGCAGCCAGAATACAGGGTGGAGCAAGAATGAGGACAACCGAAAGACGTGGTTCGGCTCCCTCATCCGCAAGTGCTCGGTGGACGAGCTGCCCCAGTTTTTCAACGTGCTAAAGGGCGATATGAGCCTCATCGGGCCCCGTCCGGAGCTGCCGTACTTCGTGCAGCAGTTCCGGGAGGAGATCCCCCGCTACATGGTAAAGCATCAGGTGCGGCCCGGCATCACAGGCTGGGCGCAGGTCAACGGCTACCGAGGGGACACGTCCATCTCGAAGCGCATTGAGTACGATCTGTACTACATCGAAAACTGGTCACCGGCTTTTGATCTGCGGATCCTGCTGATGACGGTGTTCTGTATGTTCAACAAGGAAAAGATCAACTCACACCGGGATAAACAGGAGAGCGAAGAAATCCGATGAACAGCATATGCAGACAGACGGTGTACCGCCTGCCCTGCGCCGCGTGCGAGGACGCCCCTCCAGCGGCGGTGAAAAGACCGGGAAAAAGGCGGGAGTCCAGAAGTGCAGAAAACCCAACGGAAGACAATGCAAATACGGTAAGAATATGATATCTGCCGACGGAGAGAGGCAGATACCCGGTTCGGCGGGCGGCTGAGTGCGTATCGCTACTACGATATGGACCAGGTCATCGCCGCCGCGTTGACACTGGTCGCGCAGGAGCGGGGATGAATCGTGAAAAAAAGACAGCCATTTCCCACGGGAAATGGCTGTCTTTTATCACATGATCACTCCGACACCGGCTCACCCTCCGCCGCCAGCACGTCTTCCGTGTCGGCGCCGCACAAGCGGATGAGCTTCTCCGCCAATATCTTGGAGAAGCCTGCGATCAGCGCACTTTCAATGACCAGCAGTTCCACGGCATTGTCGCTGCTTTGCCCCGGCGCATGGATACCCTCTGCACCGGATTGCACCTGCTGGTTGAAGAACAGCGCCAGCCGCCGGAATTTTTCCGAGTAGTTCTCGTAGACTGCCCGTACCTCCTCCTCGCTGCTGTTCGGCGGGATGACCTTCTGCACGTCACTGATGCTGAGGCTTTGCTTCATGGTCAGGATCATGATGAGGTAGGCGATGTGTACCCGGTGATACTTGCGCTTTACCGGCGCGGGCATGATCTTCAGCCGTACATAGTTATTGATGGTGGAGGAGGTCACGAAGTGCTCCTTCGTCCCGACGGGAGAGGGAATGAAGCTGAGATACTGCTCCAGCAGCACGATGACCTGATCCATGTATAGGCCAAAATTCGGAATGGAATCCCATTCAGGCAGGTGATAGTCGGTGATAAACTTGTCCCAGCGCCGCAGCTTGTGGGCCACTAAGTCCTTGTCGTATTGCATTTCGCTGCCTCCTTACCCGTAGACATAATATACTATATCATAAGGCGATTTTTTTGGCAAGAAAAACATGATGTGGTAGCTTGACGCGGCGCATCTAATATGTTATATTATGTAAAAACGCCAAGGAGGATGTACGATGGAACGGGCGTATGTATACGGAGATTCTCTGCTGAAGGCCACCATGCCGGATGAGACGATGCGGTATCACTTCCATCTGGCGGAGATCATGGCGCAGTACCCCGCGGAGCGGCTGGAGGTGGTGAACCGCGCCAAGATGGGCTCGACGATCAGCAAGGGGTTGTCGCTGGTGGAGCACGATGTGCAGCGGGGCATAGACGCACGCTGGGCGCTGGTGGCCTATGGCGGCAATGACAGCGACTTTGACTGGGCCGGTGTTGCCGCCGATCCGGAGGGGGAGCACAAGCCCCGCACGGAGCTGCCGGATTTTCTGGCCAAGCTGAAGCAGACGGTGACGGAGCTGCTGCGAGCCGGGGTGCAGCCAGTGCTGATGACGCTGCCGCCTATTGACGGGAAGCGTTATTTGGATTATATTTGCAGAGACGGGCTGAGTCGGGAGCGCATTTTACAATGGCTGGGCGACGAGGGCCGCATTTACCGGCATCAGGAGCTGTACTCCGACACGGTGGCCTCCTTCGCCTTGCGCGAGGGGCTGCCGCTGATCGACGTGCGCCGCCGTTTTCTGCCGCTGCGGGAGCTGCCGCAGATGATCGCGGCGGACGGTATCCACCTGACCATGCTGGGATACAGGCAACTATTCGATACATTGGCGCAGTGGGTCACACCCCAGCTGTAAGGACGGCCCGCGCCGGCGGAAGCAAAAGGAGACACTTATGGTACATATCATCACGGACAACGCGGCAAATCTGCCTCAGGCACTGCGGGAGCAGTACAGTATCGAGGAGCTTTGCCTGACCTATACGGTGGACGGCGTACCGGCGGACACCTCGGTGGAGTTCGATGGCCGCGGGTTTTACGACGCGCTGCGGCGTGGCGCATCGGTGCAGACCTCCATGGTCACGCCTGACGCGGCGCAGAAGGGCATGGAACCGTATCTCATCAACGGCGAGGATGTGCTGTATGTGGGGCTGTCCAGCGGCGTCAGCGGCACCTGCTGGGGCGTGGGGCTGGTGGCCCGCGAGCTGGCGGAGAAGTATCCGGAGCGGAAGATCCGGGTGCTGGATACCCGCGGCGCCTCGCTGGGTGAGGGACTGATCGTGCTGGCGGCCGCCAAGCTGGCGGCGGAGGGCCGCGTGATCGAGGAGATCGCGGTGCGCTGCGAGGAGCTGTGCGGCAAGATGCGCCAGCACTTTATGGTGGACGACCTCAAGTTTCTGCGTAAGGGCGGGCGTATCTCGGGCAGCGCGGCGCTGGCCGGTACGCTGCTGCAGATCAAGCCCATCCTACAGGGCGACGAGGAGGGCAAGATCGTCCAGCTCGCCAAGGTGCGGGGCAAGAAGGCAGGTATGGAGGAGCTGGTGGCGCTCTACGACCAGATGGTGGAGGACAGGAGCGCACCGGTGGGTATCTCCCACGCAAGCTCTCCGGCAGATGCGCTGCACATTGCCACGCGGCTGCGGCAGGTGGGCTGCACCGGCGAGATCTTGACGGTGTGCCACGAGCCGGTCACCGGCGCTCATGTGGGGCCGGGGATGCTGGCGGTGTATTTCTACAGCGAAACGTGGCGGTGACGGTTTCCGCGTAAATAAGAGTATAAAAAAGTGACCGGGAGGCTTCCCGGTCACTTTTTTATGCGTTGCAGCGCGGAGAATCACTTGGTCAACGTTTCCACCCACGCGGAGTATTTGGCGAGGTTGGCGTCCCGCTCCGCCGCGTCCTTGCCGAGGGTCAGGATGTAGACCTTGATCTTGGGCTCCGTGCCGGAGGGACGAACCAGGATGGTGGTGCCGTCCGCCAGCTCGTAGCGCAGGACGTTGCTGCCGTGCAGCTCCATGGGGGTGACGGCACCGGTGGCGCAGTCCACGGCGTTGCCGTCGGCGTAGTCCTTGCGGACGACGACGGTGACACCGGCGATCTCGGTGGGCGGCGTCTGGCGCAGACGCTTCATCAGCGCGGCCATCTTCTCCAGACCGTCCACGCCGGGCATCACAAGGTTGTGGGTCTTTTCGCCGTACCAGCCGTACTTGGCGTACAGCGTCAGCAATGCGTCGTAGAGGGTCATGCCCTGGGCGGCGTACCAGCCGGCCATCTCCGTGATGAGCAGGGAGGCGGTGACGGCGTCCTTGTCGCGGACGTAGTCGCCCAGCATATAGCCGTAGCTCTCCTCGTAGGACATGATGACCTCGCCCTGACCGGCAGACTCCAGCTCGCCCTTCTTCTCCGCCATGAACTTGAAGCCGGTGAAGGTGTCGTAGCAGGTGACGCCGTTGGATTCCGCTACCTTGCGGGCCATGTTGGTGGTGACGATAGACTTGAGGAACACCGGCTTTTCCGGCAGCTTACCGGCACGGCGCAGCGCGCCGATGAGATAATCCAGCAGCAGCACGCCGGTCTGGTTGCCGGTGACGGCGATGAACCTACCGGCGTGGTCGCGCACCATGATGCCCACGCGGTCACTGTCGGGGTCGGTGCCCAGAATAAAGTCGGCGCCGACCTTGTCCGCCAACTCGATGGCCAGATAGAAGCCCTCGGGATTCTCCGGGTTGGGGGAGTCCACCGTGGGGAAGTTGCCGTCCAGCACCATCTGCTGCTCTACGCAGTACAGGTGCTTGACGCCCAGACCCCGCAGCGCCTCCGGCACCAGCTTCCAGCCGCAGCCGTGGAACGGGGTGTAGACCACCTTGAAGGTGTCGGCCACCTTCGCCATGGATTCCCGGTCGTTGACCATGGCCATGACGTTCTCCATGAAGGCGCGATCCGTCTCCTCGCCCATGATCTCAATGAGGCCGGCCTTCACCGCCTCGTCAAAGTCCATGCGCTTGATGCCGGTGAAGATGTCGATCTTCTCCAGCTGGGCGGCGATGGCATCGGCGTGCTGGGGCGGCAGCTGGGCACCGTCAGACCAGTAGACCTTGTAGCCGTTATACTCCTTGGGGTTGTGGCTGGCGGTGACATTGATGCCCGCCTGACAGCCGTAGTAACGGACGGCAAAGCTCAGCTCCGGCGTGGGACGCAGGGACTCGAAAATGCGGACGTGGATGCCGTTGGCGGCGCAGACCTCCGCGGCGGCGTGGGAAAAGAGCATATTGTTGTTGCGGCAGTCCATGCAGATGGCAACGCCCTTCTTCTTGGCATCCTCGCCCTCGGCGGCGATGACATTGGCAAAGCCCTGGGTGGCCCAGCGGATGACATGGATGTTCATCTGGTGCAGACCGACCTTCATGGTGCCGCGCAGACCGGCGGTGCCGAACTCCAGCGGGCCGTAGAAGCGGTTTTCGATCTCCTTTTCATCGCCGGCGATGCGCTCCAGCTCCGCGTGTTCGGCGGGGGAGAGAGCGTCGCTGTGGAGCCAGCGCTCGTATTCCTGTTTATAGCTCATATAGGTACTCCTTTCAGGATGATATGTACTTATTCCTCGTCTTCCACGGGCTGAGCGGTCAGCAGCTCCTGTGCCTCCTCCAGACGGGAGGCGGGGACATACAGGCTGACGCCGAAGCCGGAAAAGCCGTTGATGACCTTGCCGGCGCCGCCCTCGCGGTCGTAGTACTTGAAGCAGGGGACACCATAGGCCGACAGCAGGGAGATGACCGTGTCGGCATCGGCGGCGGAGTCAAAGATCTGCTTCAGCAGGACGGCCTTTTCATCCTGTCCCGCCGCGTCCTTGGGCCATGCGGGGACATCCGGGTTGCCGGTAAAGCTCCAGTTTTCCATGGAAATGACCTCCTATTTGTGATATTTGGCGCCGCTGGCGATCTGGTATGCTCGGTAGATCTGCTCCAGCAGCATGATACGCGCCATGTGGTGGGGAAATGTCATGGGGGACATGGACAGACGCCAGTCGGCCTGCCGTTTCAGCTCCTCGTCCAGACCGACGCTGCCGCCGATGAGGAAGGTGATCTGGGTCTTGCCCTGCACACCGAAGTCCGTGAGGCGGCGGCTCAGTTCCTCGCTGGAGCAGGGCTTGCCCTCGATGCACATCGCCACCAGCGCGCCGCCCTTGGGCAGCTTTTCCCGGATGGCGGCGGCCTCCGCTTGCAGGGCGTGGCGGATCTCGGCGGGGGAGGGATCGTCGGGCAGGCGGCTCTCCGGCAGCTCCACGATATCCAGACGGCACAGGCGCTGGAGACGCTTGACATACTCGGCGGCGGCGTCGATGTAGAATTTCTCCTTCAGCTTGCCGACGCAGAGGATCGTTACCTTCTGCACGCGATCACCTCCGGCGCATAGCAGACGCTCAGCTCATCCCGCGGCGCGACCTCCACGGAGACGCCCAGATCGGACAGCGCCGTCTCCATGACTTGCAGGGCGCGGGCGGGGGTGTTGTTCTCCCGGCTCAGGTGAGCCAGCACAAAGCGGCGGGTGCCGCACTCCGCCATGCGGCGGGCAAAGGCGGCGGCGTCCTCGTTGGACAGGTGACCCCGCCGGCCGAGGATGCGCTGCTTCAGGGAGTAGGGATAGGGACCGGACTGGAGCCAATCCACATCGTGATTGCTCTCCAGCACCAGCAGATCCACACCGGTGAGGGCGGCGGCAGCCGGCTCCGGCACAAAACCGGTGTCGGTGAGGATGCCAACGGCCTCGCCGCCGCAGTCGATGCGGTAGTCCACGCTCTCCCCGGCGTCGTGGCTGGTGGCGAACACGGTGATCGCCGCGGGGCCGATGGAAAAGACGCTGCCGGGGGAGACAGGGCGCAGACAGCCGTCCAGACCGGGCAGGCGGCTGCGGAGATAGAAGGCGGTGCCGCCGCTGGCGTACAGCGGGATGGCGTGATGCTTGAGAAGCGTGGCAAGACCCGCCGTGTGGTCGGTATGCTCGTGGGTGATGAGGATGGCGGACAGATCGTCCGGCGTCAGGCCCAGCTGGGCAAGGGACTGCTGGATGCGGCGGGCGGAGATGCCCGCGTCCACCAAAATATGAACATCGCCGGCGCAGACCAAGGCGGCGTTGCCCTCGGACCCGCTGGCCAGTGTATACAGTGAGATCAAAACGGTATGTACCTTTCTAAAACGGCAGCGTCCGTTGCAGCAGGCCACAAAGGCTGCGGCCTGTTGCAGCGGACGCTGAGCAGCGTATGTCAGCTAATATGGGACTCGACCTCGCCCTCGTCGGGGATGTCGATCATGGAGATATCCGCGCCCACGGCACGGAGTTTGCCCACCAGATCCTCGTAGCCGCGCTCGATATACTGCACGCAGCTCAGCTCGGTGGTGCCCTTGGCGGCCAGTCCGGCGATGACCAGCGCCGCGCCGGCCCGCAGGTCACAGGCCTGGATGGGGGCGCCTATCAGCTGGTCGACACCCTCGATAACGGCAACCTTGCCGTCCACCTGAATGTGGGCGCCCAGACGCTTCAGCTCGTCCACATACTTGAAGCGGTTGGCGCCGTAGACACCCTCGGTCACAAGGCTGGTACCCTGTGCCAGAGACAGTACGGCGGCGATCTGGGGCTGCATATCCGTGGGGAAGCCGGGATAGGGCAGGGTCTTGACATTGGTCTTTTGCAGCGGCTCGCTGCGGCGCACCAGCAGGGTGTCGTCGTTCTCCTCTCCCGCCACACCCATCTCCATCAGCTTGGCGCTGATGCAGTCCATGTGCTTGGGGATGATGCCGCGCACGAGGACTTGTCCGCCGCAGGCGGCGACAGCCGCCATGTAGGTACCCGCCTCGATCTGGTCGGGGATAATGGCATACGTGCCGCCGTGGAGCTTGTCCACGCCGAAAATGCGGATGGTGTCGGTGCCGGCGCCCTTGATGTTCGCGCCCATGGAGTTTAAGAAGTTGGCAAGGTCGACGATATGCGGCTCCTTGGCAGCGTTTTCGATGACGGTGGTGCCGTCAGCGAGCGCCGCGGCCATCATAATGTTCATTGTCGCACCGACGGAGACCACGTCGAGGTAGACGTTCGCGCCCTTCATGCGGTCGCCGCTTGCCTTGGCGCAGATGAAGTCGCCCTCGCGCACCTCGGCACCCATGGCGGCGAAGCCCTTGACGTGCTGGTCGATGGGGCGCACGCCGCCGAAGTTGCAGCCGCCGGGCATCGAGACCTCGGCCTCGCCGAAGCGGCCGAGCAGCGCGCCGATGAGGTAGTAGGAGGCGCGGATCTTGTGCGCGAGCTCCTGCGAGACCTGCGTGGTGGCAATATGGCGGCAGTCGATCTCAACATCGCTGCGGTTGAGGAAACGGACATTCGCGCCGAGCTGCTCTAAAATTTTGAGCAGCGCGGTCACGTCGGAGATCTGGGGAATATTTTCGATGCGGCAGACGCCGTCGACCAGAAGGGCGGCGGGAATGATGGCGACCGCGGCGTTCTTCGCGCCGCTGATGTGCACTTCACCAAAGAGCGGATGACCGCCCTGCACGATGTATTTCGTCATAGTAACTCCTTAATAAGAGGCGGTGAGACTTCTTTTCCTTATCGTAAAAACAGCAGGGGAAAACCGCCTGCTCATGGTATTCACATAATACATCAACAGTCTACC
>ENA-OPEC01001289-OPEC01001289.1-human-gut-metagenome-genome-assembly--contig:-NODE-1289-length-17395-cov-3.631430_pt1 | contig 17395 bp, 14 predicted proteins | sample MGYA00241622_ERZ501507 | MGnify/ENA primary metagenome ERZ501507 (study PRJEB25962, sample SAMEA2042582) | human gut metagenome | biome: human gut; feature: human-associated habitat; material: faeces... | reverse complement strand
TCAGCTGACCGCCCTCCTCATAACCCACGTATCCCGGAGGCGCGCCGATCAGGCGGCTGACGCTGAACTTCTCCATATACTCGGTCATGTCGATACGCACCATGTTCCGCTCGTCGTCGAACAGAGCCTGTGCCAGAGCTTTTGCCAGCTCGGTCTTGCCGACGCCGGTGGGGCCGAGGAAGAGGAAGCTGCCGATGGGGCGGTTCGGGTCCGCAATGCCTGCGCGCGAGCGCTGGATGGCCTCGGTGACGAGGCGCACCGCCTCGTCCTGACCGACAACGCGCTTGTGAATGATCTCGTCGAGGCGCAGCAGCTTTTCGCGCTCGCCCTCCATCAGGCGGCTGACGGGGATGCCCGTCCACTTGCCCACGATGTCGGCGATCTCGTTCTCGGTCACGGTGTCGTGCACCATGGAGTTCTCACCCGTGTGCTTTTCGGCTGCGGCCTCGGCGTCCTTGAGCTGCTTTTCAAGAGCAGGGAGGTCAGAGTACTTGAGTTTGGCGGCCTTTTCATATTCAAGGTTCGCCTGTGCGCGCTCGATCTCACCGTTCATCTGCTCGATCTTGGACTTTAGCTCCTTCACGCTGTCCACGCCGCTCTTTTCCGCCTCCCAGCGGGACTTCATGGCGTTGAACTGTTCCTTCTCATCGGCAAGCTCTTTCTTGAGTTCTTCCAGACGGTCACGCGAGAGCTGGTCGTCCTCTTTCTTGAGAGCCATCTCTTCAATTTCCTGCTGCATGATCTTGCGGCGCAGGTCATCAAGCTCTGCGGGCATGGAGTCGATCTCCGTGCGGATCATCGCGCAGGCCTCATCGACGAGGTCGATGGCCTTGTCGGGCAGGAAACGGTCGGTGATATAGCGGTCGGAAAGCGTCGCGGCGGCGACGAGCGCATTGTCGTGGATGCGCACGCCGTGATAGATCTCATAGCGCTCCTTCAGGCCGCGCAGGATGGAAATGGTGTCCTCGACCGTCGGCTCGTTGACCATAACGGGCTGGAAGCGGCGCTCGAGGGCGGCGTCCTTTTCGATATACTGGCGGTACTCGTCGAGCGTGGTCGCGAGCCAGCATCGGCTTTAAGAGGTTGCCGGCGTCCATGCTGCCCTCGGTCTTGCCCGCGCCGACGATGGTGTGCAGCTCATCGATGAAGAGGATGATCTTGCCTTCAGACTTCTTGACCTCGTTCAAGACAGCTTTGAGTCTTTCCTCAAACTCGCCGCGGTACTTAGCGCCCGCGATGAGCGCGCCCATGTCGAGCGAGAAGATCGTGCGGTCCTTGAGACCTTCTGGCACATCGCCGCGCACGATACGCTGGGCAAGGCCCTCGGCGATGGCCGTCTTGCCGACGCCCGGCTCGCCGATGAGCACGGGGTTATTCTTCGTCTTACGCGAGAGAATGCGAATGACGTTGCGGATCTCCGCGTCACGGCCGATGACGGGGTCAAGCTCCTTTGTGCGCGCGCGCTCAACAAGGTCGGTGCCGTATTTCTTGAGCGCATCGTAGGAATCCTCGGGATTGTCGCTCGTTACGGGGGAGGTCTTGACCTTTGAGAGCTCGTCGGAGAAGCGGCTTCTTGTGATGCTGTGGTCTGAGAGCAGCTGGCGCACGTTCTGCGAGCCCTCGGAGAAGATGGCGAGCATCAGATGCTCGACGGAGAGATATTCGTCGTGCAGTTTTTCGGCGGTCTTTTCGGCGAGATTCAGGATCTTGCCGACCTCGGGCGAGGCATAGACCTCGCCGCTGCCGCCGGAGATGCGCGGAAGCTTGCGGATGAGAGTATCGATCTCAGAGAGCAGACCGTCACAGTCGACGCCCATCTTGCCAAAGAGGGATCCGATCAGTCCGCCGTCCTGATCGAGCAGGGCGTAGAGCAGATGCTCGCTTGTCACATACTGGTTGCCGTTTTCCTGCGCCATGTTCTGCGCGGTCTTGACGGCGTCCAAAGCCTTTTGCGTATATTTTTCAGCATTCATTCAAGTTCACCTCAAATTCGTGTTTTTTACAATAGCGTTGGTTTAGATGAGCAGCACTCTGCTTCGCAGATCGCCGCGGTAGGCCATTTCCACGTCGCTCGCCGTGAGCGAACCGTCGAGATAACCCTTGAGCAGCCGGTCGAAAAGCTGCACATATGCGCTGATCGCGCCTGCCACATCATCGGCAGTCAAAGATTTGCCGCGCGGCATGGCAAGCGGACGGACGAAGCGCCCGTCGTAGAGCGCACAGGCGATGGAGCTGCCGAGCAGCGGAGCAAGGCATCTGTCCTCGATCTGCACCCAAAGCCGGAAGAAATTCGTCATCGCGGCGATGAGCGCTGCCGACTGCGTGCGGAAGACGATGTTCAGTGTGCCCATTGTCTGGGAATCGCCGCTGCTGAGATCGACCTCGTACTTGACCGTCGGGCGGTACTTGTACGAAAGGCTCGACTTGAGCGACATCGTGGACGAGCCGGGAGAGAAAAACGGCACCAACTCGCGCGTGGGCGTCATCAGTTCTTCGATGGCTTCAAAAATGTCGTTCCAGCGGCGCTCCGGCGTCGGCACGGAAACATATTCGGCAAGGATGCGGTTTACAAGCGCCGAGCGGTTCGTGCCCATGCGGTGCGCCAGCGCGTCTACCTCGCGCACCACCTCGTCCGACAGCGTCAGACTGTACAGATTTTTCTTCATCATGCGCCTCCTTGGTTTCTTTTCTTTCTGAATGTTATCATAGCATGGCTGCAAATATTGTCAATAGATTTATATAAATATATTTACGAGTTATATGATAATTTACACGGAGTTCATAATCAAGAAGGAAGAGAAAAAGCGAAACGCCGCAGTATTTTACTGCGGCGTTTCCTATTTAGGGAGGATGAGAGAGAAAGAAAAGAGCAAAGTTACAGCAGACCCTGCAGCAGGATGATGACGATCAGAACCGGCAGCACCCACTGGAAATAGGGCTTGAGTTTGGGAGAGAGCTTGACACCCGTGCCCTTGTTGACCTCGGCAATGTACTTGTCAAAGCCCCAGCCCCACTTGGTGACGCAGAACAGAAGGTAGACAAGAGAACCGATGGGCAGCAGGAGGTTGCTCACAAGGAAGTCCTCGCTGTCGAGCACGTCCTTGCCGAGAATGGGGTGGAAGTCGCTCCAGATGTTGTAGCCGAACACGCAGGGCAGGCTCAGGAGGGCCAGCAGCACGCCGTTGATGAGCACAGCCTTCTTGCGGCTGATGCCGAAGGTGTCCATGCAGACGGCCAGAATGTTCTCAAACACCGCCAGCACCGTGGAGAAGCTGGCGAACATCATGAAGAGGAAGAACAGCGTGCCCCAGAAGCGGCCGCCGGACATGTTGACGAACACCTGCGGCAGCGTGACGAAGAGGAGGGAGGGGCCCTGCTCGGGCGCTACGCCGTAGGAAAAGCATGCGGGGAAGATGATCGTGCCGGCCATGAGCGCAACGAAAGTGTCGAGCGCGCAGATGCGAATGGATTCGCCGATGAGGGTGTGATCGTCGGACATGTAGCTGCCGAAGATCTCCATCGCCGCAATGCCGAGCGAGAGTGTGAAGAAGGCCTGATTCATCGCGTCGGTGATGAGGCTGCGCAGGCCGTTTTCACGAATGGAATCGAGGGAGGGAAGCAGGTAGAAATTCATGCCCTCTGCCGCGCCGGAGAGCGTCAGGCTGTGGCCGGCGAGAATGAGGATGAGCGCGAGCAGCGCGATCATCATGACCTTGGATACGCGCTCAAGACCCTTCTGAAGGCCGCGGCTGCAAACGATAAAGCCGACGATGACGATGGCAACAGCCAGAACGCCCATTTCTACGGGGTCTGACAGCAGCTCGCCGAACACGGCGGACGCGTCCTCCGCAGGCATACCGGCATAGAACTTACCGCTCAGAAAACGGCCGAAGTAGCTCACCATCCAGCCGGAGACCGTTGTGTAGTACATCATCAGAAGGTAGCAGCCGATCAGGCAGAACCAACCGTGAATGTGCCATTTGGCGCCGGGCTTTTCCAGCGTTTTATAGGAGAGAATGGCACTCTTGTGGCTTGCGCGGCCGACAGCCAGCTCCATTGTCAGTACAGGAACGCCCATAACGAGCAGGCACAGAATGTAGAAGAGAACAAAATAGCCGCCGCCGTTTTTGCCCGTCACATAGGGGAAGCGCCAGACATTGCCGATGCCGATGGCGCAGCCGGCGCTGACGAGCAGGAAGCCAAGACGGGAACGGAAGGATTCGCGTTTCATGTCGATCTACCTCGTTTGTGAAAGAATTGTGAACGATGCGCTTATCTTACCGCAGGAAACGATGCTTTACAAGACCGATTCTTTGATGATATAATAAGTAAAACTTATGTTATGGAGAAAACGGACATGAACCGAAACCAGTTGCGCTATTTTGTTGCTGCGGCGGAGCATCGCAGCTTTACGAAGGCAGCAGAGCAGTATTACATTTCGCAGACGGCAGTGACACAGCAGATCCAGCAGCTTGAGCAGTCGCTCGGCTGCGAGCTCTTTGACCGCAGCACCCGTCCTGTGAGCCTGACGAGCGCAGGCAGCGCCTTCCTACAGGACGCCAAGGCGATCCTGGAGCGTATGAGCCGCGCGCAGGAGCGCGTGCATGATGCCGCAACAGGCCTGACCGGTACGCTGCGTGTGGGCTATGTGCGCGGCTACGAGCGCAGCGACCTCTCCACGCTGATGCGCCATTTTCACCAGAAGAACAGCAATGTGCTGATCTCTTTTTATCGCTGCTCGACTGACGTGCTGGCCGCGGGGCTGCTGCATCAGGAGTATGACATCGTTTTTACCTGGGACTCGACGAACCTGCGCACACAGGAGGGGGTTGCCTTCCAGACGGTCGAAAAGGCGCGGCTTGTTGTCGCGCTCTACGCGGGCCACCGGCTCGCGCAGCGCCGCCAGATCACACGGCAGGAGCTGCGCGGGGAGAACATCTTATATATGTCCCCGGACGCCGCGCCCGACTCTTACGGCGATGCCTTTTTCATGCAGCGCTATGTTGAGGCGGGTTACAAGCCCAACATTCTCTTCCGCTCGGCGGACACAGAGAGTATCCTGATGATGGTTTCAGCGGAAGAGGGCGTTTCGCTCCTGCCCGATTATTGCACCAACCGGCTCTACAACGCCGACAACCTTGTCTTTGTCCCGCTTGTGGGAGAAGGGGAGGAGGAAGAGATCATCGCCGCCTGGCAGAGCGGCAACCAGAACCCCGCGTTGGGGAGGTTTCTCGCCGAACTCAATCAAAAAGCCCCGCCTCAGTAAGGCGGGTCTTTTTGGCGCAAGATCGCATCGAGCGCGGGGAAATACTTCTTTACCGGGATCGGCAGCCCTTCTGCATTGAGAAAGCAATGAACCGACGTCGCAGTTGCGACCAACACATTCGAAGAGTTGAGAATACTTTTCTTCGCCGGAGAGGTACTGGTAGAGATTGCATTCCACCTTATCGAGAACCACGCAGGGCGGCAAGTGAACAGGCAAAGCAGAACGGCGTTCATAAAAAGGTCGCTGATTTACCTTGAAGAAGACGTTGATGTAAGTCACCTTATATGCTATGCTTATCAGTGAGAAGTCGTTGGCAAACCGTGAGTTGTGAAGGTGAGAACAAATGAAGTATTTAGTTTTATTAGCAGGCTGTGGCCTCGGTGATGGTTCATGTATAGAAGAAGTAATTCTGACGTATGTAGCGCTTGATAAATATGGGTGTGATTACACTCCTGTCGCAGAAGATGTTTCCATTCAGTCTGTTAACCACTTGACAGAAGAGATGGCAGAAAAGCGGAATATCCTTATAGAAGCAGCCCGCATCGGTAGGGGACGCATTAAAGATATTCATGAGGTTGATTTTGCAGAATACGATGCATTGATCATCCCCGGTGGAATCGGTTTATTGAACAATTATAGAGATTCCAATGTGATAAAAACGTGCGTCACTCATTTTATCGGCGAAAAGAAGCCTGTCGCCGCCATGTGTGCGGGAATCGACTTTCTCCGCCGTTTCTATGGAAGTAATCTGTTGGCACGTGAGATGAAAGAACTAACTGCTGAAAGATTCTGTTTTGATGCTGAAAACAATGTTTATTACACGCCCGCTTTCAGAAAAACCAACAATAGCTATACGGCGCTATTAGGTATCGATTCTATGATTTGTGCGTTGAAGCAGGCATAAACATCTCAATGTAATTCTGTTTTGTGGGTTTAATTTTGGTTTAATTATTGAACAGAATAACTTGCATTCTGTCCGCTGGCTATGTCGTATGTGCAATGCACGGCGCGTCGCTTTGCAGCAAAAAGGGCACACCATCCAGACGCTGTAAACGCCTGAAGGGTGTGCCTCCTATTTGCCGTTATTGGCTTAGTTCAGAAAATCCTTGAGCTTCTTGCTGCGGCTGGGGTGGCGCAGCTTGCGCAGCGCCTTGGCCTCGATCTGGCGGATGCGCTCGCGCGTGACGTTGAACTCCTTGCCGACCTCTTCGAGCGTGCGGGGACGGCCGTCCTCAATGCCGAAGCGGAGCTTCAAGACCTTTTCCTCGCGCGGCGTGAGGGTGGAGAGCACGTCGACGAGCTGCTCCTGCAAGAGCGTGAAGGAAGCGGCCTCGCTCGGCTCACTTGCCCCCTCGTCGGGGATAAAGTCGCCAAGGTGGCTGTCTTCCTCTTCGCCGATCGGCGTTTCGAGGGAGACGGGTTCCTGCGCAATCTTCAGGATCTCGCGTACCTTGTCGACGGGCATATCCATCTCGGCGGCGATCTCCTCGGGAGAGGGATCGTGACCCAGCTCCTGCAGGAGCTGACGGGACACGCGAATGACCTTGTTGATGGTTTCCACCATATGCACGGGAATGCGGATGGTGCGCGCCTGGTCGGCGATGGCACGGGTGATGGCCTGACGGATCCACCACGTTGCATAGGTCGAGAACTTGTAGCCCTTGGTGTAGTCGAACTTTTCGACGGCCTTGATGAGGCCCAGGTTGCCCTCCTGAATGAGGTCGAGGAAGAGCATGCCGCGGCCGACATAGCGCTTGGCGATAGACACGACGAGACGCAGGTTTGCCTCAGCAAGCCGCTGCTTGGAGCGCTCACCCTTTTTGACGGCGGTTTTGAGGGCTTTCAGCTCCTCGGCACTCAATTCCGTGCCGTTCTTTTCCGCTTCTTCCAGCTTCTCCTTGGCCTCCATACCCTCAGACATCGCGGTTGCGAGCGAGATCTCCTCGTCCGCCGACAGCAGAGAAACCTTGCCGATCTCCTTGAGGTACATGCGCACGGGGTCGTCGGTCGAAAAGCTGTCGACCAGCTCGTTCGGGTCGACGAGCTCTTCCTCTTCGATCCCGGCGATCTCTTCCATCGGCGGCTCCATATCGTCGATGCTGCTGTCGATGGCCTCGGCGGTGCCGATGTCAACGCCGAGCGTTTCAAGCGAGTCGTAGATCTGGTTGAGCTGCTCGCTCTCCAGATTCATTTCGTCGATGGTCTCCATCAGATCGTTGGAGCTGAGCTTGCCCTTGGCCTTGCCCTTGGCGAAGATGTCCATCAGCTTTTCATTGCTCTGCAGCAGTGCCGCCGCGGGCAGGGAGGCGACCAGCTTTTCGTCCAGCGGCGGGAATTTCTCGGCGGGCTTTTCCGCCTGCTCATTTTCCTGCTCTGCCTTCTTGGCCGCCGCGGCCTTTTTCGCCTTTTTCGGCAGTTTGATCTCCTCGAAATCTGTCTCGGCGAGCAGCGCGTTGGCCTGTTCCTCCAGCTCTCTGCCGGTCAGCTGTTTTTCTTCCATGTTTGCTTTCCTCCGTTACCCTTGTGTTTATTCTTTTCCATCGCGGCCATCAGGGGATCTTCGTCCACGGCCGCGCGCTTATGCGCTTCGTCCAAAATGATATTGCAGTAATCCTGCAACGCCTGTGCGCCGTTTTTGAGCGACTCCGGCTTTTGCAGAATGCCAATGAGATGGCTGATCTCCTCTGAAGTGAAAAACTCCGCAAGCGCGGGGATATTCACCTGTCCCGCCTGCGCGAGCTGTGCGCGCAGCGCGGTAAAAAACCGACCCAGAAGGGGAGAAGAGAAGTCCTCTTCGCAGATGGGTGGGGTCTCGCCGAAGAGCGAGTCGTCCAGCGTCAAAAGCCGCAGCACGCCTTCTTCGGCGAGCGCGGAGCGAAGGTCGGTATAGCGGATCGACCGCTCGCGCGGTTGGGCAGACGCCGCGGGATTCAAGTCCCGCCGCTCCTGCTCACGCTTTTCCTTGTAGCGGGAGCGTTTTCGCGCGCGCTCGACCTCGAGCTTCATCGCGTCCGGCGTGATGCCGGCGGCTTCGGAGGCGCGCACGGTGTAAATTTCGCGCTCGACCGCGTTCGGCACGGCGGCGAGCAGCGCCGCCGCCGCCTCGGCATAGCCGATGCGTCCTTCGTCGCTTGTCAAATCGAATTTTGACTTGAGCTGCGACATGCGGAAGTCCATTCCGCTTTCGCTGCCCGAGAGCAGATGCTCAAAGGCGTCGCGTCCTTGGAACTTGATGAAGTCGTCTGCGTCCTGCTTGATGTACTGCCCGTCCACGAGCCGCTTGGGAAGCTCCAGTACCTTGACCTGAAAGTCCGTGCTGTTCAAGAGCGTCAGCGCTTTTTGCGTGGCGACCTTGCCGGCGTCGTCGTTGTCGTAGCAGAGCACAAGCTCCTTGGTGTAGCGGCTGAGCAGCTGCAATTGCTCGCTCGTGAGTGCTGTTCCCATCGAGGCGCAGACATTGTCGAAGCCCGCCTGATGGAGCATGACAACATCGATGTTGCCCTCGACCAGTATGATATTGCTGCGCTTGCTCTTTTTGGCAAGATTCAGCCCGTATAAAACGCGCCGCTTGCTGTAAACGATGGTCTCGGGCGTGTTCATATACTTCGCGCCCGGATCGTCCTTGCTGATGATGCGCCCGCCAAAGCCCAGCACGTCGCCGCGCACGTCGATGATAGGGAAGATGAGGCGCTTGCGGAATTTGTCGTACAGCCCGCCGTTCTTGCCGCGGATGGCAAGACCCGAGGCAAGCAGCTCGCCGTCGCCATAGCCCTTTTTTCGCATCGCGGTCAGTAAGCCGTCCCACTCGTCCGCCGATGCGCCGAGGCCGAAGTTCGTTGCATTGCGCCGCGTGATCTTGCGGTTTTTCATATACTCGAGCACCGGCGCACCCTTGGGCGAGTAGAGCTGGTCGTAGTAAAAGCGCGCCGCGTCGCGGTTGAGCGACAGGATGCGCGAACGCAGCCGGCTCTCGTCGCTGTGCTCTTCCTCCGGCACCGGCATATTGACGCGCCGCGCCAGAAAGCGCACCGCATCGGGGAAGGAGAGATTCTCCTCCTCCATGATGAAGTTGATGACGCCGCCGCCTTTTTTGCAGCCGAAGCAGTAGCACAGCTGCTTGTCCGGCAGCACGTGGAACGAGGGCGTCTTTTCGCTGTGAAAGGGGCAGCAGCCCCACAGGCTCCCACCGCGCGGCTGGAGCGAAACATAATTGCTGACAACATCGACAATGTCATTGCGGGCGATCAGCTCGTCCAGAAATTGCCGGTCAAAGGCCATGGCGTCCTCCTTTCCCTCATCTGCATACGGATCCTCTATGCCTATATACCGTATACGTCGAAAACGGTTGATTTCCTCTTTTTTGGCAGAAGAATTTCAAAAAATTTTCCGCAAGGAGAAAGTTTGACAGAATCTGCCGTTTCCTCTATAATTTCCGCAGGAAATGCTGCGCAAAGGGGGCGGAAGGTGTGAATATCCGGCTGTATGCTGTCAGGCTCGATCGTGCGCTCGGTGAAGCGGAGACTGCCGCGCTTGCACATTTTCTTCCGTCTGAACGCAAAGTGCGATCCGATCGTTCCGCGCACACGGCGGAAACGCTCTGCGCGTATGCGCTGCTGCGCCGCGCGCTGCATGATCGTTACGGCTGGGAAAAGCTGCCGGAGATCTCCCGTGGAGCGCATGGAAAACCGTATTTTGCGGCGTATCCCGATGTTTGCTTCAGCCTGAGCCATTCGCACGGCGCGGTGCTGCTGGCAGTCCACGACCATAGCATCGGCGCGGACATTGAGCGCCTTCGCCCGGTGAGCGAGCAGATGCGCGCGCGCTTCCAAGCATCAGATGACGTTTCGTTCTGGCAGCTTTGGGTGCAGCGGGAGAGCCGCTGCAAGCGCCGCGGCATCAGCGCCGTCAGCATGAGAAACGGGGAAATGCCGGTCGTTCCCAATGAGCGCGTTTTTGTGTTCTCACCGTTTTCTGATTCTCTTGCAGGCATCTGCACCGATTCAAATGCAGAGACTGACAAGCTGATAAGGCTTACAGTAGACGAACTCATATAAAAGGTTCCGAAGAGCATTCTTCGGAACCTTTTTTTGCTTTTTGCCTTATAGCTCCACGATGATCGGCTCATGTCCGATCTTTGGCAGCAGAACGTTCAGCAGATCCTCTGTTTTGAATTTGAGGCTCTGCGTATTGTCACAGGGGTGGCAGGCGAAATACGGCGCGGCATATACGTCCCTGTCCATGACGAGACGGACGGCGTTGCCGCTGTCGTTGTGCAGCCCCAGCACGCTTGCAGACCCGGGCGAGCAGCCCAGCAGCTCTTCCATTTTTTCGGGCGGCGCAAACGAGAGGCGGGACGAGCCGATCTGATGGCTCAGATCCTTGGTGTGAAACGGCTTATCTTCGGGCATGGTGAGCAGGTAAAAGCTCGTCTGCTGGCGGTTGCAGAGAAAGAGATTCTTGCAGATGCGCACGCCCAGCGCGTCCGACACGGCGGCGCAGACTTCCATGGTCTCCGCCTTTTCATGCTCAATGCGCTGATAAGGGATGTGCAGGGCATCGAGCAGCGCATAGCTTGCCATCGCGCGCTCGGAGGCATGCTCCGGCGCAGTGTCGTAGAAGGGGGATACCAACATGCTTATGCCTCTTCTTTCTCTTTCAGCAGTTTTTCACCGGCTTTGTAAATATCGCCCGCGCCGACGGTCAGGATGAGGTCGCCCGGACAGGCGATGCGCGCGAGCGCGGCGGTCACCTTGTCAAGCGTGGGGCAGTAGACAGAGCCGGGGATCTTGCGGCAGAGATCCATCGAGGAAATGCCGATGGTGTTCTGCTCGCGCGCGGCGAAAATCTCTGCCAGCACGACCACATCGGGCACGAGAAGCTCCTTGACAAAGTCGTCGAACAGCGCCTTCGTGCGCGTATAGGTGTGGGGCTGGAAGGCGCAGATGATGCGCTTGTAGGGCAGCGTCTTCGCCATTTCGAGCAGCGCGTGCAGCTCGCCGGGATGATGGGCGTAATCGTCGTAGACGTCCGCGCCGTGGTAGCTGCCCTTGTACTCAAAGCGGCGGCCCGCGCCGGTGAACGTTGCAAGGCCGAGACCGACGGCCTCACCGCTGACGCCGAGAAGATATGCGGCGCTCGCCGCGGCCAGTGCGTTCATCACGTTGTGCTTGCCGCCCACGCGCAGGGAAACATGAGCGTAGTAACTGCCGCGGATATAGATGTCAAAGCTCGGAAGCCCGTCCGTCCAGACGACGTTTTCCGCGCGGCACTGCGCGGCGGGATCATCGTAGCTGAACCAGAAAATGGGTTGGGAGATGCCCTTGAGCGCATCGCGCGCACCCTCATCATCCATGTTGGCGACCACATGTCCGCCGATGGGGACGAGCTCTGCAAAGTGGCGGAACGAGTGCTCCACATCCGCTAAGTCCTTGAAGAAATCGAGATGGTCGGCCTCCACGTTCAAAATGACCGCGACGGTGGGGAAGAAGCTCAAAAACGAGTTGCAGTATTCGCAGCTCTCGGCGATGATCGTGTCGCCCTTGCCGACGCGATAGCCCGCGTGCAGCAGCTGCAAGGTGCCGCCGATCATCACGGTCGGGTCCTTCTGTGCAGCCATGAAGATGTGCGTGGCCATGCTGGTGGTGGTCGTTTTGCCGTGTGTGCCGGAGATGCAGAGAGCGTTCTTATAGCCCTTCATGATCGCGCCCCAGGCCTGCGCGCGCTCGAAAACGGGGATGCCGCGCGTCACCGCGCCGGAGATCTCGGGGTTATCGTCGTGAATGGCGGCGGTGCGGATGACAAAGTCGCACTCGCCGAGGTTATCTGCCGCGTGGCCGATGGCGACGGGAATGCCAAGCGAGCGCAGATGCTCGACAGCGGGGCCAGCGTTCATGTCGCTGCCCTGAACCTTAAGCCCCATGCCGTGCAGCACTTCTGCAAGCGGGCTCATCGAAACGCCGCCGATGCCTGCAAGATGCGCGCACTTTCCGGGGACGAGATAGGAGAAAATATCCTTTTGGTTGGTCATGGTATCAAATCCTTTCCTTGTGCGATGCACAGGAGATTTACTTTTTACGGATTATCTATTATAATATAGCAACGAACGGAGTGCAATGCTAAAAAATTGATTTTTTGTGAGGGATTTATGCCCATTTTGCCGAATGAAGTCAAAACTGTCATCGCTGCGCTGCAAAACGCGGGGTATTCGCCCTACCTTGTCGGCGGCTGCGTGCGCGAAATGCTGCGCGGCAAGGAGCCGAGCGATTACGACATGACCTCCGACGCCCCGCCGGAGGAGGTGCTGCGCATTTTTGGCGAAAGCGCGCACCCGACGGGTTTACCGCACGGCACGGTGACGGTCGTGAGCGGGGGAATGCCCATTGAGCTGACGACCATGCGGCGCGACGGGGCATACCGGGACAACCGCCACCCCGACTCCGTGACCTTCGGCACGAGCATTGAAGAAGACCTTGCCAGGCGCGATTTTACGGTCAACGCCATCGCGCTTGCGCCCACCGGCGCGCTCATTGATCCTTTCGGCGGGCAGGAGGATCTGAAAGCGGGTGTCCTCCGCTGCGTCGGCGAAGCGGCGCGGCGCTTTGAAGAGGACGCGCTGCGCATTCTGCGCCTTGTGCGCTTTTGCTCGGTGCTTGGCTTTTCTGCGGAGGAAAAAACTGCCCGCGCCGCTCACGAAAAGAGCGCCCTGCTCTCCAATGTTGCGCATGAGCGCGTGTATGCGGAGATGAACAAGCTCCTGCTCGGTGAGAACGTTGGGGCAACGCTGCTTGCCTTCCCTGATATTCTTGGGGTGCCGATTCCCGAGATATTGCCCTGCGTGGGCTTTGACCAGCGCAATCCGCATCACTGCTTTGATGTCTGGGAGCATACGGCGCGCGCTGTCGCTGCCGTGCCGCCGACGCGGGAACTGCGTTGGACGATGCTCTTTCACGACCTTGGAAAGCCGCAGTGCATGACGCTCGATGCGCAGCTCATTGGCCATTTCTACGGTCACACGTCGCGCTCGGCGCAGCTGGCGGAGGAGATCATGGCGCGGCTGCACTTTGAAAAGACGCTGCGCGACGGCGTGCGCGCAAGGCTTGCGTGCTTTGACGATCTCTTCCCGCCCGAGCGCACGGCGATCCACCGCGAGATGGCGAAACGCGGCAGGGAAGTAACGGCGGATCTCCTTTTGACCAAGTACGCCGACAATGCCGCCAAGACGCCGGACGGGCCAAGCCTCGCGCGGCAGCCGTGGCAGGAAGCGCAGGCGGTCTTTGATGTGCTCGTTGCTGAAAACGCCTGCTGCTCGGTGCATGAGCTTGCGCTCGACGGAGAGGCGCTTGCCGCCCTCGGCTATCGCGGGCGCGAGATCGGCGCGGTGCTTGCGCGGCTGCTGGACGAGGTCGCGGCAGAAAAACTCGAAAATACGCGCGAAGCGCTCGAAAGGCGCGCGCAGCGCCTGTGGCGCAGCGGCTTTGCGCGCCATACCATAGAAAATAAGAAACACTGACCACGGAGGTAAAGCATGGCGAATCTGATGGATTATCTGGACTGGCGCGGCGATCTGACGCTCGCGGTCTCTCCCTTCAACGAGGTGGACGCGCTGATTCTGGCAGAGTTGAGCTTCGTCGATTTTGACGGCATCGTGCCGCCGCCCGAGATCGGGCGCGGTCTTCCGCTGTGCGAGGCAGCGGAGGCATTCTTTGCCCGCCACGGCGGACGCGATGTCGACATGGGCGTTCTGGTGCCGGACGGGATCTCGCAAATGCTGCGAAAGCTGATGGCGAGTCCGCGCTTTCGCAATATGACGCTGAACGGCTACACAGCGCTTTTGGATGACGCAGTCGAGCAGCAGTTTGCAGCGCTGACGATCGACCTTGGCAACGGCAGCATCTATATTTCATTCCGCGGCACAGACGATACGATCGTTGGGTGGAAGGAAGACCTCAATATGGGCTTTTTGGAGGAGATCCCCTCGCAGAAGCAGTCCGTTGCGTATGTTGCGCGTATGGCGCGTCAGTACCCGGACAAGACGATCCGCATCGGAGGACACTCCAAGGGCGGCAACCTTGCCGTTTACAGCGCCGTCAAGAGCGACGGCGCGATCCAGGAGCGCATTGTTGCCGTCCATAACAATGACGGTCCCGGCTTTGCCTGGGACATCAGCGAGACGGCGGGACACAAGCGCATTGCAAGCCGTATCCACACGGTATTGCCGCAGACGTCGGTCGTCGGCATGCTCATGGAGCATGAAAAACACTATCAGGTCGTGCATTCGACCTACGACGGGCTCTATCAGCACGACGGCTTTTCCTGGCAGGTGCTGGGGACGCAGTTTGTGCATCTCGATGATGTCTCCCGCGAGGGGAAACTCGTCGATGAAGCGCTCTCTGCCTGGGCGGATTCGCTCAACACCCAGCAGCGCGAGGCGCTGGCCGACGCGCTTTACAGTGTATTCACCGCCTCGGGTGCAAAGACGCTCAGTGACCTCAACGAGGAAAAGCTCAAAAGTGCTGCGGCGATGCTCAAGACCTACAAAAATCTCGACCGCGAGACCCGGCGCATGGTCACGGAGGCGCTGATGCTCTTTTTCCGCCTGAGCACAAAGAGCTTTGTTCTCGACACGCAGGAGGAGAGCAGCCGCGAGATCGAGAATATCCGCAGAAAGATCTCTGAGCAGTATCAGAAATTACTGGAACGAAAAAAGTAAAAAAAGGGTGCTCTCTTTGATAAGAGAGCACCCTTTTTGCGTATTTTGAGGTAGGAGCGTTCTTTACTCTGCACTCGGCAGCTTTGCAGCCGGCTTCATCAGCAGTGCGCAGATGATGACAGCGAGAATGGTGTTGGGCAGCATATAGGTGCCGTTATACAGAATGGAATAGGTGACGGGGGAGGTCATGGTCATGCCCATGAATTCCTCGGGCATATACTGTGCGTAGACCGTCACGCCGGAGATGAAGTGAATGATAAAGCGGCCGAAGCAGCCAACGAGCGCTGCGATGGGAAGCTTGGAATAGTTGTTGTTCTTGGCGCGCAGAAGACCCGCGAAGCCAACAGCGGCGTAAGCAAGGGAATAGTCGAAGATGATGGAGACCCAGCTCACAGCGAAGCCCTCAGCAAAGAAATACTTGAGCGTACCGAAGGCAAGACCGGCGAGCAGACCCCAGGGTGCGCCCCAACGCACAGCAAAGAGGATCAGTGGGATCATCACGAGGTTGATCGAGCCGCCGAAGCCGCCGAACGAAAGGTCGATGGGAATCTTGATGTAGCTCAGAACGAGCGCGAGGGCGATGCAGATGCCGCCTTCAGCCAGGCGGCGGGTGCTGGAGTGGGTGGACGTGTTGCTCATGTGAGATTCCTCCTATTGAAGTGAAATGTGCCCCTGTCCGCGCCGCGGCGCAAAAAAGCACCGCGGCGTCGACGTCACGGTGCAAAGTTCAGGCAAGATCATCTTTGCATTCCTACGCCGGCATTACCCGGATCAGGTCTGAGGGACAGCGACGGCAATACGCCGCATCACAGCCGGCTTGCGCCAGCGCCCCTTGCAGGTACGGCGACATCTTAGCCCATCAGGAGAAATTTGTCAAGGATTTGAGGCAAAAAGCGTGATTCCGAAAATAGAATATCGGAATTTAGAATTTGTGTTGCGTCTTTGTTGTGCTTGTGCTACAATAAAATTAGTTAGGCAACCAAAATAATTGTGATATTTGTGATTTTCTCGTGAACAGGAGATCTGAAATGGCTGCATTTGTTGTCAACGGTACACCGGTCACGGTGGAGAAAAATCAAAAACTCATTCGCTTTCTGCGCGATGAGCTGCACTTGACGAGCGTAAAAGATGGCTGCAGCGAGGGCGCGTGCGGCACCTGCCATGTCCTCATCGACGGCAAGCCGACCAAGGCCTGTATCCCGCAGACCGACAAGCTGGAGGGGAAGCACATCGTCACGGTCGAGGGACTTTCTGACTTTGAAAAGGAAGCCTTCACTTATGCTTTCGGCGAGGCGGGCGCGGTGCAGTGCGGCTTTTGTATTCCCGGTATGGTGATCTCGGCCAAGGCGCTTCTTGACCAGAACCCCGATCCCACGCGCGAGGAGGCGGCCTTCGCCATTCGCAACAACATCTGCCGCTGCACGGGCTATGTCAAGATTATCGACGGTATCCTGCTCGCGGCAAAGATCCTGCGCGAGGGAAAGATCCCCCAAAAGGAGGAGGATTTTCAGATCGGCTCGCGCGTGCATCGCATTGATGTTGCCGAAAAGGTGCAGGGCTACGGGAAATATCCCGACGACGTTTATGTTGACGGCATGTGTTACGGCGGCGCGGTGCGCAGCGAATATCCGCGCGCCCGCGTGCTCTATATCCGCACGAAGGAGGCGGAGGAGCTTCCGGGCGTTGTGTGCGTGCTGACGGCGAAGGATATTCCCGGTCAGCAGAACGTCGGCCACATTCAGAAGGATCAGCCTACGCTCGTCGGCGAGGGAGAGATCACGCAGTATCTCGGCGACGCGGTGGCGCTCGTCTGCGCGCGCGATCAGGAAACACTCGAACAGGCGAAAAGACTCGTGCGTGTTGTCTATGAAGAGCTTCCTGCGGTACACAGCCCCGAGGAAGCGAAGATCCCCGGCGCGCCGGAGGTCATCATGGGCAACCGCGGCAACGTGCAGGCGCACCGCCATGTCTCGCGCGGCAACGCCGACGAGGCCATTAAAAATTCCAAGTATGTTTTACACGAAAAGTTTCAGACCCCGTGGACGGAGCACGCTTTTTTGGAGCCGGAATGCTGTGTAGCAATTCCACTTGACAACGGCGGCGTGAAGCTCTTGACCACTGACCAGAGCGCGCACACCACGCAGCACGAGTGCTCGGCGATGCTCGGCGTCGATTTTGCGCACTGCCAAGTTGAAAACATGCTTGTCGGCGGCGGCTTCGGCGGAAAAGAGGATATGTCCGTGCAGCATCACGCGGCGCTCATCGCGTACATCGCGCGCGTGCCGGTGAAGGTGAAGCTTTCGCGTCAGGAATCCATTCTCGTCCACCCCAAGCGCCACCCGATGTGGATGGACTTTACGATGGGCTGCGACGAAAACGGCATCATTCAGGGCGTGAAGGCGAGCGTTGTGTCCGATACC
>ENA-OPEC01001276-OPEC01001276.1-human-gut-metagenome-genome-assembly--contig:-NODE-1276-length-17559-cov-3.656250_pt1 | contig 17559 bp, 6 predicted proteins | sample MGYA00241622_ERZ501507 | MGnify/ENA primary metagenome ERZ501507 (study PRJEB25962, sample SAMEA2042582) | human gut metagenome | biome: human gut; feature: human-associated habitat; material: faeces... | reverse complement strand
ACAATAACAATTTATTAGTATTTGGTGCAATACACTGAGAAATAGCTGTTCCCATTGCTCCAGCACCTATAACTCCAACATTCAATGACATTAAGCACCTCTTAAAATTATATATTAATCCTTTTTTAATTTAAATTTATTTGTTTACAAATTCCAGTTTAAAAGGAGTTCCTCTTTCAATATCTTCAGAAGCCCTGCATCCGACAATTTCTGAGAGATATTTAGGATGCAATCCAAAACCTGGCCTGATTGATTTGACATTGTCTTTTGTTATGAGTTCTCCTTTTTTAATGTCTTTAACTGCAAATAATGATCTTGAAAACTCCCTGTTTGCCTTCATTTTATCAGACAATTCATAGCTAACTTTGCCCAGAGCTTTTTCAACATTTCTTATTGAATCAACCATCTGCTTAAATTCATCAGGTTCCATTGAAAAGTCTGAATCAGGACCTTCCATAGTTCTGTCTAAAATAAAGTGTTTTTCAATTATTTTAGCTCCCATAGCTACAGATGCAACAGCTACATCACTGCCCAAAGTATGGTCTGAAAGTCCGACAACTGTTTTGAAGTTTTCTTTTAAATCAGGAATTGTCTTAAGATTTATTTCTTCCAATGGGGCAGGATAAGATGAAGTACACTTTAAAACAGCTATTTTATCATTTCCTGCATCATTACATGTTTTAATGGCCAAATCAATGTCTTCTTTTGAAGCTATTCCTGTTGAGATTATAACCGGTTTGTTTTTGCTTGCTACATATTCAATTAATGGAATATCTGTAATTTCAAAAGATGCAATTTTATATGCTCCCATGTCCATATCTTCTAAAAAATCAACTGAAGTTTCATCAAAGGGTGAGGAAAATACAATTAACCCCAAATCTTCAGCTACCTTTTTCAGTTTAGGCTGCCAATCCCATGGCATAAATGCATCCTCATAGAGGTTATACAATACCTGACCGTCCCATATTGTTCCCTGTTTTATCTGAAAATACTCGTTATCACAATCTAAAGTTATGGTATCCGGAGTGTAGGTCTGAAATTTAACTGCATCTGCACCAGATTTTGCCATTGCTTCTATAGTTTTAACAGCTATGTCATAATCATTCATATGGTTTGCTGAAAGCTCAGCTATTATAAATGCAGGATGTCCATCACCAATTAATCTGTCTTCAATTTTAAATTCCATAATTTAGCCTCTGTAAATAAATCTTAAAGCACTGCCGTTTCTGATTTCATATTCTTTTTTAAATCCCATAGCCTCAAAAAATGAAATTGATCTTGCATTGCTTTTTTTAATGTCAGCAATTAAAGTATTCTGATTATAATTCTCTTTAATATAATTTATTCCATTATTCAACAGGTATTTGGATAATCCCAACCCTCTATATTTTTTATTTAGGCTGATACTGATAACAGGATACTTTTCATCAAAATCAAATCTCAGCTGACCTATAATATCCTGACCGTATTCCAAAACCATAAATCCTGTTGTATCATCATTTAATATCCTATTGAACCATTTTTTATGGGTTTCCAAATCTATTTTATCGCAATTAAATGAGCTTTTTCTTACTTCCTCATCATTAGCTATTTCAAATATTTTAAAACAATCCTCTTTTTTAATTTCTCTAAAAACAGAATTTTTCCTGTAATACTTATTTAGAGCAGTTTTAGCTATTCTCAGTGAACCTTTACCATCAACTGCACTGATTGCTCTATTCTGCTTTTCTTTTCTTAAATCAGGATCTTTAAGCAACTCGAGTTTGGCTAAAATATTTTCTCCCAAATCTTCATCATCCCAAAATCCTGCAAACTCAATGAAACCCTGCTTCTGCCAGTTTTGAATATTGTTTATCTGATTGTCAACAACCCCAACAGCAATTGTCGGAACACCTACTCTTGCAAGTTCATATAATGTCTGACCTGCTGATGAAATAGCCAAATCTGTGCTTTCCATAGCCTCAAGCATTTGCCTGCTGTCTGGAGAATAAATCAGTTCATCATCAAACTCCTCGATTTCACCAACATTATCAAAGCTATTTCCTATAATGACCTTTTTTGCAAAATCCTCATTTTTCAGCAAATTCAGGATTTTAGGAGTCAGATTTCTTAAATCATTTCCACCTAAAGTAATTAAAACATTTCTTATTTCATCATTAACATCAATTATTTTTGTGTTCCAGAAATCCTGTCTAAGCGGAATGTATTTTGAACCGTACAGTGCATCTTTTCTTTTGGTTGTTGCAAGGATTGTTCCGTTTACAACTGTTCCGTCAGGATAATCTATACGATTATTGTCATCAATATAAATGGCCAGAGCAGTTGTTTTAGCTATTTTCTGGTAAAATTCAGGCGGTGCATGATATGAATCTATAATAACAATATCATCATCAGCAAATTCCATATTCTGCCAGTCATAAATAGTATAATCAATATTTTGCAAAATCGCATCAATTGATTTGTCTCCATTAACAATAAATTGAGGTGTTATGCAGAATTTTCTAAAAGCCTGATATATTGAGCTGCATCTTGCTACATGACCAAAACCGTAGTCTTTTCCACCTTCAGTTAATATTATTACATTCATATTATCTTTTCAATGTATTGTTTGGCTCTGTCCAAATCCTGTTTTTTGCATAAATTTATAACTTCAGCCAATTCCTCTTCCAAACTATTGCAAACCTTTTTTTGAGTAATTTCGGAGTTTATATATTTTAAATAAGGTTTATTGTTAAATAATTCTATAATATCCTCCAGAGAGAAGAATTCATTTTTATCATATAAATTATCATAAACACTGCAGAGCAGAGCATAATCCTGAGGAGTATCTAAGGTAATCCTAATATCAGAGTTGTCGTTTTTTGTTTCATATTGCACTATTTTAAAGTCTTCAGGATGTGTTTTGTAGATAAATGGAGTTACATGTTCCTTTTCAAATTTGTCAGTGGCATTTTCATATGCCTTTTCCAAAACACTGAAATTAATTACTTCAGCATCGATTCCTCTTGGAAATCCTCTAGTTAATGTATTGGAAGTATAATCTGCATCGGAGTCTATATGTTTTTTAATAATTTCATCAATTATATTTGCATCGGCACATGGACAGTCACTGGTTATCCTGACAACAACATCCAAACTGTTTTCCAAAGCAGCATTATAATATCGTTCCAGAACATTTTCCAGACTGCCTTTGTAAAACTTAATGTTTTCTTTTTTAGCTACTTCAACTATTTTTTCATCTTCATCATGTATTGTTGTAGCTATTATTATTTCATCAATAAGTTCAGATTTGGATACTCTTCTTATAACCTGCTGCAATACATTGGTTTTGCTATTGAAAGGTAGTGGTTTTAAAACTTTTTGCGGAAGTCTTGTTGAAGAGGTTCTGGCCTGAATAATTGCTCCAATTTTCATTTTTTTAATACTCACTAAATACTTTGTAAAGTTTTTCTTGTACAAACTCTAAATCTTCATCAGTTAATGTAGGATACATTGGTATACTAAGTTCTCTTTTGTAAAACTCTTCATCTACTGGACAAAGTCCTTTATTAAATCCAAGGTTTTGATAGTAAGGTTGTAAATAAACAGGTATATAATGCACCTGAACACCTAATCCTTCAGAGCGTAATTTTGAAAATATTTCCTTTTTATGATTTGCATATTTTTCTTTTAACAAAATCGGATATAAATGATATGCAGACTCACCGTCCGGATTTTCTTTAACAACATCAAAATATGGATTGTCTTCAAACATTCCATTATATTTTTCAGCTATTTTTCTTCTGTTTTCAACAAAGGAATCTAATTTTTTAAGCTGTGATAAACCTAAAGCACATTGAATATCAGTTATTCTGTAATTAAATCCTAAATGCTGCATTTCATAATACCAGTCGCCGTCACGAGGATTTACCAAGTTATTTTTAGTAATTCCATGGGATCTGAATAACTGAAGTCTTTCATAGTACTCCTCATCATTTGTAACAATAATTCCACCTTCACCTGTTGTAATATGTTTAACAGGATGGAAACTAAACATTGCCATTTCAGAGTATTTTAAAGAGCCTATTTTTTTGCCGTTATACTTTGCACCAAGTGCATGTGCTCCGTCTTCAATAATTCTGGCATCATTATCCTCAGCAATATCAGCTATTTCTTTTAAGTTAACAGGATTTCCGCTATAATGTACAGGAGTTATTAACTTAGTATTTTCATTAGCCTCCAATTTGGATGCATCAATATTTCCGGTTTGTTTTTCCACATCACAGAAATTAACTTTAGCTCCCAAATATAGCCCAGCGTTAGCAGTAGCTACAAAAGTATTGGGAGTTGTAATCATTTCATCTCCCTTATCAAGACCTAATGCAAAATAAGCACCATGCAGAGCTGAAGTTCCGGAATTGAAGGCAACTCCATATTTAGCCCCAACATATTTAGCTATTTCTTCTTCAAATTCTGTTATTTTTGGCCCCTGAGTAATGAAATCCTCACTTAAAACATCAGCAACTGCATCAATATCTTCCTGATCTATACATTGTTTTCCATAGGGTAAAAATTTAGAAATAAAAATCACCTAGTATACAATATCTATATCTTTTAAAGCTTCCCTAATCTCTTCAACAGATAACCAAACCGGATTATTGTCAGATGCATAGTAGAATCTGTCTTCTACCTTTTTTCCACCTTCTTTTATATTAACATCTTCCCACCATTCCAAATCAGGGTAAATTATATAATAATCATCATATTCATAAGCTGACCTTGAATCTTCTTTGGTTATCATTACTTCATGGAGCTTTTCACCTGGCCTGATACCCACATCTTCAAATTCACAATCCGGAAGCATGGCTTTTGCCAAATCAGTTACTTTAAATGAAGGACATTTATGGATAAATAATTCCCCACCTTTAGCATCACCAATAGCCTTAATTACCAAATCAACAGCCTCATCAAGAGTAATCCAAAATCTTGTCATTCTCATGTCAGTAATTGGTATTTTAGTTTGACCTTCATCAATTAAAGTTTTGAAAAATGGAATTACAGATCCACGACTGCCTGAAACATTACCATAACGAACTACTGAAAACTGAGTGTTTTTAGCACCCACATAAGCATTTGCTGCTATGAACAATTTATCTGAAACCATTTTAGTAGCACCATACAAGTTAACCGGATTAACTGCCTTGTCAGTGGATAATGCCACTACCTTTTCAACATGCTTGTCAATAGCAACATCCACAATGTTTCTAGCACCATCAATATTGGTTTTAATAGCTTCCAACGGATTGTATTCAGCAGCCGGAACTTGTTTTAATGCAGCTGCATGAACAATAATATCTACACCATCACAAGCACGTGCAAATCTTTCTTTGTCTCTAACGTCCCCAATAAAGTAACGCATTACTTTTTTATGTTGGGCAAATTGTCTTTGCATTAAATATTGCTTGTATTCATCTCTTGAATATATAATAATTTTTTTAGGATTGTACTGTTCTAATACTCTTTTTGTAAACTTTTTACCAAAAGAACCTGTTCCTCCAGTAATTAAAATAGTTTTATCATTTAACATAAACAAAACTCCGATATTAAATTATTTATAAATTTATTTTTGAAAATATATAAATATTGTTAGAAGCAAGTTTATATCTTTACAGGAAAATTGTATTTGATAAATAGAATATTATATAATTGTTAATTTTTTATTTGATGACAAAATTAATTTAAAATAAAAAAATAACTATTTAAAATTAGTTTAAAATAAAAAAAAGAAAAAAGAAGGATTTATAAAAATCCCTTAAATTTATTTTTTCCTTCTGGAAACTCCAAATCCAAATATTCCGAAGATTAAAACAACCAATAAAGCAAGTATTGGATTTCCTGTTTTTGCCATTGCATCAACACCCATTGCAACTTCATCAGAATCCATAATATCTTTATCAGCAGGATGTACTGGAGCAGGAGCCGGAATTACAGTAACTGAAACATTACCATAATTGTTAGTCATATTCAAGTCAACTGTACTTCCATTTACAAATACTTCATTAGATATTACGCCGGTTTTTAAAACAATACATGTAATTTCCAATGTAGCATTGCTTTTGTTAGTTAAATTACCGATTGTCCAAATACCAGTTGCCGGATCATATACTCCTACACTTGCTTTATATGAAACAAATTTAAGAGCATCTGATAATTTATCTACTGCATAAACATCTAATGCTGTGTCAGGACCATTATTTTTAACAACAATAGTGTATGTGATTCTATTTCCAACACTTACCCTATCAACATTAACTATTTTTACAACAGACAAATCTGCTGTTTGAGGAACAGTAATATTTACAGTAGCATTGTTGTTAGTTACGTTAGGATCAAAACCTGTTCCATTTACACTTACATTGTTTTGAATAAATCCTGTTTTAACTATTTTTACAGTAATAACTAATTTAGCTGTTTCATTATTAGTTAAATTACCGACTGCCCAAACACCATTTGTTAAATCATAATATCCTTTAGAAGCATTAGCTGAAATGAATTTGAAATTATCTGCCAATACTTCAGATACTTTAATATTGGTTGAGTTATCCGGACCGTTGTTTCTTACAGTTATTGTGTAAGTTATTTCGTCTCCATAATTTGGAGTAGCATTATTTACTATTTTAATAATTTCTAAATCAGCAATATTTATATGTATTGTAGTATTTGAAGTGTTTCCTTCAGGATGCTCATCACTAGTAACATTTACACAATTGAAGATATCCTGACCGGTTGTACTTAATATTGCAGCATAAATATCTACAACTATCTTACTGCCAGTATGCATATTTCCTAATGAAATAATTTGAGTGTAATCAGTTAAATTACCTCCATTTATTCTGTAGGTTGCAGATTTAACATCCAACAATCCAGCATCTAAAATATCTTCCAATTTAACATTTAATGAATCTGAAGACCCACCAGCAATAACAGTAATGACAAAGTGTGCTGTATCTCCGGGGTTAAGTGCTTTGATTTCAGCATCCTTAATTACAGCCAAAGTAGTGTTGGCTATTACATTAACTGTTTCATTAGCTGTAAAGTTACCTCTAGCATCATCAACACTGGTAGTAATATTAACAGTGTTTAAAACATCACCACGAACAGAACCGTTAACCTTAGCTCTGAAATACACAGTTACATCAGCACCTGCATTAATATCACCTAAACTGACAGATTCATTGTAATTGAACCAATCTTTACCATTTAATGAATATTGTAAGTTAAGCAATTCATTACTGTTGAATATATCTTTTAGAACAACATCACTAGCAACAGAAGGACCGTAATTGTTTATAACAACTGTATAACCTACATTTTCACCAGCTACAATTATTGTTGAATTTGCAACTTTTGTAATGTTTAACAATACTGATTCAGGAACATTAACACTAACAGAAGCGTTATTGTTGGTTAAGTTAGTATCATGACCTGTACCAGTAACATTAACATTATTAATAATATTTCCAACCTTAATAACCTGAACAACAATTTTCAAAATTGCAGATTCATTATTATCCAAATCACCAACAAACCAAACACCAGTATCTGGGTTGTACTGACCATTAGAACTAATGAATTTAACACCATCAGGCAACAAATCACCAACAGTAACATTAAATGACTTATCAGGACCATTATTAACAACAACAATAGTATACTCAATCATATCCAAATACTTAGGAACAGAATTATTTACCAGCTTATCAACAGCCAAATCAACAATCCTAACATGAACAGTAGTATTGGAAATGTTTCCTTCAGGATGCTCATCACTAGTAACATTAACCAAATTGAAAACATCCCTATCAGCAGTATCTAATATTTTAGCCCAAATATCAACAGTCACAGTAGTACCTGTAAGCATATTGCCTAAATAAATATTTCCATTAAAGTCACTTAAAATACCACCGTTAATAGAGTATTTAGCTGAATTAATATCTAACAACTTATTATCCAAAATATCATTTAAGTTTACATTCAATGAATCTGAAGATCCGCCAGCAATAACAGTAACAATGAAATGAACTGTATCACCAGGATTTAACTCCTTAATTTCAGCATCCTTAATTACAACCAAAGTAGTGTTAGCAATTACATTAACTGTTTCATTATCTGTAAAGTTACCTCTAGCATCATCAACACTGGTAATAATATTAACAATGTTTAAAACATCCCCACGAACAGAAGCATTAACTTTAGCCCTAAAGTAAACAGTTACACTAGCACCAACATCAATATTACCTAAATTAATAGCTTCATTGTAATTGAACCAATCTTTACCGTTTAATGAATATTGTAATCCAAATAACTCTTTAACATTATAAACATCTTTTAGAACAACATCACTAGCTACAGAAGGACCGTAATTGTTTATAACAACAGTATAACCTACATTTTCACCAGCAACAATAACAGTAGAATTAGCTACTTTAGAAATATCCAAAATAACACAATCAGGAACACTAACACTAACAGAATCATTATTATTAGTTAAATTAGTATCATAACCAGTACCAGTAACATTAACATTATTAATAATATTTCCAACCTTAATAACCTGAACAACAATTTTCAAAATTGCAGATTCATTATTATCCAAATCACCAACAAACCAAACACCAGTATCTGGGTTGTACTGACCATTAGAACTAATGAATTTAACACCATCAGGCAACAAATCACCAACAGTAACATTAAATGACTTATCAGGACCATTATTAACAACAACAATAGTATACTCAATCATATCCAAATACTTAGGAACAGAATTATTTACCAGCTTATCAACAGCCAAATCAACAATCCTAACATGAACAGTAGTATTGGAAATGTTTCCTTCAGGATGTTCATCACTAGTAACATTAACCAAATTGAAAACATCCCTATCAGCAGAACTTAAAACTTTAGCCCAAATATCAACAGTTACACTATTTCCAGTAGCTATTTTACCTAAACTTAGACTTCCAGTCCATACTCCTTTGTTTACACCATCAACAGCATATGTGGCACTATTTACATCCAATAAAGTTGAATCCAATATATCTTTTAAAACAATGTTCAATGAATCTGAAGATCCACCAGCAGTTACAGTTATTATATAATGTATAGTGTCTCCAGGGTTTAACTCCTTAATTTCAGCTGTTTTATCAACTTTTAAAGTACTGTTAGCCATTACATTTACATGTTCTTCAGCACTGAATATTCCCCTTACATCATCTGTGTCTGTTGTAATATCCACTACATTGTGCACAATTCCTCTTGTAGAAGCATTTACCATTGCTTTAAAGTAAACAAGTATGCTGCTTCCTGAAGTCATGTCACCTAAGTTAATATTAGCTCCTTTAGTATATGGAATCCATGTAATATTATCTAAAGAGTATGCTACAACAGTTAAATCTTTAGTTTGATAATTATCAGTTAAAACCACATTAACTGCAGTTGAAGGACCATGGTTTGATACAAGTACCTGATAAATAACTTCTTCTCCAGCAACTACATTTTTAATACCGCCAGTAATGTTAATAACACCGCCAATAGCTACTTTGTTTACATTTAATATTACACAATCCGGAACTGTTATTGTAATATTATCATGGTTATTAGTTAAATTTACATCATAACCGCTGCCAGTTACATTTGCATCATTTGTAATAATTCCAGGGAAGATTGCTTGTGCTGTTATAGTTAAAGTTGCACTTTGACCTTTAGCTAAATGACCAATAAACCAAATTCCAGTTACAGGATCATAATTTCCACTTGCACTAATAAATCTTAAAGTATTTGGCAACATATCACGAACAGTAACATTAAATGAATCATCTGAACCATGATTTGTTACAACGATTGTATAAATTACATTGTCCAAATATTTGTAAGTCACTTTATCTGATGTTTTGTTAATAGCTAAATCAACAGTATTTACATGAACTGTTTTATTAGATTCATTAATAAATCCTTCTTCATTTTCAACAATAGCTTTGTTGAATATATCTTTATTTGCACTGTTTAATGCTTTAACTTCAATAGTTACAGTTACTGAATTTCCTGTTTTTAGAGTTCCAATATTATATGAACCATTCCATTTTCCTACATAATTTCCATTTACATAGAAAACAGCATTTTGAGCATCCAATAAGCTTTGATCTAATTTATCAGTTAAAATAACTCCCAATGAATCAGATGAACCTTCAGCAGTAATTACAATTGTATAATTGAATAAATCTCCAGGATTAATAGCATCAACATTTGAAGTTTTATTAATAACTAAAGTTGAGTTATCAATAGCTTTGACTGTTTCATTAGCTTCAAAATTACCTCTTGCATCTTTTATGTCAGTTGTGATTTTAACAGTGTTGTTAATTAAACCTCTTGTAGAATGATTTACAGTTGCTCTAAACAGAATCATTACTGCTTCATTTACATCAATGCCCCCTAGTGCAATTCCATTATTATATTTTACCCAGTTGCCGTTTGAATTATATTCCATGTTAAGCAATTCATCAGCATTGAATAAATCAGTTAAATAAACATTGGTTGCTACAGAAGGACCATAATTGGATACAATTACAGTATAAGTTATTTTTTCACCAGCAATAACTTCTTTATTTGGTTCTTCAGATACTATTCCACCAGTAGCTACTTTAGTAATATTTAAGATTACACAATCCGGAACAGTTATATTAACACTTGCATTGTTATTTGAAAGGTTACTGTCATAACCAGTACCATTAACAGATACTTTATTTTCAAATTTGCCAACAGCTGTTGTTTTAGCTGTAATTGTAAGGGTAGCTATTTCATTAGAACCTAATTCACCAACATTCCAAATTCCAGTAGCTGGATTGTATGTACCTGTTGATGTTATGAATTTTAAACCGTTTGCCGGCCAAATATCTTTAACAACAACATCTGTAGATGCATCAGGACCATTATTAACAACAGTGATTGTGTAAGTTATTATTGAGTCAAATAATGGATTTGCATTATCAACTACTTTTGTAATAGCCAAATCAACTAAAGGAGTTATTTTAATTGTTTCAGAATCATTATTATTTGAGATGTTTGAATCAAATCCAGTACCATTAACTTTAATATTATTTATAAGGGTTGTATTTGATTTTGCAGCTTTTGCTATAATAGTAATTAAAACTTTTTCACCATTAGCTAATTTTTCACCATTTATTGTGATTTTATTATTGGATATACTAAGAGTCCAACCACCCGGAACATTAGCATTAATAAATTTCAATCCTTCGGGTAAGTTGTCAGTAGCTATAATATCAGTAGCTATTCCCGGACCATTGTTAACAATTTCAATAACATACTCAACATTATCTCCATAATTATATGTTTTATTTTGATGATTAGCTGTTTTGTTAACTGCCAAATCAATTACATTAATTGGAACAATGTTTGTATCATTAGCTGCTTTTTTATCTGAATTAATTACAGATGCAAAGTTTGTAATGCTGTTTAATTTTCCAACATCAACATATGCTTTAACTGGAACTGTAATTACTACATTAACAGTCATTCCTGAAGAAATGGTTCCAAGGTTTGCATTTCCTATCCAAACACCTTTGTCTATTCCGTTTACAGAATAAGTTGCCTTACTAACATCAAAGAACATTTCACTTAAATTATCAGTTAAAATAACATCTAAAGAATCTGACAATCCTCCTGCAGTTATTTGAACAGTATACTTAATTACATCTCCAGGATTTACAAGAGTGGTATTAGCTACTTTTGTAATGTCCAATGTAGTATCTCCTTTAACATTTACAGCAACATCATCTTCTAAAGTACTATTATCTCTTAATTTTGTTGAAGAGCCAATAACCGCTTTATTTATTACATTTCCACGAACAGTTGTTTTAATGAATCCTTCAAATAAAATTGTTTTATTTTGACCATTAGCTAATGTTCCAATATTAATAGAAGCATCATAACGAGTCCATGATTGACCATCTAAAGAATACAACATATTTGTTAATTCAGAATCATTATAAATATCTTTTAAAATAATATCACGTGCATATGAAGGGCCATTATTGGTAATTACTATTTCGTATTTAATAATTTTACCTGCAATTGCTTCAGTAATATTAACTTTAGTAACATGCAATTCAGCTAATGTAGTAACATTTTTAATGTTTGTAGCTTCATTATCATCGAGTTTTAATTCTCCAGTAGTGGTGTTGACTCTGACAGTATTGTTTAATATTGTATCATCAACAATACCTGCATCCAAATGTCCTCTGATATAGACAGTTTTAGAAGCTTTAGAACTGATACTTCCTAAATCAATAGGCTTATTGTAAACATTCCAAGTTTTACCATCTAAAGAGTATTCCAAATTAGTTAAATATTCTGAATGATAATATTCATTTAATTTAACATTTTGAGCAGTATCTAGTCCGTTATTTGTAATTATAATTGTGTAGTAAATATCTTCACCAGCTATAACTACTTTATTATTACAGTTTTTAACTACACTAAGATCAGCTTCAGTAACATGAACTTCTTTGGTTGTTTGAGTAGTGTATGTCCTATTATTTGGATTTGTTCCATTAATTGAAACATAAGCTACATTAACTGAGTTTATAAAGTTTTGGCCAATTGGTGAGTATTTTACACCATCTATTTCCCATTCATCAAATGAAACTTTATATGTGAATGTGAATTTGTCACCAACAGTTAAATTAAGACCATTAACTGTAAATGTTCGTGTATTTTCATCAAATTCAACAACCCATCCATTTGACTTGGAAGTTGAATTAATACCAGTGTATTTTAAACCTAATGGCAGCACATCTTTAATTGTGATATTATATGCTATTCCGTTTCCATTATTTGTAATTACAATTGAATAAGTTGCATTTTCATAATATTCATATTTTTGTTTATCTGATGTTTTAACAACACTTATATTAGGTTCAGCTATTTTAACTTGTGCATTAGAATTATCTATTTTATCATCATTTAAATATAATTCAACATTATTAGATTTAATAGATTGTGCTTTGTTAGATTGATCATTTAAGACAACAGCAGATAAATTAAATATAATGTTGTCAGAATATTTGTAAGATGTAGTATTTCCAAAGTTTATAGTTACAAGGTTTCCATTTACACTGACATCACTGATTAAAGTACCATTTGATAAAATAACTGAATTTTCAAGATATTCAAATCCTTGTGGAAGGATATCTTTAACCTGCAAATTAGTGTAATTACCTTTAGGTAACTTTACCATAATTTGATAAGTTACATTTTCACCAATATTTGGTGTAAAAATGTTGCCTTCTTTATTGCCAAGTGTAGTTCCAATTACTAATTTAGTAATACTTGGCATTTTAGTTTTTAAAGTATCCTTACTTTCATTATAGTAAATTCTACCATGATAAGGTGCGGAATATCCGACAACATAAGCCATATTTACATATTGACTTCCAATTTGGATATCTGACCTTATAACAAATGAATATTTTGCATGAATTATATCTCCAGGATTTAACTGAGCCACATCAATTTCAACATGAGAACCAATCCATTTGATTTTAGCATCAATTGGATTTCCATCAGCACCAGTTACTTTAATAACCACATTATCTTCACTAGGTGTCTGACCAATAAATAAATCAAAATCATCTAACCCATCAAAGATAACTACATTAAATAATGGGGTTTTACCGTTGTTTTTAACAATTACATCAAATGAAACATGATCTAAGCCTTCAACTTCAGTTACATTGAATTTTTTAGTAATGTCTGCCGTAGGTTCTACAATTGTAACCTTTGCACTAGACCTGCCCATAGTCTTATCATTTAAGAACAATTCCACATTATTGACTTTTACAGCACCTTCCTTATTGGACGGATCAAATATTGTAGGTCTGGCAGTCAAATTAATAGACAAAATACCATTTGCAAAGCTACTAGAATGAACATTATTGACTGTAATAGTTATATCATAATTATTTACATTTACAGTCCAATCTTTACCATTCACTAATTTTGTACCATTTGCATAAAATGCACTTGCATCACCAATATACTCAAATCCCTGAGGCAAAGTATCCTTAATCACCAATTTAGTATAATTACCAACAGGCAAAGTTACATTAACACCATAAATTACCTTTTCACCAATAGTTACCTTATCCCTACCATTATCAATAGATGAATCAACAACCCATTTAGTAATTACCGGAAGTTTGGTGGTAAAACTGTCTTTTGCAGCATCAGTGTAATTTCTACCGTTAGACAGTGCAGAGTAACCTATTGCATTAGCTGTGTTAGTATAACTACTACCTATAATTACATCTTCTCTTATTTTAAATGTAAATCTGTAAGTTAATGATTTGCCTATACCAAGTTCAGCAATATTTATGCTTACAATATTGTTATCCCATGTCGGAGTTACAACAGCACCACCAGATGTAACATTAATGCCTCCACTGACAAATTTACTAATTAAATCACTTAAATCATCACTAAGTGTTACATTAAATAATGGAGACTGACCACTATTAGTTACAGTAATATCAAAGTAGATTACATCTCCACCGATAACATTGTCTACATTGAAGTTTTTAGTAATATCTATGACCGGTTCAACAATACCGACAGCTGCATCAGATATGGATTCATGAGTATTCCAGGCAAGTACTGCTTTATTAGTTTTAACAGCACCTGCTTTGTTATTGTTAACATTTAATACTGTAGCATTTAAAAATGCCTGGAATTTACCGCCATATTCCTTAATAATTTCATCTGCAAATTCAGAAGCAAATGTTAATTCTACAATATTGCCATTTACAGTTACAGTATAATCCTTACCTTCAACAGCTTTATTTTGAGTATTTCCTTTGTAAACTACAATTGAACCGTCAATGTATTTTAAACCTTCCGGAAGAGTGTCTGTAACTTTTAAAATATTGTATTTTCCAACAGGCAATAATACAGTTATATTGTAGGTTACATTTTCACCAACAGTTACCTTATCCTTACCATTTACAATAGTTGTGTTAAATACAGTTTTATTTACTTTAGCATCGTAAGTGTGTAGGGTACTGCTTGCCTGGTTAGAGTAATTTCTTTTTTCATCGAATTTTGTTTCATTAAAAATAGAATAATAATCTACTTTAGCTATATTCTTAAATTCTTTTCCAATAACAACATCATTTTTTACATTGAATGTAAATTTAGCACTGACACTTTGACCGGCTAAAAGTTCACCAACATTCAAAGTAGCTACATCATTATTCCAATTAAAAATAACTTTACCTGTTTCATTACCTTTCAGTATAGTTACCCCTATATCACTCCTACTATTTACAAAGGTTTTGATAAATTCTGTTAAATCATCTGTAATAGTAGTATTATAAGCAGTACCTTTACCGCTGTTAGTTACAGTAATTGTGAAACTAGCCTCATCATTACCCTGAACTATATTCGGTCCAAATACCTTATTTATGTCTATTTTAGGCTGATATATATCAACATAAACAGTATCAGAATTTAAGGTATTATTAGTCCAACTAATACTTGCATGATTACTGGTTGTTACACTGTCTGCACCAGTTGGAATAACATTTTCATTATTAACAACAGTATAATATGCATTAACAATTAATTGGTTATTCTTAGCATAAGCAGGTACAAGGTCACCATTAAAGTCAATAGTCAAATAACTTTTTTCAGGATGAGTAGCACTTGAAGTATAAGTTACTGTATATGCATATTCAGGAACAGTAACACCATCACTGGTAGTTATTGTAAAGTTAGTATACTTAATTCCATATGACTCATCTTTAATAACTAAGTTTGGAACTCTTAAGTCTGGGAAGTTTACAGTTATTTTATAAATACCCACTTCACCAACAAACAGTATTTCAGTATTGTCAGTAACATTAGATCCAATGAACTCTTTTGTAATGTTTAACCCTTTAGCTATAATAGTTGCATTATCCCTATACTTATCTTTGTTGGTTGCAAAGTTTGTACTATTAGGATATGCTGCAAAGTTTGTAATCCATACATTATTAACAATACTTTCCTTTGGGATTAAATATTCACTAAACCTGACAGTATATATAATACTGCAGGAAGTGTTTTGAGCTAACTGAGCTATCATATATCCTTTTGTAAATAAGTTTAAATGCAGTAATATCAACAACAGTTCCGTTTGAGTAAACCAAACTAACAGATTTAACATCAGCTTTTGTAATTCCATTTGAAGTTGTTCTGTTAACAAAATCATCAGCTACAATTATATCATAAGCAGCAGAATGACCTGTGTTAGTTATAGTTATATTATATTCAACTTCAGTTGCATTTTCAATATTTTCTAAAATTTTTGTGTCATTTACATATTTTGTAATTTTTAATTCAGGTTCATTAGTAAGCATCAGTACAATATTTGAGCTTGCATATACAACATCAAGGGAATCCTTAAACTTCATTTCAGCAAGATTAGCCAAATTAAGCTGGTCTGCCATAGGTTCTGAAGATACCTGAAATGTAAACCACAATCTAACATCAACAGGATGAGCCAGGTTATCTAATGTATTTCCAAAATTAAATGAAAGTGCATTATTAAAAGTATCTATACCAATTTTAGGAACAATAACCTTACCTGTATTTTCATCATGTAAAAATCCGCTGTCATTTGCATAAGCCCAATATCCGCATTTAGGAATTACTCCAGTAGTGGAATTAACCAGATTAAATCCTTTTAAGTTAAATAATGGAATTGGTAAAAAGTCAGTGACAATAAAATCGTTTACAGAACCTGTAGGAAAATGAATATCCAATACAAAAGTTATATTCTGACCCGGATAAACTTTATAAAAGTCAGTGACATTTATGATTTCACCATCAACTGCAATAATATCTTTCTTAAGTGTAACACTTGGAACTCTTAATTGTGTGTAACTGTTATCAGAAACCGTATTAAATGTATTTAAAACAGTAGCTGATGTTTTAATATGATTAATAACCAAATCATTTGATACAACAGAAGATCCGTTTGAATAATGAATAATAACTTTTGCAACAAAATTTAAAGACCCTACCATTGCACCCTGATTAACGCTTCTATTTGTATAATATCCGCCTTTTAAGCTTGTACTTATATTGTTATCCTTTAAGAATTTTGAAATATAAAATGTAACTGATTCATCAATATCTCCTAAAGAAACAACACTGTAATAACTTTCATTTAATTCATATGTTTTTCCATAAATTGATAGGACAGGTTCATATTCGCTTAAGAATTTTTGAGCTGAACCTACTTTATGGGTGTCAAATTTATCATAAACTACCAAATCATCAAAAGCAAAGTAATCAGAAATTTCAAAATTAATTTTATACATAATATACCATCCTTTTTAATAATATAGGTAAAAAGATCATCATAAAAACTACATGTTCTTCATATTATTATAAACATATATCAAAAAAAATCCAAGCCGTAAGTTTTTGTAATAATTTAACAAAAAGTTTGCGAAAATCGAAAAA
>ENA-OPEC01001263-OPEC01001263.1-human-gut-metagenome-genome-assembly--contig:-NODE-1263-length-17788-cov-3.075114_pt1 | contig 17788 bp, 16 predicted proteins | sample MGYA00241622_ERZ501507 | MGnify/ENA primary metagenome ERZ501507 (study PRJEB25962, sample SAMEA2042582) | human gut metagenome | biome: human gut; feature: human-associated habitat; material: faeces... | reverse complement strand
CCTGCCGCTACGGAGGGCGGCTATACCCCGCCGGAAGATGAAATCCGCATCCAGACCATTGAGATCGGCACCTATGGTGAATTTGCAGGCACCGCCGAAAGCACAAAAAAATGACGGGAAATCTTTCGTTTTTGAAAAATACATATTTTCCCTTATGGATTCCATACAAACCAGTTTTCACACGGGAGAACATTTCCGTCGATACTTCCAAATAACGCGAAAAAAGTTTGGTTTTTACTTTACAAAGTATCAGAATTCGTGTATAATGAAGAAGATAGCATGCAAACTATGTTTGTATGCTCACCGGAGAATCGCTCCGGAAATGGAAGTCAACCGGCAGCAGTTTTCACTGCCGGAAACAGTGCGGCATGCCTGCATGCCAATGACACGTGCCGCACGAAATCGTGGAACGGGGACGACCTGCGGCAGACTGCTGCGGGAATGTCCCTGATGTGCCGCCGTATCTGGGTGATACCGGTTCCTTTCCCGATGTCATCACAGCAATGGACAATTGGGTGGCACAGAAAAAAGGAGAGACGAAATTGGATAAATTTGTCATTCACGGTGGGCATCGGCTCACCGGCGAAATAGAAGTCAGCGGAGCAAAGAATGCAGCAGTCGCCTGCCGTGCTGCTCTCTGATGAGCCTTGTGTTCTGGAAAATGTTCCGGACATCAGTGATGTATCCATCAGCCTGCAGATCATGAGCGAAATGGGTGCAACCGTAGAGTATCTGACCAAGACCACCGTCCGCATTTCAGCGGCAGGTCTGACCAATTATTGTGTGCCCTATGAGAGTGCACGAAAAATGCGTGCATCGTATTATTTTCTGGGTGCACTGCTGGGACGCTATGGCAAGGCGAGAGTTTCCATGCCCGGCGGCTGTCCGTTGGGCGACCGCCCCATTGACCAGCATCTGAAAGCATTTGCGGCACTGGGTGCCAAGTGCAATATTGAACACGGCATGGTAGATCTGGTGGCAGACCAACTGACAGGCAATCAGATCTACTTAGATGTGGTTTCCGTTGGTGCAACAATTAATATTATGATGGCAGCATCACTCGCACAGGGTAATACTGTAATTGAGAATGCTGCAAAAGAGCCGCATATCGTGGATGTTGCGAACTTCTTAAACAGCATGGGAGCCAATATTCGCGGTGCTGGAACTGATGTTATCCGTATCAAAGGTGTAGAGAAGTTCCACGATACAGAATATTCTGTAATTCCAGACCAGATTGAGGCTGGAACTTTCATGATGGCAGCGGCAGCTACCAGAGGAGATGTTCTGATTAAGAACGTAATTCCTAAACATTTAGAGACAATTTCTGCGAAGTTAATAGAGATTGGAGCAGAGATTGAAGAGTCTGATGATGCAGTAAGAGTTGTGGCAGCGCAGCGTCTGCGTCACACACAGATCAAGACACTTCCATATCCGGGATTTCCTACAGATATGCAGCCACAGATGGCAATTACACTGGGGCTTTCTACAGGTACAAGTACGATTACAGAAAGTATTTTTGAGAATCGTTTTCGCTATGTAGAAGAGCTTCGTCGTATGGGAGCCAATATTAAGATGGTAGAAGGCAACACTGCGATTATTCACGGTGTTGAGAAGTATACAGGTGCATCAGTAGCAGCACCAGACCTTCGTGCAGGAGCAGCTCTTGTTATCGCAGGACTTGCAGCCGAAGGATATACAACGGTAACTCAGATTGGTTATATTCAGAGAGGATATGAGAGATTCGATGAGAAGCTCCGTGCTCTTGGGGGATTGATTGAGAAGGTTGATTCCGAGAAAGAAACCAATAAATTTATTTATAAAACAGGTACTGTAAATTAAGAATTGGAGATGAAGAGTATAATGGAAAGAAGATTATTTACATCAGAATCTGTAACAGAAGGACATCCGGATAAGATGTGTGACCAGGTTTCTGATGCTATACTTGATGCATTAATGGAAAAAGACCCTATGAGCCGTGTTGCCTGCGAGACAGCAATGACAACAGGCCTTGTACTTGTTATGGGAGAAGTAACAACAAGTGCATATGTGGACATTCAGAAGCTTGTCCGTGATACGATCAAAGAGATTGGATATACAAGGGGTAAATATGGTTTTGACGCAGATACATGCGGTGTTATGGTTGCTTTAGATGAGCAGTCTTCCGATATTGCTATGGGTGTTGATAAAGCACTTGAAGCAAGAGAGAACAAGATGAGCGATGAAGAATTAGAAGCAATCGGAGCTGGAGACCAGGGTATGATGTTCGGTTACGCCAGCAACGAGACAGAAGAGTATATGCCATATCCTATCGCATTAGCTCACAAGTTATCCAGACAGCTCACAAAGGTTCGTAAAGACGGAACTCTGTCTTACTTAAGACCAGACGGAAAGACACAGGTTACTGTAGAATATGACGAGAATGGTAAACCAGACCGTCTCGATGCGGTTGTTCTTTCTACACAGCATGATCCTGAAGTCACACAGGAACAGATTCATGAAGATATTAAGAAATACGTTTTTGATGCAATTCTTCCACGAGATATGGTTGACGAGAATACAAAGTTCTTCATTAACCCTACAGGAAGATTCGTAATCGGTGGACCACACGGAGACAGTGGATTAACAGGAAGAAAGATTATCGTAGATACTTATGGTGGATATGCACGTCACGGCGGCGGAGCATTCTCAGGCAAGGACTGCACAAAGGTAGACCGTTCTGCTGCTTACGCTGCAAGATATGTAGCTAAGAACATCGTAGCAGCCGGACTCGCAGATAAATGTGAGATTCAGTTATCCTACGCAATCGGTGTAGCACAGCCTACATCTATCATGGTAGATACTTTCGGAACAGGGAAGATTGCAGAAGATAAACTCGTAGATATGGTTCGCGAGAACTTTGATTTAAGACCAGCAGGAATCATTAAGATGCTTGATTTAAGAAGGCCAATCTATAAGCAGACAGCGGCTTATGGTCATTTTGGAAGAAATGATCTTGATCTCCCATGGGAGAAGCTTGATAAAGCAGAGACTCTTAAGAAGTATCTGTAAGATGCTAATCTGCTAAGCTAAGGCAAAGGAGATAGGCTCTTTTTGAGGGCTGACTTTGGCTGCTGGAGGGAAATCAGAAGTTTGGGAGATACATGGTTAGCTGCACTACTTTAAGGCAAGTGGGAGAGTTATTTTTCGACGTATTGTAGGGATTAGATAGAACATTAGCTGTAAGAAACTTTTGCCGGATTGCTCAAAGAAATTAAAAAAAGAAGGGGTTGTTCTAAGCTTGAATTTTGTGACTTTGTGCTGTGGAATTCTGACTGTAACCTTGCGAGCTCGTTTTCGAGCAAGGTTGTTTTATCAGGCAGAATGGAACGTTTAGCACAACGGAACAAAATCAAGCTTAGAATAACCCCTTCTTTTCTAAATCCTTCTGGCAAGCCGGTCACACTTTCTCCACTACAGTGACGTCTGTTTACCCGCAAATCCAAAATTGCATGTTAAAAAATAATCAATTTTTTCAAAAAATCTATTTACGAATGTCTTTGAAAATGATATAGTGTGGTAGTAATTTTATGGATGGTATTCAAAGCGAAACCATACCCCCATGTAACTGGCAGATATTGAGCTTATATCTTTAGGAATAAGACTCGGAGTATCACCGTGCGAAAGGCAGGGTGATGAATTATGAGAACAGGAATTATAGGTGCAGGGAAAGTTGGGTGTTCCCTTGGTAAGTATTTCAGATTAAATAATCTGAAAGTAACAGGATATTACGATGTGAATGAGAATCTTGCGAAAGAGGCGGCGACTTTTACAGAGACGACCTTTATAGAAGATTTGGAGACAATTGTAAAGATAAGTGATACTCTGTTTCTTACTGTTCCTGATGATTTGATTACCACAGTGTGGAATCAGATGAAAGATATGTCCCTTGAGGGAAAGTTTATATGTCATTGCAGTGGTGCTTTATCAGCCGGAGATGCATTTCCCGGAATTGATAAGTGTGGTGCTTTCGGATATTCTGTCCATCCGCTCTTTGCAGTCAGCGATAAATACAATTCTTACAAAGAGCTATCACATGCGTATTTTGTAATAGAAGGCGATGAGAAGCATCGGGAAGAAATCGCCGGGATTTTTAATAATCTTGGGAATGAGGTGCGTTATATAGCAGCAAAGGATAAAGTGAAATATCATTGTGCTGCCGCCGTATGCAGTAATCATGTGGTTGCACTGATACAGGAAAGTCTTGATCTGATGCAGGAGTGTGGGTTTGATGAAGAGAGTGCGCTTAAGGCATTAGCTCCAATTATGCTTGGAAATATGCAGCATATTGCAGAGCGTGGAACTGTAAATAGTCTCACTGGTCCGGTGGAAAGAGCCGATGTAAAGACCGTGGAAAAGCATTTGAACTGTCTGGATGAGAAACAGCAAATGATTTATCGCCTTTTGTCAGAAGTTCTTATTTCCATAGGAGAAAAGAAAAATCCGGGCAGAGATTATGGAAGGCTAAAACACATTCTCGGAAATGAGTAAGACTGTCTGACCACAAATCATTTCGCGATTTTATCAGATGATGATTTGATGAAGCGAAGATTTTGTGTGAGGGTTGCATGACAACAACATAGGGACAGCGAATCAGGAGGTATATAATGAAGAACACGGTAACAACTTTTCAGGCAATGAAAGATAAAGGTGAAAAGATTTCTATGCTGACAGCATACGATTATTCCACAGCAAAGTTAGAAGATGCTGCAGGAATTAACGGAATCTTAGTTGGAGATTCCCTCGGAAATGTTGTTTTAGGATATGATACTACAATCCCAGTAACAGTAGAAGATATGATTCATCATGGAGCTGCTGTTGCAAGAGGAGCAAAGAATTCTTTAGTAGTAGTAGATATGCCTTTCCTTTCTTATCAGACTTCTGTTTATGATGCAGTTGTAAATGCCGGAAAGATTATGAAAGAGACACAGTGTGACTGTGTGAAGTTAGAGGGTGGAAAAAGTGTGTGTCCACAGATTAAGGCAATCACTGATGCTTCTATTCCAGTAATGGCACATCTTGGACTCACTCCACAGTCCGTCAATGCATTTGGTGGATTTAAAGTACAGGGTAAAACTGTAGAGGCAGCACAGCAGCTTATTGAAGACGCAAAGGCAGTAGAAGAAGCAGGAGCATTTGCTGTTGTTTTAGAATGTGTTCCAGCCAAACTTGCCCGCAAGGTAACAGAGGCGTTACATATTCCTACGATTGGAATCGGAGCAGGAGAGGGCTGCGATGGACAGATTCTTGTCTATGCAGATATGCTCTCTATGTTTTCTGATTTTACACCGAAGTTTGTACGAAGCTTTGCAAATGTAGGGGAGATTATGTCACAGGCATTCAAAGATTATGATGCCGCAGTAAAGGACAGCTCCTTCCCGGCACAGGAACATACATTTAAGATTGCTGATGAAGTGTTAGATAAGCTTTATTAATGCTGGATTAATAAATCTGATATTTTCGATTTGAAAATCGTTTTAGTATGGGATGCTAGAGCGTGTTTGAAAAATCATTCCAGCAATCTGCACACCCCAATTTGCGGTATATTTTGCCTTCATTCGGTTGCCGTAGCCCACTACGCCGCCCTCATTCAGGCGAAATCTCCCGCAAATTGTGATGCACATCTTGCAGAAAGCATTTTTCAAACACGCTCTAGAATCAGGCATTATAAATATATAAAAGAAGGATAATAAGATTATGGAAAAAGTATATACAGTAAAAGAAGTAAGAGAGCAGGTAAAAGCATGGAGAAGAGAGGGCCTTACCGTTGGTCTTGTCCCTACAATGGGATATCTTCACGAAGGACATGCAAGCTTAATCAAAAAAGCAGTAGAGCAGAATGATAAAGTTGTTGTCAGTGTATTTTTAAATCCTACACAGTTTGGACCAACAGAAGACTTAGAAGCTTATCCAAGAGATTTCGAGGCAGACTGTAAGCTTTGTGAATCTATTGGAGCAGCTATGGTATTTCACCCAGAACCATCTGAAATGTATGCACCAGATTTTTGTACATGGGTGGATATGGATGTTCTTTCTAAGACATTATGTGGAAAGAGCAGACCAATTCATTTCAGAGGAGTATGTACCGTTGTAAGTAAACTCTTTAATATCGTAACACCGGACCGTGCTTATTTTGGACAGAAAGATGCACAGCAGCTTGCTATCATCCGTCGTATGGTAAGAGACTTAAATATGGATATCGAAATTGTTGGATGTCCAATCGTGCGTGAAGAAGATGGTCTGGCAAAGAGTTCAAGAAATACTTATTTAAATGAAGAGGAAAGAAAGGCAGCACTCATTTTAAGTAAAGCTGTATTCCTCGGTAAAAAAATGGTAGAAGATGGAGAGACATCTGCAGCAGCAGTAAAAGAAGCAATGATTAAGAAGATTGAGTCTGAGCCAATGGCTAAGATTGATTATGTTGAGGTTGTCGATTGGAATACACTTGAGCCTGTAGAAAAGATTGACGGACCTGTACTTACAGCTATAGCCGTTTATATTGGAAAGACAAGACTCATCGATAACTTTATCGTAGAGTAACAAGTGGATTAAAGAATATTTCAAGCACACGCAGAGTTATTCAGAGCTAAGTAGTTTATATCGAAAATGAATATAAATTAAAATTCAGGTAGCTTTGAATAATGATTTATTTAATATTTTGTAATTAAGAAGACATAGAGATTTTTCGGAGGAATAGATACAATGCAGATTACAATGTTACAGGGAAAGATTCACAGAGCAACTGTTACTCAGGCTGAACTTGATTATGTTGGAAGCATCACAGTAGATGAGGATTTACTTGACGCGGCCGGTATCAGAGAATACCAGATGGTTCAGATTGTAGATGTAAATAATGGAAACCGTTTTGAGACATACACAATTGCCGGCGAAAGAGGCAGCGGCGTTATGTGTTTAAATGGTGCCGCAGCAAGATGTGCCAGTGTAAATGATAAGATTATCCTCATGGCTTATGCACAGATGACTCCAGAAGAAGCCAAAGAAAATAAACCAAATGTTGTATTTGTAAATGATGAGAATAAAATCAGCCGTGTTACAAATTATGAAAGACATGGGCGTTTATTCGACATGGAGAGGTTAGGATAAAAAATGTTAAAAGGAAAAACCGTCGTTTTAGGAGTAACTGGAAGTATTGCCGCTTATAAAATTGCAAATCTTGCAAGTATGCTCGTAAAACAGCACTGTGATGTGCATGTGATTATGACAAAAAACGCAACGAACTTTATCAATCCGATTGCATTTGAGACATTGACAAATAATAAATGTCTCGTAGATACATTTGACAGAAATTTTCAGTTTCATGTAGCACATGTGTCTGTGGCACAGAAAGCAGATGTGATGATGATCGCACCAGCTTCCGCCAATATTATTGCCAAGCTTGCTCATGGAATTGCAGATGATATGTTAAGCACAACAGCCTTAGCCTGCAGTGCAAAGAAAATCGTATCTCCTGCAATGAATGTGCATATGTTTGAAAATCCGATTGTACAGGATAATTTAAACATATTGAAGAAATACGATATGGAAGTGGTAGAGCCTGCAGTTGGTTATCTTGCATGCGGAGATACAGGGGCAGGAAAGATGCCAGATCCGGAAGTTTTGTATGAATATATCATAAAGGAAATTGCCTGTGAAAAAGATTTAAAGGGCAAAAAGATTATGGTAACTGCCGGTCCGACGCAGGAAGCTATTGACCCTGTCCGCTACATCACAAATCACTCTACAGGAAAGATGGGATATGCCATCGCAAAAAGAGCAATGCTCCGCGGAGCGGACGTAACACTTGTCTCCGGTCCCGTTGCACTCGATCCAGTTCCATTTGTGAAAATGGTTCCTGTAACTACGGCACAGGATATGTTTGAAGCAGTCAGCGGCGGTTTTCCAGAGCAGGATATCCTCATTAAAGCAGCAGCAGTAGCAGACTATCGTCCGTCTAATGTCAGCGATGAGAAGGTAAAAAAGAGAGATGGAGATATGGCGATCGCTCTCGAAAGAACAACCGATATACTTGGCTATGTCGGAGAGCATAAGAAGCCAGAACAGATTATTTGCGGATTTTCCATGGAAACACAAAATATGCTTGAAAATTCCCGAAAAAAATTAAAGAAAAAACATCTTGATATGATTGTAGCTAACAATTTGAAAGAGCAGGGGGCTGGATTTGGAACAGATACCAACAGGGTTACAATCATTTCAGAAAAAGAAGAAAAAAATCTCGAACTCATGTCCAAAGAGGAAGTAGCAGATGAGATTTTAAACTATATTCTTGAGATGAAGTAGACTTTTGGCAGACAGACGAACTCTGAATCCTTTATCAATAGTATCTGTGACTTTAGCCGCGGGTGTTAAATACTCGCTTTCGCACTCGTGTTCAACACTTGCTCCCAGGCCACGGATACTATTGATAAAGGATTCAGAGTTCTGTCTTCTGGGGGGATTCAGAAAACCTATCGGTAGTTTTCTACTTGCTCTGGAGAGTGGGGAAGAATGTAGTTTTTTGGTAGGATTTGAGGGAGAGAGCTGGAGAGTTTGGCTGGATTCAAGTTATCTATAGAGTAGAAAAAGATTAAAAAACTAAAAACTTACTATTTAATAGAAACCCCTCCTGAGAATCCCCAAATCCTCCCCCCCCTATTTTATAAAATTTAGTTTGCCAAAGTCAGAAAACAAAAAAATCATATCCTAGAAAATGTGGCCTGGGAGCAAGTGTTGGATGCGAGCGTGAAAGCGAACATTCAACACGCCACGACGAAAGTCACATTTTCTAGGATATGATTTTCCTGTTTTCGTCTCCCAAACCTAAAAATTTTATAAAATATTTGTTAAATATTGTTTAGTTTTTGAAAAGTTGTGTTTTAAAAATCAATTTATGTTATAATCGTATTACAATAAAGTAAATAAAAGAGTATTGTCGGGGAAGGCAGCATAATTGGGATTTTCTATTATCAAAAGTTATAGAAGACCACAAATACTGTGTGGGCGAAAAGTACTCCTGTTGCAGGCAGGCTTTCTTTCACATAAGAGTTACAAGAAAGTCAGCAAAGAATGGAGAGGTGTTTATGAAGCATATTTTGATAATAGAGGATGAAAGAGCTGTTGCGGAATTAGAAAGAGATTATTTGGAGATTAATTCTTTTAAAGTATCTATTGAAGAAACGGGTGAGGGCGGATTACAAAGAGCGTTGAAAGGAGATATTGATCTTATTATATTGGATTTGATGCTTCCTGATATGGATGGATTTGAGATATGCCGGGAGCTTCGCCATAGAATAGATATACCAATTCTTATTGTTTCCGCAAAGAAAAGTGATATTGATAAGATAAGAGGATTGGGCATTGGAGCAGATGATTATATTACGAAGCCATTTAGTCCGAACGAACTGGTTGCAAGGGTAAAAGCACATTTAAATCGCTATATCAGACTCACCAGGAAACGTATTGATGTAAATGAATATATAGAATACCCAGGATTGAAAATTGATAAAAGTGCCCGTAGAGTCTTCGTAAATGAAGAAGAAAGATTTTTTACTACTAAGGAATTTGATCTTCTTACTTATCTCGCAACACATCCAAACCATGTATTTTCCAAAGATGAATTATTCAGTGCAGTGTGGGGAATGGATTCAATGGGTGAGATTGCGACAGTAACAGTTCATATTAAAAAGATACGAAAGAAAACAGAGAATGCAAATGTAAAGTCCGGATATATTGAAACGGTCTGGGGATCAGGTTATCGTTTTAGAGTTATTGACAGTGATGTAAGTGGAGAAAGAGAAAGTATTGTAGATGCCATTTGATTTTAAGAATCTGAATAAGTATAATAGAGGAGATAAAAGACTGAAGTAATAGAGGAGTAGTAAAGAATATATGGTAAAGAAAAAGAGAGTTCCGATTGTATTTGAAGACGATGCAGTAATTGTATGTGAAAAACCTGCAGGTATGCCGGTACAGAGCGATCATACAAGAGATATGGATGTGCTTACAATACTAAAGCATCATATTTTTGAGGAGCAAAATAGTGAGGAAGAACCATATCTTGCCGTTGTTCACCGTCTGGACAGACCAGTAGGTGGATTAATGGTTCTTGCTAAGACAAAAGAGGCTGCTGCAAATCTTAGCGAACAGATTCAAAATTTTGAATTTGAAAAAAACTACCAGGCAGTTGTGTGTGGAAATCTTAGAGAGGACTTTGGAACTTTTGAAGATTATCTCCTGAAAAATGGAAAGACAAATAAAACAGAAGTAGTGAAAGCAGGAACACCGGGAGCCAGGAAAGCAGAACTGGATTATGAATTGATTGACTGTATTGAGACAAAAGAAGGAGTGCTTACATGGATCCTTGTCATTCTTCATACAGGCCGTCATCACCAGATTCGAGTACAGTTTGCTTCTCGTGGACTTGGACTTTACGGCGATACAAAATATAATCCAAAGTTCCAGAAAACGAAAAAGAAATATACAGAGATTGGATTATATTCTACAAGGATATCCTTTAATCATCCGGTAACTGGGGAGAGAATGACATTTAAGATAGAACCATCAGGAGAAGCATTTGAGAAGATGGATGTAGAAGCATTTTAAAAAATAGCACTGCCAGCTATTTATTGGTGGTGCTATTTTTGTATACATATTTATGTATATTTTCTCGCTTTATATAGTCATATTCTTGACAAATCAAGGGAGTTATTTTACAATAAAAAACAGACTGACAGTGCGGATTGTTGCGGGAATTGAAGCAGCAATCCTTTATCTTTGTATCATAAAAAATATGTTAGATATCATGTTATATAAGAAGAAAGGAAATATTATGGCTAAGGAAAAGAAGCTTGTAGAAGCAATCACTCCAATGGATAAAGATTTTACCCAGTGGTATACAGATGTAGTAACAAAGGCAGAGTTAATTTCTTATTCTAACGTAAGAGGATGCATGATCATCCGCCCAAGAGGATATGCAATCTGGGAGAATATCCAGAAGCAGTTAGATGCAAGATTTAAAGAGACAGGGGTAGAGAACGTATATCTTCCAATGTTAATTCCTGAGAGTCTTTTACAGAAAGAAAAAGATCATGTAGAAGGTTTTGCACCAGAAGTAGCATGGGTAACTCATGGTGGAGAAGAGAAACTTGCAGAAAGACTTTGTGTACGTCCTACATCAGAGACCTTATTCTGCGACCATGTAAAGGACATCGTACATTCTTATCGTGACCTTCCAGTTGTATACAATCAGTGGTGCTCCGTACTTCGCTGGGAAAAGACAACTCGTCCATTCCTTCGTTCTTCTGAGTTCTTATGGCAGGAAGGACATACTTTCCACGCAACAGCAGAGGAAGCAAAAGAAAGAACAGAGCAGATGCTCAACGTATACGCAGATTTCTGTGAGCAGGTTTTAGCGATTCCATTAGTAAAAGGAAGAAAGACAGAAAAAGAAAAATTTGCCGGTGCAGAAGCTACTTACACAATTGAGGCATTAATGCATGACTGTAAGGCATTACAGTCCGGTACAAGCCACAACTTTGGTAACGGATTTGCAAAGGCTTTTGGTATTGAGTATACAAATAAAGAGAATAAACTTTCTCCTGTATACGAGACTTCATGGGGAATGTCCACTCGTATCATCGGTGCGATCATCATGGTACACGGTGATGACAGCGGACTTGTATTACCTCCAAGAATCGCTCCAGTACAGACAATGATCATCCCAATCCAGCAGAAGAAAGACGGTGTTTTAGATAAAGCATTTGAGATTCGTGATACTCTGAAGTCCAACTTCTCTGTAAAAGTAGATGATTCCGATAAATCCCCAGGATGGAAGTTCAGCGAACAGGAAATTCAGGGAATTCCTACCCGTATCGAAATCGGACCAAAGGATATCGAAAAAGGTCAGGTAGTTATCGTTCGTCGTGACACAAGAGAAAAGATTGTCACACCTATTGATAAGATTCCAGAAACATTAACAGAAGTTCTTGAGACAATGCAGAACGATATGTACAATAAAGCAAAAGCACATCTTGAGAAAAATACACATATCGCTCATAACTGGGAAGAATTCAATGACATTCTTGAAAACCAGCAGGGATTCATCCGCGCAATGTGGTGTGGAGAAAAAGAATGTGAAGAAGCCATCAAAGATGAGAATGGTGCAACAACACGTTGTATTCCATTTGTACAGGCAAAACATTCCGATGTATGTGTTCACTGTGGAAAACCAGCAAAATGTGAGGTTTACTTCGGAAAAGCTTATTAAGTCCTGATTTGCCGCAGGCAAGGAGACGCTCCCAAAGAGAGCCGATACCCTATATTTGTGACTTTAGTCGCTGCAGGTTGAATGTTCGCTTAACCGCTTGCATCCAACCTTTGCTCCGAGGCCACAAATATAGGGTATCGGCTCTCTTTGGAAGCTGTTTGTTGGCTGCCCATGCAAATTCAGAATTTATTTTGAGAAAGATTTGAGGGAGGCTTCAGACAGTTGTGACCTTACAGGGAGTTGGCTAGAGTGTGTTTGTGAAAAATATTTTTTGAACTGATTTGAGATTTTATCTGTTTTTTATAAAATGCTAGAAAGGATATTTTTATGTCACTGATCGTATTAAAAAAGATTATTGAGATGTTCATCATATTACTTGTAGGTGTAATCATCTATAAAGCAAAGATTATTAATGATGTCAGTACAAAACATCTCTCGAATGTATTATTATTGCTGGTTTCTCCGCTGTTGATTATCCAGTCGTATCAAATTGATTTTAACAGAGAACTTTTGCAAGGTTTAATATGGGCGTTTGCTGCATCATTTCTTACGTTTTTGTTTATGATTGTTGCATCGGAGTTTCTATGCCACGGGGATAGGAATCGAAGTTCAGTGGAGAAGATTGCAGTGTCTTATTCGAATTCTGGATTTATTGGTATTCCTTTAATTAGTGGAGTCCTTGGAGATAAGGGCGTTTTTTATATGACGGCATATATCACAGTTTTTAATCTTTTACTTTGGACACATGGTATTATTTTAATGGGAGATAACGATGGATTAAAGGGAGCATGGAAAAACTTTTTAAGTCCGGCGATTCTTTCAATTGTGATAGGAATCATACTATTTTTATTTCAACTTCGCCTGCCGCAGTTCATTGAAAATCCATTAGAAATGATTGCTTCAATGAATACGCCCCTTGGAATGATTGTCGCGGGAGCAAATCTCGCACAGGGAAATATTTTAAAGAGCCTAAAGAACAAAAGATTATACTATTTGAGCTTTATAAAGCTTATTGTATATCCATTGGCAGGACTCGTTGTTTTATGGCTGCTGCCACTTGAGTTTGAGGTGGCATTTACAGTATTTATTGCATTGGCATGTCCGGCGGGGGCATCCGTGATTATGTTTGCACAACGATATGACAGAGATGCATACTATGCATCGGAGATATTTGTTATTACAACCTTGCTGTCAGCGGTGACGATACCATTATTATCAGTAGTGGCAGTGAGCTTGTTAAGTTAAACAGATTTTTCACTTTAAGAGAGAATAGCGGCCTTGAAAAGTTTTGATAATTTTGATAAGTAAGTTGAAAATATTTTTTGAAAGTGATGCATAAAAATGCAGAAAAACGTATACATATTGAATAAAATGTGCTAAGATGGACAAAGCTGATTATTAGAAAAGTTGGAGAGTACAATGAAAATAGGAAAAAGACCGGCACGCATATTATTATATGAACAGGTTGTATAAGATTTATGTTTATTAATTGACCGGGGGGATTTTGAACCGGGAGATCAGCTTCCTTCAGAAAGAGAACTTATTGAGAAGCTGAATGTCAGTCGGAATGTATTAAGAGAGGCATTTCATGTATTAGAAAGCCGTGGTGTTATCGTATCACATCAGGGAAAGGGACGTTTTTTGAGAGAAAGCCCAATTTCCGGGAAAGAGAAACGGTATGACAGTCTGAGTAAGAATCTGGAGTGCTATTCGATGATTGAGGCTTATGAAGTAAGACAGGCCTTAGAGGAAAAGGCGGTGGAGCTGATTATAAAGAACGCATCGGAGAAAGATATTGATGAACTAGAAGAGGCACTGCAGCATTTAAGAAAGAAGTATGAGGAGACGGGAAGAACTTCTGGAGAGTTTGAACTGCACAGATTGTATGCGGCAAAGACGGGAAGTACTTTTATGACCCAGACTTTGGAGATCGTTTTGAATGCTATCTTTGATATGATGTACGGAAAGTTTACAGATGTATTAGATGCAACTTCTGCAGAGGCCGAGTTAGAATCCCATGGAATGATTATTCAGGCAATACGGGAGCGGGATGTGGAAAAGGCAAGAAAGCTTATGGATGAGCATTTGATTACAAGCATGAATATGTTTCAGTAATGAGGTTTGAATTTCATTGCAATCGTAGATGTTGGAGATTGTGTCCTGTCTTCTGAAGGAGGAGGTATGGAGTCCTTTTAGAAGAGGGAACAGTTTCCAGTAAATTTTTTTAATAATTAGTGGGTGACCAAGTAATCAAGTGAGCCAATATAACTGAAAAAGTTAAGAAAAAAATAGAAGAAGAAAGAAAGGAAAAAACATGGGAGATATAAGATGGCCGGACGGAAAGAAATGTGCGGTAATGTTTACTTTTGATGTGGATGGAGATACCACATGGGAGAATGGAAACAGGGGACTGAAAAATGGAGAGAAATACATTAAGTCTTTATCGGTAGGGCAGTATGGTCCGAAGAGATGTGTGGATAGAATTCTTCAGAAGTTAGATCAGTATGGCGTAAAGGCAACATTTTTTGTGCCAGGTCTTACTGCGGAAAGATATCCGGAGGTCATTAAAAGAATTGCGGAGCAGGGACATGAGATAGGACACCATGGCTATGCACACGAAAGGTTTGCCGGAAAGACAACAGAAGAACAGATAGAAATTATAGAAAAAACGCAAAAAATATTTAAAGATTTAATTGGACATGAAGTAACTGGTTTTCGAACTCCTTCTGGTGACTGGGCAAAAAATACTCCAAAATTATTATATGAGAGAGGTTTCCGATATTCTAGTTCCATGCGAGGCGATGATCGCCCATATCGTACAGTCATTGATGGAGAAGAGACAGATTTTATAGAGATTCCGACCAAGTGGGAAGTGGATGATTATGTGGCAATGGCCTATCATATGTATCCAGCAGAACCGGCAGGACAGGACAGAATTTCAAGTTATCGTTTAGTGGAAGATAATTTTATGAGAGAATTCAAAGGACATTACAGAGAAGGCCTTTGTATTTCCTATATGAATCATCCGCAGGTGATTGGATGTCCAGGAAAGATTCAGATTCTTGACCATTTGTTAAAATATATTACATCCAAGAAAGATGTGTGGGTAGCAACAGGAACGGAGATTGCCGACTGGTATCGAAAGCAGTCAGAGAAGTAGATAGGAGGATATAATGAATTTAGAAAAAACGAAGTGGCCGGATGGAAAGAAATGTGCAGCTATGCTTACCATTAATCTGAATGCAGAATTATTCTGGCTTCAGATTGATCCAAGCTGCAAAGATATGCCAAAGACCCTTTCTCTTGGCCAGTATGGAATGACAAGAGGAGTAGATCGAATTCTTTCGATATTAAAAGAAAGAGGAATTAAGGCCACCTTTTTCACACCAGGCTGGGTTGCAGAACAGTATCCTGATAAATTAAAAAAGATAAAAGAAGAAGGACATGAGATTGCTTCTCTTGCCTACAAACATGAAAATATGGCATTATTGACAGAAGAAGAGCAGGAAGAAGCAATGAAAAAGGGTATAGAGGCAATTCAGAATGTATGCGGTGTTACTCCTGTCGGTTTCCGTGCGCCAGAAGGGGAACTTACCTTAGATACTCTCCGAATTGCAAAGAAATATGGAATGCATTATTCCAGTAATCTCTGTGATGATGACCGTCCATATCAGAAAGATCTTGAAAATGGGGAAACGCTTCTGGAGATTCCAATTCATTGGGATAATTATGATCTGCCATACTTTGCATTTAATTATCATCCGGCATTTCCAAAGGGACAGGGAAGAATTGCAAATTATACGGGTGTTATTAATAACTGGAAAGATGAATTTTACGGATGCTATGAATATGGTTTATGTTACGTTTTACAGCTTGACCCGGCAGCCATTGGTGCACCAGGAAGAATCGGTCTTTTAGAAGAACTGTTGGATTATATTGATGAATTTGATTCTGTCTGGTGGACATCTGGTGAAGAAATGTATCAATATTACCAAAATAAATAAGAAATAAGGAAACACGAACGAAAAAAGAAAGGAAAGAAAAATGCATGCACTGACCAACGCTTTAAAAATAATTAATGCCTTTTTTGCAAACATCGTACCAATCGGGGATATTTTGTGGACATTTCCACAGAATTTTTCATGGTATGCGAACATCCCGATTATTGGAAGTATTCCATTTGCCATCTACCTGTTACTTGGAATGGGAATTTATTTTTCCATAAGAACAAAGTTTGTTCAGTTCCGTTACTTTAAAAGAGGTATTCAGGTTTTAACAAAGAAAAAGAAAGATACTACTGGAGTAAGTCCATTAGCCGCATTTATGTTAAGTGCCGCAATGCGTGTCGGTCCGGGAAATATTATCGGAGTAACCGGAGCTATTTCTTTAGGCGGTCCCGGGGCAATGTTTTGGATGTGGATTTCTGCATTACTTGGAATGGCAAGCTCCTTCGTAGAAGCAACCCTTGCACAGATATTTAAAGAAAAAGATGGAGATGAATATGTAGGCGGTCTGCCTTATTACGGACAGAAACTTGCTGGAAATAAAAAAGGTGTCGGAATTGCCTTAGCTATTTTGTTTATCATTTATGCAATGCTTAGTATCCCTATTCAGACATTCCATGTATTTACAGCAGCAGGAACGGCAATCGCATCGGTTACTGGAGTAAGCACAGATCGAACTTCTCCCTTATATTATGCATTGGCCATTATCCTTATCATTGGAATTGCTATCGCAGTATTTGGAGGAATCAAAAGAGTAACAGCAGTAACAGACAGAATGGTTCCAGTGATGGCTGGTTTATATGCCACTGTCATTGTTGGATTATTTATTGCAAATATTCACTTATTCCCTGCATTTATTCAGGCAGTAGTCATTGGAGCATTTAAACCGGATGCTATTTTCGGTGGAGCCTTCGGTACGGTATTAGCACAGGGAATCAAACGAGGATTACTGTCAAATGAAGCCGGACAGGGAACCATCACAATGTCAGCCGCGATTTCTGAACAGGATCATCCAGTAGAACAGGGATTTGTACAGTCTATCGGTGTATTCCTTGATACAATCATTATTTGTACATTAAGCGGATTTATCGTATGTGGCGCACATATTTGGACTAACTCCGCTTACAACTGGGAAGTTTTAAAAGATTCAAAAATTGATGTATTCCTTTCCTCTTTAAAAGAAATGATTCCAGGAACAGCCGCAGATGGAGCAGTCTCTTTATTTATCTGCATCTGTTATGGACTATTTGCATTTACCTCATTGCTCGGGCTGGTATCCTTTGCTTCTATCGCAGGAACAAGAATCACAAAGAGCAAAGCATTTACAAACTTTGTACGTGCATTAGGCGCTTTAATTTTTGTGCCACTTGGAACCCTTTGCGTTTTAGCAGGTTAGAGCTGGATAACATCTGGTATGTCAGCGATTTGATTAATATTGCCCTTGTATTTGCCAATGCCCCGATTATTTTGTATGGTGGAAAATATG
>ENA-OPEC01001259-OPEC01001259.1-human-gut-metagenome-genome-assembly--contig:-NODE-1259-length-17845-cov-4.874311_pt1 | contig 17845 bp, 18 predicted proteins | sample MGYA00241622_ERZ501507 | MGnify/ENA primary metagenome ERZ501507 (study PRJEB25962, sample SAMEA2042582) | human gut metagenome | biome: human gut; feature: human-associated habitat; material: faeces... | reverse complement strand
ACATCAGACATGCCGGTTGCAGCCCGTGAGGCTTCTATTTATACCGGAATCACGATCGCAGAATATTTCCGTGATATGGGATATTCCGTAGCGTTAATGGCAGATTCTACATCCCGTTGGGCAGAGGCACTTCGTGAGATGTCCGGACGTCTGGAAGAGATGCCTGGTGAGGAAGGTTACCCGGCATACCTGGGTTCCCGTCTGGCACAGTTCTATGAGAGAGCAGGTAAGGTCATCAGCCTGGGCAAAGAGGGCAGAGAAGGTGCCCTGTCCGCCATCGGTGCGGTATCCCCTCCGGGTGGTGATACATCCGAGCCGGTATCCCAGGCAACCCTTCGTATCGTTAAGGTATTCTGGTGCCTGGATTCCTCTCTGGCATACAAGCGTCATTTCCCGGCCATCAACTGGCTGAGCTCCTATTCCCTGTATCTGGACTCCCTGAAGCCGTGGTTTGACGAAAATCTCGGCCCCGAGTTCATGCGGGACCGCACTAAGGCTATGGGCATCCTGCAAAACGAGGCCAGCCTGAACGAGATCGTCCAGCTGGTGGGCAAGGACGCCCTGTCCCCGGCGGACCAGCTGACGCTGGAGGCTGCCCGGATGGTCCGCGAGGACTTCCTGCAGCAGAATGCCTTTATGGATGTGGATAGCTTCTCCGACTACGAGCGGCAGAAGAAGCTGCTGGGCATGATCCTCAGCTATGACGTCCTCTGCCGGGACGCTATCGCCAAGGGCGCTTCCGCCCAGGAGCTGTTCCAGATCCCGGCCCGTGAGCAGATCGGCCGCGCCAAGAGCGTGCCGAGCGACGAGTACGAGCAGGTCTATGCCAAGATCGCCGCGGACATGACCGCACAGATCAAAGAGATTATCGCCGGAGGTGAGGAGCAGTGATTAAAGAGTACAAAACAATCCAGGAGATCGCCAGCCCTCTGATGATCGTCAAGAACGTCGAAGGCGTGACCTACGACGAGCTGGCCGAGATCGGCAAGAGCTTCGGCTACGAGTATTGGGAGCGCGTGGACGAGACCCACTCTGGCGTGCGGTTCTGCGCCAGCTGGGCCACCACGCAGGAGAACGTGGACGCGCTCCGCGCCGCCGTGCAGGCTCTGAAAAAGTAAATGCCACGCACAAAAGCGCCTCTGACTGATGGCCAGAGGCGCTTTTTTTATAGCTTTTTCGCCGCGATATCGCACAGCCGGAGCCGGACGCCGTTTTTCGCCGCCAGCTCGCCGCCCTTTTGCAGCAGCTTGTCCCGGTTCTTGGTGACCAGCTGCACCACCAGCTCGTCTTTTTTCTCCTGCGGCATGGTGTTCAGCAGCGTCCGCGCCATGCTCACGGCCATGTTGGTATTTCCCGCCAGCACATTGCCGAGAATGCCGCCCTTGCCGTCCTTCTCCAGCTTTTCCGCCAGAAGCGGCACCAGCAGCTCCGTCACGCTGTTGTAGTCGATATCGTCAATGAGGATCTTCAGCTCCAGCATAGGCTCACACCCTGGGGCCTGCCGCCACCACCTCCGGGCTCATGTGGGTGTACTTCTTGAAGTTCTCCGCAAAGCTCTGCGCCAGCTTTTTGCAGCTGGCCTCGTAGGCCGCCTTGTCCTCCCACGTGTTGGCGGGGATCAGCAGTTCAGCGGGTACGCCCTCGATGCTGGTGGGTACCTGCACGCCGAAGGTGGGGTCGGTGACAAATTCGCTCTTTTCGATGGCGCCGGTGAGAGCCGCCGTCACCATGGCGCGGGTGTAGCCCAGCTTCATGCGCTTACCGGTACCGTTCCAGCCGGTGTTGACCAGGTAGACCTTGGCGCCGGCCTTCTCCACCTTCTCCGCCAGCATGGCGGCGTAGACGGAGGGATCCAGCGGCAGGAACGGCTCGCCGAAGCAGGTGGAGAACGTAGGCACCGGCTCGGTGACGCCGATCTCCGTACCGGCTACCTTGGAGGTGAAGCCGGACACAAAGTAGTACATGGCCTGATTCTTATCCAGCTTGCTGATGGGAGGCAGCACGCCGTAGGCGTCCGCCGTCAGGAAGATCACGGTCTTGGGCACGCTGGGGCTCATGCCGGACAGCTCCGCGTTGGGGATATACTCCACAGGGTAGCCCACGCGGGAGTTGACGGCCAGCGAGTCGTCGTCAAAATCAAATTCTCTGGTGTCGGGGTCCATGACCACATTCTCCACCAGTGCGCCGAAGCGAATGGCGTTGTAGATCTCCGGCTCCCCCTCCGGGCTGAGGTTGATGCACTTGGCATAGCAGCCGCCCTCGAAGTTGAACACGGAGTCGTCCGCCCAGCCGTGCTCGTCGTCGCCGATGAGCATCCGCTGCGGGTCGGCGGACAGGGTGGTCTTGCCGGTGCCGCTGAGGCCGAAGAACACGGCGCTGTCGCCGTCTTTGCCGATATTGGCCGAGCAGTGCATGGGGAATACGCCCTGCTTGGGCAGCACATAGTTCATCACGGAGAACACGGATTTTTTGATCTCACCGGCGTACTGGGTGCCGCAGATCACCACCTCGCGGGCCTCGTAGTCCACCAGAATGGCGGCCTCGCTGCGGGTGCCGTCGATCTCCGGGATGCACTTGAAGTTGGGTGCGGCGATGATGGTGTAGTCCTCATGGAAGTCCTTGAGCTGCTCCGCCGTGGGGCGGCGCAAAAGCTGGTGGATAAACAGATTCTGGCTGGCCAGCTCGTTGACGATGCGGAACGCCTTGGTGTACTTGGGGTCGGCGCCGGCAAAGCCGTCGAAGATGAATATATCTCTCCCCTGCAAATAGGCCAGCACCTTGGCGCGGATGGCGTCGAACTTCGCCTTCTCGATGGGGCGGTTCACCTTGCCCCATGCAATATCGTCATGGACGGCCGGGGTGTCCACGATGAACTTATCGTTGGCGCTGCGTCCGGTGTACTTACCGGTCTTGACCACCAGCGCGCCGGTGTTGGACAGCGTACCCTCGCCGCGGCGCAGTGCGTGCTCCACCAGCTGCGCCGGTGTCAGGTTGCGGTACACAGCGCCGGCGTTTACCAGTCCCAACTTTTCCAGTCCGTAGGTTTCCATTGCTCGTTCCTCCTGTATCATATCAGTCAGTTTGCTTTGCAGTCACACGCAGATGCAGCAGCGCCTCCAGCACGCCGCCGCCCACCGCCAGTGCCTTGTCCGAGGCGGTGGTACAGTACTCCGGACGGCACCGCGGGTCAATGTCTCCGGATTTCATGCCCTTATGCACCGGCGTACCCTCCGGCAGGATGCCCCGCACCACGCCGTCGATGGTACAGCGCATGGGAATACCGTTCACCTCGCCGGCCACGTCGCCGGCCTTTACCGCCGCGCCGATGTCCAGCAGCTGATGGAACACCCCGTCCGCCGGGGCGCGCAGCACCCGTTCTCCGGCGTAGCCGCCGATGAGTCCGGGAATATTGGTGTTGGGCAGGGCGCTGCCGTGATAGATGGCGCGTCCCAGCGTATGGCCGCGCATGGTCTCCACCACCGCGTGGCAGTCCGTCCCAGCGGTGAACCCAGGCCCTACGCCGATGACCACCGGCGCGTCGGTGATGCGCGTACCCAGATTCCGCTTGGCGAGGATGGCGTCCACCACCGCGTCGGGGGGCAGCGCCTCGCGGCACGCGCCCGCCGGGTCTGCCAGCACCGGGATGACCCCCTGCGCCAGCAGCGTCTCCGCCTCCGCCGCGTCCGACGCCCGCACCGCCGTTACGTCCTCCACCACCGTTTTTCCCAGCACGATGGCCTGTGAAAAGCACACCGTCCGCCGGATGGCGGTGGGCGCGGGCAGGTCGGTCATCACGACCTCCATATGGCTGCGGAACAGCCGCAGCGCGATGCCGGTGGCGATATCTCCGGCGCCGCGGATCAACACTCTCATGCGAAAAACCTCGCCTCCTATATTCAATGGTAGGATAACACTTCGCCGGAAAAAGGTCAATCCCCGTTGACGTTTCCTTCTCCTCCTGATAGAATAGCGGTATGGAAACGAAAATGACGTACAACCTATCCTGCCGCCTGTTCACCGACGTCAAATGCTTCGGCCCGGGCGTGGCCCAGCTGCTGCACGCCGTGCAGGAGCTGCATTCGCTGCGCGCTGCGGCGCTGAGCATGGACATGGCCTACTCCAAGGCGTGGACGATCATCAAGAACTCGGAGAAGGCTCTGGGCTTTTCCCTGCTGGACTCCACCACCGGCGGCAAGGGCGGCGGCGGCGCGGCACTGACGCCGGAGGGAGCGCGGCTCCTCCGCGCCTACGACACATTCTGTTCCCGGCTGCACGACGCGGCGGAGGAGCTGTTTCAGGAGGAGTTTGCCCCCTTCCTCTGATACCATCCAGCTTTGCTATTTGACACAGGCGCTCCGGCCAAGATAGCCGGAGCGCCTGTTTTTTCTGTTTGCCCGCCGTGCTTATGCCGCAATGCGGATGACCGCGTCGCCGCTGGTCGTCTCTATCTCCCACACGCAGTCCGCGCCGGCGGTGCTGTCCACGTCGCTGTCGAGTTGGCCGCTGGCCGTGCGGAATACCACGTCCACCGGCACAGACGGCTTCTCCGTCAGTGTCAGCGCAACGCCGCCGCTGACCGTCTCCACCTCCAGCTCCGTGGGTAAGACCTCCAGCGTCAAGGCCACCGTGCCGCTGACGGTGTCCGCCTCCAGCTTTGCGGTGCGGACGCTGCCGCTGACAGCGCCGCTGGTGGTGGACAGAGAGATCTCCCCGGCGTTGGCGGCGCTGACGCTGACGTTTCCGCTGACGCTGGACACATCCAGCTCCTGAAGCGTCAGCGTGTCCTCCTCCGTCAGATCCACGGACACATCGGCGCTGACTGTATGGATATCCAGCTCGTGCAGTACCATGCTGCGGGGCAGCTTGACCGTCAGGTGTTTCTTCTGCGAGGCGCTGACCGTCAGCGGCTGGGAGAGGATATCCAGCGTGCTGTCGTCCTCGTCCACACGCCACTCCATCTTCAGCGACACATCGCCGCCGTCCATCATCGTCTCCGAAAGCTCGATGCCCTGTCCGTCGTACAGCTCCACCGTGACGAGGCCGGACGTCCAATCAATATTGATGGAGCGGAACCCGTTGAGCTGGACGATATCCACGTTCCCGGCGCTGTATCCCTCATCCGGCTCCCCTGAGTCCTCCCCGTCGGTACGGCTCGGCGGGGGCGTCTGTGTGCAGGCGGCCAGCACCAGCGCCATGACCAGCGCCAGCAGCAGCGCAATGCCTTTTTTCATGTGTGTATACCTCATTTCCGCAGTTTTCCCCAGATGGTGACCTGTCCCGTTTCACGGGTGCGGTCCATGTCGATGACCCGCTGGTTCCGGCTGCCCCGGAACTGGAGGGAGATGTCCTTCAGCTCCTTGACGAACCGCCCATCCACCAGCACGTTGATGCAGGCGAGCATCCCGTCCGTAGCCTCGCACCGGGGATAGCTGCCGTCACGCAGCAGCTCATCGTCCAAGCGAAAGCCGGTGAAGCACCAGATGGTCTTGTCCGGGTACTTCTCCCGCACCTCCCGCAAAAGGGGCAGCAGCTCCCGCTGGTTCTCGGGCTCGAAGGGCTCGCCGCCCAGCACGGTCAGGCCGTTGATAAAGGGCTTGTCCAGCTCGGCGAAGATCTCCGCCTTCGTCTCGTCGGTAAAGGGCTTGCCGTAGTCGAAGTCCCACGTCTGGGGCTGGAAGCAGTCCGGGCAGTGGTTGGTGCAGCCGGAGACGAACAGCGTCACCCGCACACCGATACCATTGGCGATATCACATTTTTTCAGTTCTCCGTAGTGCATAACGGCCTCCTATGGCAGGATCATACCAGAAACCCGCCGATAAATCATGAACAGAGTGAAAAAGGCGGGCGTCTGCCCGCCTTTTTTTGCGTTGCCTTTACAGATGCAGCACGCGGTCCTTGATCTCCTGCGTGCGGCCCTGGTTCCAGAACTGGGTGCCGATGTAGCCGCAGGTGCGCCGCGCCACGTTCATCTTGTCCTGATCGGTGTTGCCGCACTGGGGGCATTTCCAGATCAGCTTGCCGTCCTGCTCCACGATCTCGATCTCACCGTCCCAGCCGCACACCTGGCAGTAGTCGCTCTTGGTGTTCAGCTCGGCGTAGATGATGTGGTCGTAGATGAACTTCATGACCTCCAGCACCGCGTCCAGATTGTTCTGCATATCCGGCACCTCCACATAGCTGATGGCGCCGCCGGGGGACAGATGCTGGAACTGTGCCTCGAACTCCAGCTTTTTGAATGCGTCGATCGGCTCCGTCACATGGACGTGATAGCTGTTGGTGACATAGCCCTTGTCGGTAATGCCCTTCACCACGCCGAACCGCTTTTGCAGGCACTTGGCGAACTTATAGGTGGTGGATTCCAGCGGCGTGCCGTACAGGGAGAAGTCAATGTTGTGCTGGGCCTTCCACTTCTTGCAGGCGGCGTTCAGCGCGTTCATGACCTCCAGTGCGAAGGGCGTGGCGCTGGGGTCGGTGTGGGATTTGCCGGTCATGTACTTCACGCACTCATACAGGCCCGCATAGCCCAGGGAGATGGTGGAGTAGCCGCCGAACAGCAGCTTGTCGATGGGCTCGCCCTTCTTCAGCCGGGCGCAGGCGCCGTACTGCCACAGGATAGGCGCGGCGTCGGACAGCGTACCCTTCAGCCGCTCGTGGCGGCACAGCAGCGCTCGGTGGCACAGCTCCATGCGCTCATCGAAGATGCGCCAGAATTTCTCGATATTGCCGCCGGAGCTAAGGGCGATATCCGGCAGATTCACCGTCACCACGCCCTGATTGAACCGGCCGTAGTACTTGGGCTTGCCGTTCTCGTCCACATAGGGGGTCAGGAAGCTGCGGCAGCCCATGCAGGGGTAGCAGTGACCCTCGCCGTTCTTGTCCACCTTCAGCTCCAGCATCTTCTTCTCGCTGATATAGTCCGGCACCATCCGCTTGGCGGTGCATTTGGCCGCCAGCTCCGTCAGGTACCAGTACTTGCTGTCCTCGTGGATGTTGTCCTCCTCCAGCACATAGATGAGCTTGGGGAACGCCGGTGTGACCCACACGCCCTTCTCGTTCTTCACGCCCTGATACCGCTGGAGCAGCATCTCCTCGATGATGACCGCCAGATCGGCCTTCTCCTGCTGGCTGCGAGCCTCGCCCAGATACATGAACACCGTGATGAACGGCGCCTGTCCGTTGGTGGTCAGCAGCGTCACCACCTGATACTGGATGGTCTGCACGCCGCGGCGGATCTCCTCCCGCAGGCGCTTTTCCGCGATGGCGTTGATCTGATCCTCCGTCACCGCCACGCCCACGGCGTCAAACTCCTCCCGCACGCTGGCGCGGATCTTATTGCGGCTCACCTGCACGAAGGGCGCCAGATGGGTCAGAGAGATGGACTGGCCGCCGTACTGGTTGCTGGCCACCTGCGCCACGATCTGGGTGGCGATGTTGCAGGCGGTGGCGAAGCTGTGGGGCTTTTCGATGAGCGTACCGGTAATGACGGTGCCGTTTTGCAGCATATCCTCCAGATTCACCAGATCGCAGTTGTGCATATGCTGGGCATAATAGTCGCTGTCGTGGAAGTGGATGATGCCCTCGCGGTGCGCCTCCACAATATCCTGCGGCAGCAGGATGCGCTCGCTGAGGTCGCGGCTGACCTCGCCGGCCATATAGTCCCGCTGGGTGGAGTTGACCACCGGGTTCTTGTTGGAGTTCTCCTGCTTGGCCTCCTCGTTGTTGCACTCGATGAGGCTGAGGATCTTGTCGTCAGTGGTGTTGGACTTACGCACCAGCGAACGGGTGTAGCGGTAGGTGATGTAGTGCTTGGCCACCTCAAAGGCGCCGTGGGCCATGATGTAGTGCTCCACCATGTCCTGGATCTCCTCCACGGTGGGGGCGCGGTTCATCTTCTGGCACTGCAGCTCCACGGACTCCGCGATCCGCTGGATCTGCACCGGCGTCATCCGGTCCACCTCCTCCACGGACTCGTTGGCCTTGGTGACGGCGATAATGATCTTGGTAATGTCAAAGCCGACCTCGGCTCCGTTTCTCTTGATGATTCTCATAGAGGCCCTCCTTCGTTCTCTCCTATCCCTCGCGCCCCATATATCGGGGCGTGTATATACATTTCTGCTTTATCATACGCTATATCTTGTGTCTTTTCAAGGTGAAAATTCAAAATATAGAGAAGACTGTTGCCAAAAAGCGGCAGATATTTTTGTGTATCCTGCCCAATCTCTCGCTTTGCCGCACAAGATATGGTATTTTTTTGGCACAGAATATCGCAAAATACAGGCATATTTGCTGGTGTTTCCCCTACTCCTCCCTCTTTTTCGCGCGTTTTTCCCCTGCCGGAAAAATCGGCGTTGCGCCGGAATGTCAGATATGGTATAATAAAACGGTTATTGTAACAAAAAACGCCAACCGCACTCTGCTGAAAGAGGGGAAACTCACCATGCGACCCGATACCCGTTCGCTGCTCCACGGCATCTTCAATTTGATATTGCCGTTTTTCGCCTATGATCTGGCGGGCCTGCTGGTCTTTTCCCTGACGGTGGGTGACTATTCGCCGTGGCTCTCCGTCTGGCCCATGCGTATCCTCACCTATCTTCCCTTTCTCTCCGACCTCATCGGCGTGATCGTCGGCGGGGTGCGCTACGCAAGACGCGGCAGGACCCGCGCCCTGCTGGGGATCATCTTCTCCGTAGGCGGCGCGGCGCTGTACTATATGCTCCGCTTCCATCTGGGCTTTACCCTGTTTGGGATGCTGGTCTGATTTTTTTATGATAAGGAGGGCGCGGTATGCGGCCTGAATTTATTACGGTGGGAACAGTTGTCAATGCCCACGGCGTTCGCGGCGAGGTGAAGGTGAACCCCACCGGCTTTGATCCGGCGTTCATCGCCGCCTTCCGCACCCTGTACATCGGCGGAGTGGAGACGAAGGTGGCCGCCGCCCGCGTCCACAAGTCCACTGTGCTGCTGACGCTGCCCGGCGTGGACACCATGGACGGCGCGCTGGCGCTGAAGGGCCGCAGCGTGGCCATCCGCCGCACCGATGCTCGCCTGCCCGCCGGGGAGTTCTTCGACGAGGAGCTGGAGGGCTGCGCCGTGGTGGACGACGCCACCGGCGAGGAGCTCGGGCGGCTGGACAAGGTACTGTCCTACCCCGCCCACAAGGTCTATCAGGTACGGGGCGGCGCCCACGAGTACCTGATCCCCGCCGTACCCGATGTGTTCATCGTCTCCGCCGACCCGGATGCGGAGGTCATCCGCGTCCGCATGATGAAAGGATTGGCCACCGATGAGGATTGATATCATGACCCTGTTCCCCGATGCGGTGGACGCCATGATGAACGCCTCCATCATCGGACGGGCGCAGGAGCGGGGCTTCGTCACCATCCGTACCCACCAGATCCGGGAGTTCACCACCAACAAGCAGATGCAGGTGGACGATTACCCCTACGGCGGCGGGCGTGGCGCGGTGATGCAGGCCGACCCGCTGTACCGCTGCTGGCAGCATATCTGCGACGAGGCCGGCGGGCGGGTACACACCATCTATATGTCCCCCTGCGGGCGGGTGCTGACCCAGCAGGTGGCGCGGGAGCTGAAGGCGCAGCACGACCATCTGATCCTGGTCTGCGGCCACTACGAGGGCGTGGATCAGCGGTTTCTGGACGAGTGCGTGGACGAGGAGATCTCCATGGGTGACTTTGTCCTCACCGGCGGCGAGATCCCGGCCATGGCGCTGGCGGACTGCCTGTGCCGCATGGTGCCGGGCGTTCTGCCGGAGGAAAGCTGCTACACCGACGAGAGCCACTGGAATGGGCTTTTGGAGTATCCCCAGTATTCCCGGCCGGAGGAGTGGCACGGCCGCAAGGTGCCGGAGGTGCTGCTCAGCGGACACCACGGCAACGTGGCGGATTGGCGCACGCGGGAGAGCTACAAGCGCACCATGGCGCGGCGTCCCGACCTGTGGGAGAAATTCGATCTGACGCAGGTACACAGCCGCCACGACAAGAAGGTGCTGGCGCAGGCGCTGGCGGAGTATGAGGCGGCGCAGCAGCCTGCCGCCGAGACGGATACAGAAGCAGAATAAGCGGGAGACGGCAAAGGCCGTCTCCCTTTTTGGTTGATTTGGCATTTTTGCCGGAAAACCAACAGTTTTTCCGTTTTCGTTGTTGTAGTTTTCCCAAAGCTCCTGTATAATAAAACGGTAAAAACCGGCAGTATGCTGAAAATACGAAGGAGGAACACCGAATGAACGAAAAATACAGTGCGCTGTTTACCCCTTGGAAGATCGGCAATGTGGAGATCAAGAACCGTATCGTGCAGCCCTCCATGGGCGGCACGTCTCTGTTCGGCTGGATGGAGCCGTGCCATTTCGATAAGGAGGCCGCCTACCACATCCTGAACCGCGCCCAGAACAACGTGGGCCTGGTGCTGCCGGGTATGCAGTGCGTCCGCGACGCCATGGGCGGGCGCTGGCTCTACCAGAACAAGAAGATGTTCAAGGATCTGGCGGAGTGGCTGCCGGAGTTCCATAAGACCGGCTCCAAGCTGTTCATCCAGCTGGCCGCCGGTATGGGCCGCTCCATGGCCATCAACGAGCTGATGGTGAAGATGCTGCAAAACAAGGCCTTCGGCGCAGTGAGCAAGCCCTTTATCGACATCGACTACATCACCGCCTCCGCCTCCGCCACCCCCAACCGCTGGTATCCGGAGATCAAGTCCCGCCCCCTGACGGTGGACGAGATCCACGAGATGGTGGACGCCTTCGCCAAGACCGCCAAGCTGCTGCAGGACGCCGGTGTGGACGGTGTGGAGATCCATGCGGTCCACGAGGGCTATCTGTTGGATCAGTTCACCATCGCCAACATGAACTACCGTACCGACGAGTACGGCGGCTCCTTCGAGAACCGCTACCGCTTCCCCGTGGAGATCGTGCAGGCCATCAAGGCCGTCTGCGGTAAGGACTTCCCGGTGGCGCTGCGCTACTCCGTGGTGTCCAAGACCAAGGGCTTCTGTCAGGGCGCCGTCCCCGGCGAGGAGTTCACCGAGTTCGGCCGCGACATGGCGGAGTCCGAGCGCGCCATCAAGTATCTGGAGGACGCGGGCTACGATATGTTCGACTGCGACAACGGCACCTACGACGCATGGTACTGGGCGCATCCGCCGGTCTATATGCCGGAGAACTGCAACCTGCCGGAGGTGGAGCATATCAAGAACTTCACCACCAAGCCGGTGGTCTGCGCCGGCAAGATGGATCCCGCCAAGGCCGCCGAGGAGATCGCCGCCGGCCGTCTGGACGCCGTGGGCATCGCCCGCCAGAATCTGGTGGACCCCGAGTGGGTCAACAAGATCATCGAGGATCGGGTGGAGGACATCAAGCCCTGCATCAACTGCCACAACGCCTGCTTCAGCTTTAATAAGTCCGAGGGTACGCCCAATATGCAGCCTCTGAACGACTCCCTGCATCTGGCGCGCTGCGCCCTGACCCCCTCCACCATGCAGCACAACAAGTACAAGATCGTCCCCGCCAGAAAGCCCAAGAAGGTGGCGATCATCGGCGGCGGCATCGGCGGCATGGAGTGCGCGCTGGTGCTGAAGAAGCGCGGTCACACCCCCGTGATCTTCGAGAAATCCGGCCAACTGGGCGGTCTGTATATCACCGCCGCCGCCATGAGCTTCAAGGAGGCCGACAAGGCGCTGCTGCGCTGGTATGAGCGGGAGCTGAAGAAGAACAACATTGAGGTGCGCTTCCATATGGAGATCAACGCCCCCGCCACGCTGCGCCGGGAGTTCGACGAGGTCATCGTCTGCACCGGCTCCGCACCCAAGACCCTGCCGGTGAAGGGCTTCAACAAAACCATCAACTTCACCCAGCTCCTGCTCAATCAGGTGGACGCCGGCGACCGCATCGTGTTCTTCGGCGGCGGCCAGTCCTCCTGCGAGGCGGCTTATGAGATGGTGCTGCAGGGACGTCACCCCATCATCGTGGAGTACGCCAACGACCTGATCGCCACCCCCGGCACCTGCCTTGCCAACGCCTCCTTCCTCCGGGAGATGCTGGCGTTCAAGAAGGTGCCTGTCTACCTGAACTCCACCATCACCGAGATCGACGATGGCTTCGTCATGGTCAAGGGCAAGGACGGCCAGACCCAGCGCATCGACTGCGACAGCGTGGTCAACGGCATCGGCTTCGTTCCCGCGCCCATCGCGCCGGACGACAAGAAGGTACACCGTGTGGGTACCTGCGAGAAGTGGGGCAACCTGCGCAACGTCATCTGGGGCGCATGGGATGTCTGCATGAATATCTGATCAGGCAAACGGCAGCCCCGCTCCTGACGGAACGGGGCTGCTTTCGATCCGCGCTTTTGCGCCGGGCAGTCCGATAAAAAAGCTGCCCTGACAATCCGTTGTCAGGGCAGCTTTTCTGCTTTTATTTACCGGAAGATCTCGCCGCTGGTGGGGTTGCCCGCCGCCTGAGACTCGTCGGTGTCGATGTGCATGGTGGTGGCGCCGTCCTTGTTGACGCGAACGACCACGTCATCGAAGATCAGCTTACGGCCCTCGCCGCCGCAGGCCACGCGGATGATATCCTTATCCTTGACGCCCAGCTCGGCAGCGTCCTTCTCCAGAATGTGCAGGTGACGCTTGGCCACGATGACGCCCTCGGTCAGTTCCACCTCGCCGGCAGGCCCGATGAGCTTGCAAGCGCCGGAGCCCTTGACGTCGCCGCTCTCGCGGACGGGCGCGTCGATGCCCAGCGTGCGGGCGTCGGTGGCGGAGACCTCCACCTGATCGGCCTTGCGGACAGGGCCGAGGATGGACACGTTGGCCATCTCCTTCTTGGGGCCGACGATGGTCAGACGCTCGTTGCAGGCGTACTGGCCGGGATAGGACAGGGGCTTGCGGATGGTCAGCTCATAGCCCTTGCCGAACAGCTTCTCCACCGTCTCCTGGGTCAGATGGATGTGACGGGCGGAAGTCTCGATCATGAAACTCATAGTAGATCTCTCCTTTGTTTTTTGTTGCTGTTTGATATTATTGTTCCCGCGGAGGGAATTCTTCCTTTTCCGATACGCGGCGCAGCTCCGTGACGTTGCCGATGTAGAAGTACTGCCTGCCGGACGGCACGATCTCGCCGGTGACGGACACAAAATCGCCGGGGCGCAGGGTCTTTGCCTCCGCCATGGCCTCCTCATTACCGTCGAAATGGATCAGCAGACCGAAGCCCGTATCGCCGTGGCCGTCCAGATCCAGATGCCACCACGGGAAGCGCAGCGTCACCGTGCGCCCGGCGTACTTCCCCTGCTGGCCGTGGGTATACTCGGCCTTCACATGGTCAAAGGACAGCGGCACCAGCTCACCGTCGGGCATATGGAAATACAGCCCGCCGTACAGACGGCCCAGCCGCTTTTCACGGTTGGTCTTGCGGCTGACCATCAGCATTCCCATCAGCACCACCAGCGCCACACCATACAGGCCCTGACCCTTGACCAGGCACCAGATGCACGCCAGGATGCCCGACACCAGAATGATGCGGTTGATCACGTCCTGACTCAGCCAGATCTCTTTCAGCTTTCTCATGCACGTTCTCCTTTTCTCTGTTTCCAACTTTGTTATTCTATCACATACCCATCACTTATGCAAGCGCTAAACCCCGCCAAAAACCGTAAATTTGCCCTTGCATTCTCCCTGTTTCTTGGTATAATCATGGCAGATAGAATATCGGCTAATATCGTGATTTTCTAATAGGAGGCGTATATGTCGGTCAAGCTCGAATTGTATCGTGTCTTTAAGGAAGTGGCCGAGGTAGGCAACATCACCGCCGCGGCGCAGGCGCTGTATATCTCCCAGTCCGCGGTGAGCCAGTCCATCAAACAGCTGGAAAACGATTTACAGACCCGGCTGTTCTCCCGGAACTCCCGGGGCGTCACGTTGACGGCGGAGGGAAAAATGCTCTATGAGTATGTCCGCAGCGCCATGGGCCTGCTGGAGACCGGCGAGGAAAAGCTGTCCCAGACCCGCGAGCTGCAAATGGGCCAGCTGGTCATCGGCGCCAGCGACACCGTTACCAGCCAGTTCCTGCTCCCCTATCTGGACGGCTTCCACCGGGATCATCCCGCCATCCACATCCAGATCATCTCCGGCCGCAGCCACAAGGTACTGGGGCTGCTGCGCTCCGGCAAGGTGGACATCGCCTTTGCCAGCACGCCCACGGATATGACATCGCTGGAGGCGCACCCCTGCTTCCCCACCCACTCCATCTTCGTGGCCGGCAACGACTATCCCTGCGACTTCGACCATGTCTACTCGCTGGAGGAGATCTCCGCCTTCCCCCTGATCCTGCTGGAGCGCAAGGCGTCCAGCCGCCTGTATCTGGAGCGGTTCTTCCTCCAGAACGGCCTGCGCCTGAACCCGGAGATCGAGCTGGGCGCCCGCAGCCTGCTGGTGGATCTGGCCGCCATCGGCTTCGGCGTAGCCGGCGTGACGGAGGAATTTGTGACCCGCGAGCTGGACAGCGGCCGCCTGCGCCGGCTCAAGACCTCGTTCCAGATCCCACCCCGCTCCGTGGATATGTGTATGCTGCGGGACGTACCGCAGACCGCTGCGGCGGAGCGCTTTGCGGAGTTTGTCAAACAGAGCTTATCGGAGAAATAAGTCCAGCTTTTCCTCCGGTAAAACCCACAAAAAAGGGCAAAAAGCGCCGGGATATTCTGCATTTTTTCCTGTTGCTTTTCTGTTAAAAATCGGGCAGTATAGAGCAGTATAAAACTAATACTTTTGAGAGGAAGTGGTGACCATGCAGCAGCTTAAGGATCGCATCCAGCGGGAGGGGCGTGTTCTCCCCGGAAATATCATCAAGGTGGATGGTTTTCTGAATCACCGCGTAGATACCGCTCTGATGAGCGATATGGCAGACGAGTTCGCCAAGTATTTCGATGTGAAGAATATCACGATGGTGCTCACCGCCGAGGCCAGCGGTATCGCTTTGGCTACGATCTGTGCCCAACGATATGGCGTCCCCATGGTGTTCGCCAAGAAGGCCAAGAGCGACAACATCGAGGGCGGTCTGTACCAGAGCGATATTTTTTCCTACACCTATAAGAAGAAAGTGACCCTGCTGGTTTCTCAGGACTGGATCAATTCCAATGACCGTGTGCTCATCATCGATGACTTCATGGCCAAGGGCTACGCCATGCGCGGCCTCATCGACATCGTAAACAAGGCCGGCGCCACGCTGGTCGGTATCGGCGTCGCCGTGGAGAAGGGCTTCCAGGACGGCGGCGACAGCCTGCGCCGCGAGGGATATCCCATCCACTCTCTGGCCATCATCGACGAGGCCGACGAGCATCACATCCGCTTCCGGGAGGGTACCTGATATGAAGAAAGTCCTTGTACTGGATTTTGGCGGGCAGTATAACCTGCTGGTGGCCCGCCGTGTCCGTGAGTGCGGCGTGTACTGCGAGATCAAGTCCTTCCGCATCTCCATGGATGAGGTGCGCGCCTTTGCACCTGATGCGCTGATCTTCACCGGCGGCCCCGCCACCGTGTTTGAGCCGAAGGCCCCCATGGTGGACAAGGCGCTGTTCGAGCTGGGCATCCCCGTGCTGGGTATATGCTACGGTCAGCAGCTGATGATGCACCTGCTGGGCGGTCAGTGCCGCAAGGCCGAGACCCGCGAGTACGGCAAGATCCAGTTGACCCACGGTGCCTCCCCCCTGTTTGAGGGCGTACCCGAGACGTCCGTGTGCTGGATGAGCCACGGCGTGGAGGTGGACCATCTGGCACCCGGCTTTACCGCCATCGCCCATACCGGTGGCTGCCAGAACGCCGCCGTCTGCTGCGCCGAGAAGAACCTGTACGGCGTACAGTTCCACCCCGAGGTGCTCCACACCGAGTACGGCAAGGAGATCCTCCAGAACTTCCTGTACCGCATCTGCGGCTTCCGTCCCGAGTGGTCTATGGCCTCCTATCTGGAGGACGCCGTGGCCGAGTGCCGCCGTCAGATCGGCGATGGCCGTGTGCTGCTGGCCCTCTCCGGCGGCGTGGACAGCTCCGTGGCTGCCGCCCTGCTCCAGCGGGCCGTCGGCGACCAGCTGACCTGCATCTTCGTGGATCACGGTCTTCTGCGTAAGGACGAGGGCGATCAGGTGGAGCACGTTATGAAGAACCAGTTCCACGTGGATGTCCGCCGCGTCAACGCCGGGCCTCGCTTCCTTGGTAAGCTGGCCGGCGTCACCGATCCCGAGCGCAAGCGCAAGATCATCGGCGAGGAGTTCATCCGCGTCTTTGAGGAGGAGGCCAAGAAGATCGGCGCCGTGGACTTCCTGGCGCAGGGTACCATCTACCCCGACGTGGTGGAGTCCGGTCTGGGCGGTGAGTCCACCGTCATCAAGAGCCACCACAACGTCGGCGGCCTGCCGGACTTTGTGGATTTCAAGGAGATCATCGAGCCGCTGCGCCTGCTGTTTAAGGACGAGGTGCGTGCGCTTGGCCGCGAGCTTGGTCTGCCGGAGTATCTGGTCATGCGCCAGCCATTCCCGGGCCCGGGCCTGGCCATCCGCTGCCTCGGTGCGGTGTCCAAGGATAAGCTGGACATCCTGCGTGACGCGGACTTCATCTTCCGCGACGAGATCGCCAAGGCGCATCTCGAGCAGACGATGAATCAGTACTTCGCGGTGCTGACGAATATGCGTTCTGTCGGTGTCATGGGCGACGGACGTACCTATGACTATACGCTCGCGCTGCGCAGCGTCACAACGACGGACTTCATGACTGCCAACTGGACGCGCATCCCATATGATGTGCTCGACCGCGTCTCTGTGCGCATCGTCAACGAGGTCAAGGGTATTAACCGCATCGTCTATGATATTACGTCTAAACCGCCCGCCACGATCGAGTGGGAGTAGGGCGATGGAGCCAACTGCGGAAGCCGCATCCCATGATGGGGGCGGCTTCCCTGTATCCGAAGGGTAAATTTTGTGGACGATTTGTATTTTTTTCTCCATGTAGCTATCTTTGCCTGCGAGAAAGAATCATTGAAATGACCGATTTCGCAGCCATAGATTTCGAGACGGCCAACGGCCGGCGGACAAGCGTCTGCTCGGTCGGCGTGGTGGTCGTCCGCGACGGGGAGATCCGTGATACGTTCTACAGCCTGATCCGTCCGCGCCCGAACTTTTACAGCAGTTTTACCACCGCCATACACGGCCTGACCTACGAGGATACGGCCGATGCTCCCGACTTTGCCGAGGTCTGGAGCCAGGTGGCCCCGCGCATCGAGGGACTTCCGCTCGTGGCGCACAACTCACCCTTCGACGAGGGGTGCCTGCGCGCCGTCTTCGAACTCTACGGGATGCCTTATCCCGATTACCGCTTCTACTGCACCTGCCGGGCTTCGCGCCGGGTCTTCGGGCGGAGCCTTCCCAACCACCAGCTCCACACCGTCTCGGCTGCCTGCGGCTTTGACCTGGAGCACCACCACAACGCCCTGGCCGATGCCGAGGCCTGTGCCCGGATTGCACTCCGGATCCTCTGATCCATTCCGGTGCGACGATACGGAAGTCCCCGGAAGTTCCCATGCAGGAACTTCCGGGGACTTCTCTTTTTTCGAGCGGCGCCTGCCTGCCGCCGACCGGATCGCCGACTGCAGCGGTCTTTCCGGTCAGAGCCCGAGCTCGAGCTGGAACCGGATCTCCCAGCGGTTGTAGTCGGGCGTTGCCGATTCGCTGCGGTAGTTGTACGAGGCGTCGGCCTGTACCTTCAGGCTGTGGCCGATGATGTAGCGCGTCACGCCGATCGTGGTCTGGTTCCAGTTCCTGTACCCGGCCAGCTGCTGTACCCGGCTGTCGGGAAA
>ENA-OPEC01001258-OPEC01001258.1-human-gut-metagenome-genome-assembly--contig:-NODE-1258-length-17864-cov-3.451064_pt1 | contig 17864 bp, 19 predicted proteins | sample MGYA00241622_ERZ501507 | MGnify/ENA primary metagenome ERZ501507 (study PRJEB25962, sample SAMEA2042582) | human gut metagenome | biome: human gut; feature: human-associated habitat; material: faeces... | reverse complement strand
CTGCGCCAACTGTTCCTCAACCAACGCTTTGATATGCCGCTCAATTTCATCCTCATACGCGCCCGGGTCTGAGCTGTCGATTCGCACAAGCTCCTGCGCAAGCCGCCAGGCAAAGTCCTTGTCAACCATATGCAACCTCACAATCAGTCTGCTTTCCAAACCGATTGTAAGCCTCCTAAGAGATCCGCGGTGTGCGCGCAGCAGTATTTACCGTTCGCAGGCCGAGCCAGCGCGTTTGCCGTCCGAGCGGGTTCACAAACGGCGCAGTGGGTACGTAGCCTCTATGGACGACATGCTGTGCGACATATCTGCCTTTCGGTATCACCGGATACCTCCACAGGTCTTGGCGATAATGCCGGACCTGCCCGAGTCTGCGGACGATCCGCGCAAGGAGCGCCTTTGCGAGCATCCGCTCGTCACGCATTTTCTGGGCATCCCGTTGCACGTTTTGGCGCAGGGAAGCTGCGGACGTAAGGGCGATCGCATTGTCAGGCATGTTTGGAACGGGGAGAGGCCGTTTGGCTCCGTGCGGCAGACAGAGTTTGGCCTCGATGCCGCGTCCCCACTCTTTACCCTGCTGACCCTGGCCTCCTCGGTCTCAAACGAGCGTCTAATCATGTGCATGTATGAGATGTGCGGCACCTTTGCCGTGTGCAAGATTGCGCCTCAGGTAAAGTCGGCACTTGTGCAGGCGTATGGGGGCCGGTGGGGTGACGCGCAGTTGGGCTGGGAAAACGTAAAGGATGTCTCGGGGAATCCAACGGACTTGTGGAAACGACCGCCCTTGATCGAGCTCTCTGAGCTTACGGAGTACGTCGATAAGATCCGGGGGCTCCGCGGCGCTAAATCGTTCACACGTGCCGCGAAATGCATTACAGGGATGGCGGCATCGCCGCTCGAGGTCCAGGCATCGATGCTGTTTGGTCTTTCGAGGTTACGCGGCGGCGAAGGGCTGCGCCTTACCAATAACGTCGAGATTCGTATGACGCGCAGCGCTCGTCTGATTTCGGGGCTCGACAGGCGCTATGCCGATATCCTGCTGGCAAATAAGGACGGCAGCCGAGAGTGTCTGGTTGAATGCCAGGGTAAAGCCATACACGGATCCATAGAATCCAAGATCTCTGACTCCGACCGAACGACGGCCTTGCAGGCGATGGGATATCCCGTCGTTTTGATGACCTATGGCCAGCTGGCCGACTCCGATGCCTTCCGCGTGGTGATGGAGCTCATCATGTCCTATCTCGATGCGCCGCTGAAAGACAAGACACCGCGGCAGCAGGAGCTCGAACGCCGGCTTCGTGAGGAGATATTTATCGATTGGTCGGGAATGTAGTCGTGCAGGTGGAAAACGGTCGCGCGAACTAGAGTTTTGGGCGCGAAAAAAGCTTCAGTTTCGCCTTGGAAGGACTTTAAAAATGCTATCCAGAACAAGTTGTTTCGGAAAATCGACAGTCAACTTGGATGTGGTATACAGAGATCGATTTTTACCTACTAAAGCTCCAGATAAAGCTGTTTATCAAAGCGGGTGCGCTCAGTAATTTGGGTATGACTGTCGATTATCCGAAAAAACTTGTTCTGGGTAGCATTATCAAAACCAGCCGGAGCAAAGAAATCGGCCCCCGTTTCGCGAAAACGGGGGCCGAATGGGCTTCATGGCCTGCATGGCCGGCTTGGCGCCGGCGCTATTTGATCACGCGTACGCGATACATCGACGGAATCTGCTTGAGCGCCTCGATCGTGCTGCTGTCCAGGTGCTCGTCGGTGTCGAACATGGTGTAGGCGTTCTCGCCGGCGGACTCGTTGGTCGTACGCTGCACGTTGGCGTTGTCCTTGGCGAGAATGGCCGTGATCTGGCCGATCATGTTGGGCACGTTGGCGTGCAGGCAGGCGATGCGGCTTGCGGCGCGCGCCTTGCCCATGCTGCAGGCGGGGTAGTTGACGCTATGTGCGATGTTGCCGTTCTCCAGGTAATCCTTGAGCTCGCTGATGGCCATATCGGCGCAGTTGGCCTCGGCCTCGCCAGTGCCGGCGCCCGAGTGCGTGGTGATAAACGTGTTGGGCATCTTGACGGTCTTGGGCGTGGCAAAGTCGCAGCTAAACCAGCTCAGCTTGCCCTCGCGCAGGGCAGCGTCGACGGCGTCCTCGTCAATGATGGTCTCGCGTGCGTAGTTGATGAGCACGGCGTCGGGTGCCAGCAGGTTAATCTGCTCGGTGCTGATCATGCCGATGGTGTCGGCCTTGCTGGGCACGTGTACGGTGAGGTAGTCGCAGCCGCCGCCGTTCTGGTGAACGGCCTCCCAGAGCGTGTTGACGTAGAAGGGGCGCCACTTGCCGGGCGAAGGTTCGAACTGCGGCGCCAGGTAGGTCCACATGTCGACGAGCGGCTGCATGAGCGCGATGTCGGTCTGCATATCGGAGTTGCGCAGGACGGTCGACAGGCGGGCCTTGTAGGAGATCCATTCGGGGAAGAAGCGCCACAGCGGGTTGCGTTCGTTGTAGAACGTACCGTAACGCACCCAGCCCGGGAACGGCGCCTCGGCGGGAGAGTAGTTGTAGCCGTGGAGCACGGAGTGCGTCACAAGGTAGGCAAGCTCGCGGCGGTTGGAATGGCCGTACTCCTTCGCCTGCGCGGCGACGTGCTCGAGCGAGATGACCATATCGCCGAGCGGGACGAGGCCCGTTCCGGGGTCGGCGTCCTCCTCACCCGGCAGCTCGCCGGGGGTAAGCTCGAACATCGGGAAGCTCAAAACGTCCGTCGCGCGATCGACCTCGCGCATTTCGCGGTTGATCTCGTGGATGGTCTCATCGTCCGTCAGCCGCACGTCGATCTCACAGGGAAAGTCCACACCCTCGGCGGCGAGCGCCGTGCGGATGACCTTGCGGATGAAGGCGCATTTGCTGTCGCTCACGCCGGGCACGTCCGACGTGATGGGAATATAATGTCTCTTTGCCATCACTTTTTCCTCTTTTCGTTTCGTTCGCTCTCGTAATCGGCGTAGGCCTTGATGATGCGCTGCACCATCACATGGCGCACCACGTCCTGATCGGTAAGCTCACAGATGCCGATGCCCTCGACGTCCTTGAGCACGCGCACGGCCTGCTTGAGTCCGCTCATCTTGTCCGCCGGCAGGTCGATCTGCGTCACGTCGCCGGTGATGACCATTTTCGAGTTGAAGCCCATGCGCGTCAGGAACATTTTCATCTGCTCGCAGGAGGTGTTCTGCGCCTCGTCGAGGATGATGAAGCTGTCGTCCAGCGTGCGGCCGCGCATGTAGGCAAGGGGCGCGACCTCGATGTTGCCGCGCTCTAAATACTTCTGGTACGTTTCCGCGCCGAGCATATCGAAGAGCGCGTCGTAGAGCGGGCGCAGATAGGGGTCGACCTTCTGCTGAAGATCGCCGGGCAGGAATCCGAGCTTCTCGCCCGCTTCAACTGCGGGGCGGGTAAGAATTATACGGTTGACTTCCTTTGCTCGAAAAGCCGTCACCGCCATGGCGACCGCAAGATAAGTTTTGCCGGTGCCGGCGGGTCCGACGCCGAGAGTGACCGTATTTTTGCGGATGGCTTCGATATATTTCTTCTGACCGAGCGTTTTCGGCTTGACCGGTCTGCCCTTTGAAGTGATGCAGATGCAGTCCGCAGTCATCTGCGGGAGCTGATCCTCGTTGCCCTCGTTGACGAGCGAGATGACATAGCGAACATTCTGGTCGCTGAGCGCCTCGCCTCGGTTGATGAGCATCAAAAGCCCATTTATTGCGCGCACGCCCTTTGAGACATTCTCTGCCTCGCCCGTGACCTTTATCTCCGAGCCGCGGCTGACAACGCCGACATTGAACTCTTTTTCTATCATTTTAATATTTTCGTCGAAACTGCCGAACAGGCTGACCGCCTGCTCCATTCTGTCGACGCTGATTGACTGTTCAAACATAGATTATCTCCGAAATTTGCTTTATATTAGCGTTACGGCAAAAATAAATTTTCGTCATAACTGATAATATTATCGAAATATTTTGTTAGATTATACCATATTTTCTTAGTTCTGTCACCATAAAAAGGACGAAATTTTATTAAGTTTCAATAAAATTTTTGTATTTTTTTGTACATCGAGCTTAAAAAGCAATTTTTGTATCGATAAAGAAATATTTCTATATTTTTTCGCCGTCGGAAATGACAATTTTAAGTTCTTGAAGTTTGAAGAAAAACAATGTAAAATATATATGTTATAGGTATATGGAAGTTTTGACTGCGGAGGGAGACCGGTGAAAAAAAGCTCGAAAAAGCTGATTATCGCGCTTTTGTGCGCGGCGGCTGCCGTTTTGGTCGGTCTCGTGGCATATGACGGCATAAAGCAGAGCCGTGAGTTCTCGTCTTCGTCTGCGATGATGAACACCGCCGTCAGCGCGGACATTGAGGGAAAAGACGCGAAAAAGGTCGGCAAGGCGGTTTTTGACTGCATATCGGAGCTCGAAAACAAGCTCCTCTCGCGCCATATCGAAACATCCGCCGTCAGCGAGATAAACGACGCGGCGGGACAGAGCGTTAAGATAACTCTCTTTTCGTATTCTGCGAACGGGAAGATAAACGACCCCGAAAAGAAGATGGAGGATATACTCTCGAAGTGCGAAGAGCTGAGAAAGTCGAGCGGCGGCGCGTTCGACCCTCTGCTCGGCAGACTCAGCGACCTTTGGGGATTCGGCACGGGCAATGAGAGAGTGCCCGGCAAGGATGAAATAAACTCGGCGCTCAACGGCACTGGTTCCGCCATAGAGATAAACGAGAGCGGTATAAAAATACCGTCGGGTACGGTGCTCGACCTCGGCTCGGTCGGCAAGGGCATTGCCTGCGACGAGGTGCGCGGAGTGCTCGAAAATTCAAAAATAAAGCGCGCGGTCGTCTCCGTCGGCGGGAGCATACTTCTCTACGGCGAGGGAGAAAAATTCACTGTCGGTATAAGAGATCCTTTTTCGGAGAGCTCGACTGAGAGCTTTGCGGTTTTGACTCTGCCCGCGACCTGTGTTTCTACTTCCGGCAGCTACGAGCGGTATTTTGACCGCGACGGCGTGCGCTATCACCATATACTCGACCCGAAAACGGGTTATCCCGCAGAGAGCGGACTTGTCAGCGTGACGGTCGTTTGCAGCGACGGCTTTATGTCCGACGCGCTTTCGACTGCGTGCTTCGTGCTCGGCTACGAGAAATCGCTGCCGCTGCTTGAAAAATACGGCGCGCAGGCTGTGTTCGTGTTCAATGACAGGAGCGTCAGGGTCACGGGTTCTCTCGCGGACAGCTTCAAACTTGAAAAGGACGGATTCAAACTTTTATAACGGGGGAGACAGATGCAGCGCAGATTCATAAAAAAAGCCGATATCGCATTGATAGCGGTCGTACTCTGCGTCGGCGCGGCTCTTCTGATATGGCGATTTTTGCCGTCGAACGGAAAAACCGAGGCGGTCATCTATGCGGGCGGCGAGGTGTATCGACGCGTAACGCTCGACAAGAGCGCTGATATGACAATAACACCCGACACCGACCCCAAGGTTGTGATAAAAATAAAGGACGGAGCTGTCTGGTTCGAAGACGCGGACTGCCGCGATAAATTGTGCGTAAAATCGGGCAAACTCACCCGCCCGGGCGACACCGCTGCGTGCCTGCCCGCAGGAGTTGTGATAAGGCTCGAGGGCTCGGAGAAGCGGCACGACGCCCTGACCGGGAGGATATGCCCATGAAAGCGAGAAAGACCGCTCTTTTAGGTATCCTTTGCGCCCAGGCGATCGCGCTCTCGTTTCTTGAAAATCTGATTCCCTCTCTGCCGTTTCTGCCGCCGGGAGCTAAGCCGGGGTTTTCAAATATAGTGACGATGTTCACTGTTCTCACTCTCGGACTGCCGCAGGCGATGTGCATAACCGTGTTCAAGGCGCTCTTTGCGCTGATGACACGCGGCGCGACGGCGTTTTTTATGAGCCTCGCGGGAGGAGTGCTCAGCACCCTCGCGATGTGGGCGGCAACAAAAATAAAATCCGATCCCTTCGGTCTGCTCGGCGCGTCGATAATCGCCGCCGTATGCCATAACGCAGGTCAGCTCGCCGCCGCGGCGGTGCTCACGGGGACGGGAGCCGTGCTCGGCTATGCGCCGGCACTGCTGATATTTTCGCTTATAACCGGAGCTGTTACTGGAACGGTGCTGCGCATAGTCATGCCGGCGCTCGAAAAACAGACGCGGTTTATAATAAAGAAGTAATAATTAATCATAAGGAGTTGAAGAAATGAGCTCGGTTAAACTCGACGGTGTTCTCAAAGCTGTCAAGCAGGTACGCGGCGGCGTGCATGTCAACCACAACAAGAACACCGCAGACTGTGAAGTCGTAAGAATTCCAGTCCCCGAAAAAGTGCTCCTGCCCATGCAGCAGCATATCGGTGTACCGTGCACACCCACTGTAAAAGCGGGCGACAAAGTTTCGGTCGGACAGATAGTGGGCGACAGCGACAAATTCCTCAGCGCGCCGATCCACGCATCTATATCCGGTACCGTCAGCGCAGTCAAGCAGGCGACGCTTGCAAACGGCGTTATCACTCAGGCGGTGGAGATAGAGTCCGACGGCGAGATGCGCCTTTTCGACGGTCTTGAGCCGCCGAAGGTGACGGGCAAGGAGAGCTTCCTTCGCGCCGTCAGGGATTCCGGCCTTGTTGGACTCGGCGGAGCGGGCTTCCCCACGCATGTCAAGCTGCGCATCCCGCCCGACAAGAATGTTGACACACTCATAGTCAACGCCGCGGAGTGCGAACCGTACATAACCGTTGACTACCGCGAGTGCCTTGAAAATTCGTGGGACATCCTCTCGAGCATCTATACTTTGAAAGAGATACTCGGCTTCAAGCGCGTCGTTATCGCCGCAGAGGACAACAAGCCCGAAGCTTTCAAAGTGCTCAAGGCTATAGCGGACAGAGACGTTGCGGAGGATAACGTGGTGCGCCTCATGACGCTCAAGTCGAAGTATCCCCAGGGCGCAGAGAAGATGATGGTGCTCTCCGCCACGGGCAGAAAGGTTCCGCCCGGAAAGCTGCCCGCCGATGTCGGCTGCGTTGTTATGAACGTTGCCTCCGTCGCATTTATAGCAAGATATCTCAAGAGCGGCAAGCCGCTCGTCAGCCGCTCGCTGACCGTTGACGGCTCCGCGATAGCCGACCCGAAGAACGTCCGCGTGCCAATCGGCATGAACGTCGGTGAAATAATCGACTTCTGCGGCGGCTTCAAAGCCGAACCCGGCAAGATAATAACCGGCGGCCCGATGATGGGACTTGCCGTTGTCAACACGGATATTCCCGTTCTCAAGCAGAACAACGCCATTCTCGCCTTTGCCGACGATGCGTCGAAGGTCAAGAAAGAGCGCGACTGCATCCGCTGCGGCAGATGTGCGGCGGCATGTCCGCTGAGCCTTATGCCCACGCTTGTTGAACGCTATATAAAGGCGAAGGATATAGACAGGCTTGAAAAATCCGGCGCCATGGTCTGCATGGAGTGCGGCTCATGCGCTTATTCATGTCCCGCGGCAAAGCCGCTTGTCCAGTATATGCGCCTTGCAAAACAGATGCTGAGAGAGGAGAAGAGCAAAAATGCCTGAAATGCCTGAAAAGAAACTAACAGTCAGCGCATCTCCCCATGTGCGCTCGGCTCAGACGGTCAGCGGAATAATGCTCAATGTTATTATCGCGCTGATCCCCGCCCTTGCGGCATCCGTCTGGCTCTTCGGTCCGCGCGTCCTGCTCGTCTGCCTCGTAACGATAGGCACATGCATGCTCTCCGAGTATCTGTCGCGCAAAATCATGAAGCGCAGCAACACGCTCGGTGATCTGAGCGCGGTCGTCACCGGACTTCTGCTCGCCTTTAACCTGCCCGTGTCGATTCCGCTGTGGCAGGCGGCGATAGGTTCCGTTATCGCGATAGTTGTTGTAAAACAGCTCTTCGGCGGAATCGGCCAGAACTTCGTCAACCCCGCAATAACCGGAAGAATCATTCTCATGGTCTCGTTCCCGACCGCCATGACAACATGGATAAAGCCCCTCTTGTGGCTCGACAAGGGCGCCGAAGCGGTCACCACCGCAACGCCTTTAACCATGATGACAAAGGGCGGCGAGCTCTCCGACGGACTGCCGAGCCTCGTTGATATGCTCATCGGCATCCGCGGCGGCAGCCTCGGCGAGACCTGCGCAGTGGCGCTGATAATCGGCGGAGTTTATCTGATGATAAGAAAGATAATCTCTCCCGCCATTCCGCTGTCGTTTATCGGCACTGTAGCCGTTATAATGCTCGTAGCCGGCAAGGGCAGTTTCACTTTTGTCGCCTATCAGCTGCTCAGCGGCGGACTCATGCTCGGCGCGTTCTTCATGGCTACCGACTACACCACCTCGCCCATCAATCTCAAGGGCAGGATAATCTTCGGTATCGGCTGCGGACTGCTGACCTCGTTCATCAGACTCTTCGGCTCGCTGCCCGAGGGCGTTTCGTTCTCAATAATCCTTATGAACATACTCGTTCCCCATATAGAGCATCTGACCACCCCGAAGCCTTTCGGCACGGTCAAGGAGAAAAAGAAGAAAGGGGCTGAGAAGGCATGAAGAATTTCAAGGAATTTGCCATCCCGACTGTAGCGCTCTTTCTGATATGCCTCGTCGCCACGACTCTTCTCGCCGTTACAAATAAAGTCACGGCTCCGAAGATAGCGGAGCTCTCGGCGCAGACCGAGGTCGAAACAAGGCAGAAAGTCCTGCCCGCCGCGACTCAGTTCGGCGAAACGCAGGAGATGAAGGGCGGCAGCGGCACTTACGCTGTCGGCAAGGATGCAAGCGGCAACGAAGTCGGCTATGTCTTTGTCACCGTTTCCAAGGGCTACGGCGGAGATGTGAAGATAATGACCGGAGTCGACAAAAACGGCGCAGTCACCGGCATTTCGCCGCTCGAACTCAACGAGACCGCCGGTCTCGGCATGAAAGCCCAGAATGCCAGCTTCCTCGACCAGTTCAAGGGAAAGGTCAAGGATATTGCAGTCAACAAAAACAGTGCCTCCGGCAACGAGATCCAGGCGCTCACCGGCGCTACGATAACCTCGAAAGCCGTCACGGCGGCAGTCAATGAGGCGCTGAGCTACTATGATTCCAATTTAAAGGGGGCGGAGTAAAAAATGGCAAAGAAAAAGAGTCTTTTTCAGGAGTTTACCAAGGGCATTCTTGTTGAGAACCCCGTTCTCCGTCTGGTGCTCGGCACCTGCCCGACGCTCGCGGTTTCGACCTCGGTCGAGAGTGCGCTGGGCATGGGCGTTGCAGCTTCGATAGTCCTTGTGTGCTCGAATATCGCCATTTCGGCGCTCAAAAAGGTGATTCCCCAGAAGGTCAGAATCCCCGCTTATATAGTTATAATTGCTTCGTTCGTTACAATAGTCCAGATGCTCGTCAAGGCGTTTGTCCCGCAGATCGACGCTCAGCTCGGCGTTTACCTGCCGCTGATAGTCGTCAACTGCATCATCCTCGGCAGAGCCGAGGCGTTCGCCTGCAAGAACTCCGTTGCGGCCTCCGCCGTTGACGGTCTCGGCATGGGCGTCGGCTTCACCGCAGCGCTGCTCCTCATGGGCGCAGTCAGAGAGCTGCTCGGCACGGGCGCTATCGCCGGACTTCAGATAATCCCGGCTTCCGTCAGCCCCATGCTGATATTCATTCTGCCTCCCGGAGGCTTCTTCGTGTTCGGTCTGCTCATGGCTTGCGCCAACAAGCTTGCCGACAAGAAGGGTCTTTCAAAGGCGGAGCTCAAGGGCTGTGAGGCTTGCCCGATGGCGGCTTCCTGCTCTCTTCGCGGCGAAGTTGAAAACAAAAAGGACGGAAAGGAGGCGGCAGGCAAATGAAAATAATGCTTTCAATACTGCTTACCGGTATCCTTACGGAGAACTTCATTCTCGCAAAGTTCCTCGGCATCTGCCCGTTCCTCGGCGTGTCGAAGAAGCTCAACACCGCAGTCGGAATGAGTGCCGCCGTTATATTCGTCATGCTGCTCTCGACTGCCGTTACATATCCTATCAACGCGAAGCTGCTCGTGCCCAATGATCTTGAATATCTCCAGACTATAGTATTCATTCTCGTCATAGCGGCTCTTGTTCAGCTCGTCGAGATAATCCTCAAGAAGTATATGCCCGCGCTTTATAACGCGCTTGGTATCTATCTTCCGCTGATAACAACGAACTGCGCGGTGCTCGGCGTCGTGCTTATAAACGTTGAGAATAACTACAATTTCGGCCAGTCGATGATGCGTTCGCTCGGCGGCGGTCTCGGCTTCATGCTCGCCATGGTCATGTTCGCGGGCGTCAGAGAGCGCCTCGAGAGCTGCGACGTGCCGAAATTCCTTCAGGGTCTGCCCATAACGCTCATTGCCGCATCGCTCACCTCGGTCTCCTTCCTCGGATTCTCGGGCGTTGTCGACGGCATATTCGGTTGAGAAAGGACGGGATAATATGCATCTTATTATAATTGCGGTTGTCATCGTCTCCGTCATCGGACTTATAGCCGGTCTCGGTCTCGCCGTTGCGTCAAAGGTCATGGCTGTCCCGGTCGACGAAAAGGCTGAGGAGATTCAGGCGGCGCTGCCCGGCGCAAACTGCGGCGCATGCGGCTTCTCCGGCTGCTCCGGCTATGCGGCAGCCCTCTCTCAGGGCAAGACCACCGACACCGGACGCTGCATGCCCGGCGGCGCAGAGGTCAGCAAAGCTATTGCAAAAATAACCGGACTCGCGGCGGGGGATGTTGTTCCCATGACTGCCGTTGTCCTCTGCCAGGGCAACATGCACAACACGGACACGAAGCTCAACTATGTCGGAGTCAAGAGCTGCAAAATGGCAACTCAGCTTTTCGGCGGACCGAAAGAGTGCGTCTACGGCTGCATCGGCTTCGGCGACTGCGTTGAGGTGTGTCCCTATGACGCAATTCATATCTGCGAGGGCGTTGCGAGAATAAATCCGCTCGCGTGCCACGCCTGCAAGATGTGCGTCAACACCTGCCCCAAGGGCATTATCGATCTGATGCCCCTGCATGAGGCAAAGGCTGCCGTCATGTGCAAGAATCATGACAAGGGCGCCCAGACCAGAAAAGAATGCAAGGCGGGCTGCATCGGCTGTATGAAGTGCGTCAAGACCTGCGAATACGGCGCGGTCACGGTCGAGAACTTCTGCGCGAAGGTCGATTACGACAAGTGCGTCGGCTGCGGCAAGTGCCACGAGGCGTGCCCGGTCAAGTGCATCGATGTTATCGAGCCCGGAGTGAAGATAACTGAGACGAAAGTCAACTAAATGAATACGCGAGAGCACCCGGAGTTGTGAAAACAGCTTCGGGTGTTTTTATAGTTAAATTTTATTTGCAAAAAAGATTGACGATGCTTGTGACATTTGCTATTATTTGGTTGTAGGAAAATCTTTCAATTAAAAAGCAGGCGGTGATACCGATGGTTAATTAAACTCGATAATCGGGGGAAAACAGGGCGGAAAAAATAAATGCCCGGAGGCGAAAGCTATATGAAAAAAGCAATAATTATATTAATATCGGTTCTTCTCATAACGAGCTTTGCGGCGTGCCGAAACGGGGATACGCCAGGGACGGCGGGAACGACCGTTCCGGAGAACACTTCGGCAGAAAGCACCGCCGAAATAAGTTCAGCTCCGCAGACAATCGAAAAAACTCTCGACGGAGTGACGCTGAAAGTTTATATCGAAAATCCGAAGGTCAAGCCGGGCGGCGAAGTGCATATCACGGCGACCGTCACGAACAACAGCGGAAAAGATATAGTTTCAACGCTCCCGATATATAATCAGCAGCACTATGAGATACGCACAAAAATTCTGACGCAGGGCGGAAAAGCGTTCTACGACAAAGATTATCCTGTAGAAATGACCGAGGATGCCACGCGCCGATTTATTATCAGGAGCGGGGAGAGCTATGTCCAGAATATGTATCTCGTCGCCGCCGAGATGGATTCCGGCATGAGTGGCACCGCCGATGCCGTGCCTTACGGTGCGGGAAAATGCGCGGGAACTTCAACTTTTAAATGGGATGGCAGCAACGGCGCAGAGAAGTCGCTGACGGTTTCGTTTGAGATAGAGATAGCCTGAATTTTATAATGAAAACCGACTCGAAGATATAATTTTTCGGGTCGGTTTTGTGATTCTTTGTTGTAAAGTGATATGGCTTTACACGGAGCTCAACGGTTGAATACACTTTTTGGATCAACATCGCAGAACACTTGATATTACTGCGATTCGACGGCAATTTTATATAAAATTTCGCTGATATAACAAAAATCCATATGTAAAGTTAAATCACTTTACATATGAATTTTTCTCTTAATCGAATTTTGTCTCCCAATGTTCGCTCTCGTTCGCATCGAAGCACATCAGTATCTGCTCGCGCGAGGTCTTTTCGCCCGCGAGATTCTCCGGCAGTTCGTCTCTTCCGAAATATTTTGTTTCGGTCGTTTCGATATTCGGAATGAATTCGCCGCCGACAACGGAGCAGAGGACGAAAACTTTTACGACCCCGTAAGCGTATATTGGCTTATTGTGCTTGTTCCTGTCCTGAACGGCGATGAGCCTGTCCGCGGTGACGCGCAAGCCTGCCTCTTCAAAAGTCTCTTTTACGGCGTTCTCCGCGACCGACTGATTTACATCGCACCAGCCGCCGGGGAGCGACCATGTGCCGTTCGATTCGTGGACGAGCAAAATCTTTCCGTCATTGAAAATCGCGGCGCGGGTATCGACCTTCGGTGTCTGATATCCGGTCTCGTTGCAGAAAAGCTCTTTGACCTTTTCTGCCGGGATGTCGCTTTTGTGGGCTACCATCTCGGCGGATATCTCTCTTATCCGCTTGTATCTCTCGAGGTCATAGGGGTCGTGTCCATATGTCAGCCCCGCCTGCGCGAGACTCTGGAGCTCAATAGCCCAGCTGAGCCAACTGTTCTGTTTGTCCATATTATCTCCTTTTTTAAAGGCTCCGTCAAATCCACTCCTTGATAACTTCCGGGTGCTTGAAAGTCTCATCTATAGACTTTAAGAAGGGGACTACATCGCCCATGTCGAGCGCGCGGTGGTCGAAAACGACGGTGAAAACGAGCTTCTTGCCGACCGTTACCGTGCCGTCCGGGTTTGCAATCGCCGTGTCGCGCGGAGCGCCTACGCCTATCGCGGCGACCTGCGGCGGGATTATCTCAAGCAGTGCGCAGATGCCGTCCCAGTCCTTGTAGAGCGAACCGAGGTTTGATACGGTTATCGTGCCCTGCTCAATGTCGTATTTTGTGAGCCTGTCGTACTCGGGTATATCATAATATTCTTTCTTGCTCTTGCCGGAGAGGGTTTTTACTTTGTACTTTCCGGTCTTTGAGCCGATGAGGCGGGATATCGTCTGAACCAATTTGCCTTTTGCAAGCCCCTGCAGCGTGTCGTTGAGCGAGACGTCGTACATGACCTGCGACATGTTTGAATTTTTCGCTCTGCGTTGAACATCGGCGAGCGTATCTCTGATATCCCTGAGGTTCTTGTCCTGCATGTTGTGCAGATTTACTGTCATCATCTCACCTGAGTCGAGAAGCATGGGCATCGAGATATTTATTTCGTCGAACTCCGTCACGCATCCGCGGACAAGGCGGGGCTTGAAATCGATATGTGCATTCATCGCGGGGCACTTCTTGAGCGCCTCTGTTATTACTTTTAATATAACTGCGTTGAGCGTGATCTTATCTTCTTTTGCGCGCCCTTCGTTGATTTCTTTGAAAACTTTCAGAAATTCGGACGCCTCAGGCTCGTTTGTAACAACGACATGGGGAATGTCGTGCCAGCTCTGCGCGGTCATGTTTGCGATTATCTTCCTGTTTATGCCGAAGTGCTCGGCTCTTCTGACTGTGAGTGACTGTCTCATTCTGAGGACTCCTTTCATTTTAGCGGTTATGCCGCATTAATAAAAGTATATATTGTCCTCAAACTTAAAAACAAGGAACAGTATCTGGAAGCATGTGCAAAAAGCGACACAAAAAGTGATTTGTGTCGCCAAAAATTATAAACAGTTTAGAAATATTTTCTGAAGCCGTTAAAATATATGCTTGTGGTGAAAGAGACGATAGTCGATGGATCTTCGCGGAAGTCGGAGTTTATCCACTCTGCAATAACGCTGACGATGCCGTTGAAGAACATTATATACATCCAGCGGAACTGCTTATCCGTGATCTCGGGGAAAAACTTCTTCCACTTTATCTGCGTCCTGTCGTAGTTCTTTACGAACAATGAATTGATGAAGCCCTTTCGCGGGCCGCATCTCATCATGTAGCAGCACAGGTCGGAATTATCCCTGACAATATCAAACAGACCGACCAATACTGCATCGAAAACCTCGGGATCCATTCTCTCGATCTGATTATCGATATCGGAGACGAACTCAGCCTCGATGCTCTTCATCAGCGCGTTGATGTCGTCATAGTGGCGGTAGAAGGTGCTTCTGTTGATGTCTGCGCGTTGACATATCTCTCGCACGCTGATCTTGTCTAAGTCCTTTTCTTCAAGCAGTTCGAAGAAGGTGCGGCGTATTGCCGTTTTTGTGTATGCCGTGCGCCTGTTGTGCGCGGGCCTTCCGGTTGCCGGGCTTGTCATGAAAATCACCTGCGTTCGTTTCTGATTCATATAAATATTACCACTAATATGCCTGATTGACAAGAGTTAGCGCGATTTTACTCATGTAAAAAAATATGTTGACAAAAGTGCTAAACACTGTTAAAATAACTAATTGCCGCAGGAAAAAGGCGGCTAATCCTTGCTGCGGACGAACCGCAGCCAAAAGACCAGAAGGAGGTGCTTTAAGAATGTCAGCAAACAACAGCTATGAAGCAATGATGGTTTTCTCCGTCAAGAACGGTGAGGAGGGCGTTCCCGCTCTCATCGAGAAGTTCAAGGCTCTCATCGAGCAGAACGGCACTCTGGACAGCATTGATGAGTGGGGCAAGCGCAAGCTCGCTTACGCTATTGACGATGAGCCCGAGGGATTCTACGCTCTGTTCAATTTCAGCGCTGCACCTGAGTTCCCCGAGGAGTTCTACCGTATCGCCGGTATAACCGACGGCGTTCTCCGCTCACTCGTTGTCAGAAAGTGAGGAAACAAAGATGCTTAACGTTGCAATAATTATGGGCAGACTCACTGCCGATCCCGAGCTGCGTACCACCGCTTCCGGCGTCGCAGTCACCACTTTCTCCGTTGCGGTCGATCGCCGCTTCCAGAGACAGGGTGAAGAGAAGCAGACCGATTTCATCAACGTTGTCGCCTGGAGACAGACTGCAGAGTTCGTTTCCCGCTACTTCCACAGAGGATCGATGATCGCTGTTCGCGGAAGTATCCAGCAGCGCAACTACGAGGACAAGAACGGCAACAAGCGCACTGCGTTTGAGATAGTTGCCGAGGAAGTCAGCTTCTGCGGATCAAAGGCAGAGACCGGCACGGGTGCCCGCCAGAACGAGCAGCCCGCGCGCGTTCAGCCCGCAGCGTCCTTCGCCACAGGCGGAGCGGACGATTTTGAGGAGATCCCGATAAGCGACGATCTCCCGTTCTGAGAAAAACTTGAACACGGCGTCTGACGCCGAACGAATAGCCCCGAGCCGCGAAACGGCTTTCGGCTTCCACCTTAGCCAAAGAGGAGGTTAACATCATGGCATATGAGAAAAACGACAGAAGACCCAACCGCAAGGGCCGCAAGAAGGTTTGCGCTTTCTGCGTCGACAAGGTTGAGTGCATAGATTACAAGGACACAGCCAAACTTCATAAGTATATCTCTGACAGAGCGAAGATTCTTCCCAGAAGAGTCACCGGCAACTGCGCCGCTCACCAGAGAGAGCTTACCACCGCTATCAAGCGTGCCCGTCACGTTGCTCTTCTTCCTTACACGAGCGACTGATAAAGCTGTCTACGGCTGCCGCATTCAGCGCAGACCAAAGAGCAAAAATGTTGAAGGTCACAGTTTGCGTCCGAAAACGCAGATTGTGACCTTTTTATTTTTTGCCGCAAATGCATCGGCCTTATTTTTTCTTTTTGCTTTACATGGCGGCACAGATGTGATAACTTTATATTTATAAGCAGTAATTTAAACGAGAGGAATAACAATGTCTCAGAATATGAACCGCCATTTAACGGCTTTGGAATTTGATAAAATATTGGAGCGCCTCGCGCAGTTCACGGCGTGCCCCGACGCGCGCGAGCTTGCGCTGAGCCTCCGTCCGGAGAGCGATATTGATCTCGCGCAGGCGCAGATGAATCAGACGCACGACGCGCATATGCTCCTTGCTCGCTTCGGCGGTCCGTCCTTCGGCGGGCTTCGCAATGTCAATAACGCCGCAGCGCGAGCCGGCGCGGGCAGCACGCTTTCCATGCGCGAACTGCTCGATGTTGCCGAGGTGCTCAGAACTGTGCGTGCTCTCGCCCAGTGGCGCAGCACGAACGCGGGAGTCGAGACCGTTCTCGACCCGCTTTTCTCGGCGCTTCAGCCGAACAAATATCTCGAAACGAAGATACCCTCCGCCATAATCTCCGAGGAGGAGATTGCGGACAGCGCCTCGCCCGAGCTCTTTGAAATAAGGCGCAAGATTCGCGTGCAGGAGTCTAAAGTTCGTGACCAGCTCGATAAGATGACCCACTCTGCGCACTACTCGAAGTTCATGCAGGAGAATATCATAACCCAGCGAAACGGGCGCTATGTTGTGCCCGTCAAGGCGGAATACCGCGGCGAGGTGCAGGGACTTGTCCATGATACATCTTCATCGGGTGCCACTGTGTTTGTCGAGCCGATGCCGGTCGTCGAAGCGAACAACGAGATAAAAGTCCTGCGCTCTAAAGAGCAGGACGAGATTGAACGCATACTTACAGCGCTCTCCGCGATGGTCGGCGAGTTTGAGCAGGGTATAAAAAACAGCTATGAGTGCGCCGTTGAGCTCAATGTTATCTTCGCAAAGGCGCAGTATGCCTATTCGATAGGCGCGACGGTGCCGCTATTGAACTCCGACGGCGAGATAGAGCTGCGCGCCGCCCGCCATCCGCTCATTGACAAAAACAAAGTAGTCCCCGTGGACATAAGGCTCGGCACGGACTTCGATACGCTCGTTATAACCGGCCCGAATACGGGCGGAAAGACCGTCTCGATAAAGACAGTCGGTCTTTTCACGCTCATGGCGATGTGCGGACTTATGATTCCTGCGGGCGACAGGAGCAGGCTCTCCGTATTCGATGAAGTTCTCGCGGACATCGGCGACGAACAGTCGATAGAGCAGTCGCTCTCGACCTTCTCCGCGCATATGACGAATATTATAGATATCATGGGTCAGGCGGGCGACCGCAGCCTTGTGCTCATAGACGAGCTCGGAGCGGGCACAGACCCCGTCGAGGGCGCGGCTCTTGCAATGGCGGTGCTCGAAGACCTGCATTTCAAGGGTGCGAAGATCGCCGCGACAACGCACTATGCCGAGCTCAAGGCTTATGCCCTCGAGACTCCGCGCGTCGAAAACGGCTGCTGCGAGTTCAATGTTGCGACCCTCAGCCCGACCTACCGACTGCTTATCGGCGTCCCCGGACGCTCGAACGCGCTTGCAATATGCGAGCGCTTGGGCATGGATATGCGCGTTGTGGACAGGGCGAAAGAGCTCGTCAACAATGAGAATGTCCGCTTTGAGGATGTCGTTGACAAGCTCGAAGAGAACCGCCGCCGCATGGAGGAGGAGCACGAGCGCGCCAAGGAGCTGACCGCAAAGGCGCGCGCCGAGCTGGAGAAAGCCGAAAAGCGGCTCGCCGAAGTCGATTCTCTGCGCGAGGCGGAG
>ENA-OPEC01001224-OPEC01001224.1-human-gut-metagenome-genome-assembly--contig:-NODE-1224-length-18232-cov-3.330693_pt1 | contig 18232 bp, 11 predicted proteins | sample MGYA00241622_ERZ501507 | MGnify/ENA primary metagenome ERZ501507 (study PRJEB25962, sample SAMEA2042582) | human gut metagenome | biome: human gut; feature: human-associated habitat; material: faeces... | reverse complement strand
AATAGTAGAGTGATATGAAAAGGATTGCGTATCGTTTTTTTCTCATTGTGTTATTGAGTGTTTTGGCTGTGGAGGTTTTTCCTGTTTCGGCGCAAGAGGACTCGTGGTTCGATGAAGGGAATTACGATGAAGAATGGCTTGACAAGAATTTCGATAACGATGTGATGATTATTTCCACGCCCGAGGAGTTCGCTGCTTGGGGGGCGGCCATGAATAGATGGTCGTGGAATTATCCGGATAAAACCGTTCGGTTGACGGCCGATATAGATATGTCGGCACATAAATGGATAACACCTTCTGACGGGAAGTTCGGTGTCTATTTTAGTGGTGTATTCGATGGTAACGGACATACGATTAGCGGTTTGACGGTGATACCGGTAGAAGATGTCGGAGGATATGGCGATGACCATAAGCGTATTTCGGCCGGTTTGTTCGGTATGGTTCGAGATGCCGAGATAAGGGATTTGACATTAGATGAGACTTGCCGGGTAGAAGTGTCTGAAATGTATTCTTTTTCTTTCGGGGACTTGGATTTGGAGTTGGGTGCGATAGCGGCATCGGGTTATGAGTCGTGTTTTGTTCGTTGTGTCAATCGAGCCGATGTCGTGGTTACTTCTGTAATATGGGGTAGCGATACCCATGAGACCTTTTGCTCGGTGAGTGGAATTGTGGCTCATGCCGATGGTGTGAAACTCATCGGCTGTTCCAATGAGGGGCATATGACCGTAGATGTTCACAGCGATATGGCCGACATAAGGGTGTCGGGTCTTGTGGGCGGATGCGGGTCGGTTTATGGTAACAAGAATCGTATTGTCTCTTGTACGAACCGGGGAGGTATTCTCGTATCGGGCAATACTTCGGGAAGTGTGTCGGTGGGCGGAATTTCAAGTAATTATTCATTCCGGGTGGATAGTTGCGAGAACCATTCGGTCGTTAAGGTGAATGCCCATGAAGGGAGTGCTTATGTCGGCGGGGTTTCCTCGGCGAGCATGGGTATAACGTACAGTTTCAATAGGGACTCCGTGATTTGTGAAAGCGATGGTTTTGAAGTACAGGTAGGAGGCGTTTGCTCTTATTCCTTTTATAATAGTTCGCAAACCGATTCGTTGTACACTTGTGGCAACGAAGGTGAGATCGAGGTTAAATCGAATGGTTCGATGTTGTCGGTCGGGGGAGTGATGGGTCAGAATACAGATTGCCCGGTTGTAGATTGTTGGAATCGTGGAGGTTTGAAAATCGAAAGTTCGGCTCCCCGCTCTTCGTCCCGTTGGAATGCTATTTATGCAGGTGGACTGGTCGGATATTGTGAAGAACCGGTGTACAATAGCTATAATCGAGGAAATATCTCTTTAATCGACGCACATATAGATGTGGAGGGTTCTTCACAGGGAAGCGTCGGAGGCTTGGTTGGAAAGGCTTATAAGTTATTGTGGAATAGTTATTCGACAGGCGATGTATACAGCGATGTCGCTGGTGTCAAGGTGTGCCGGTTGAGTGAGTCGAACGTGCATTTTTGTTATTATAACAGCGATGCAGTCATAGAAGGTACGGAGGTCGACGAACAAGGCACTGCATATAGTACGGCTGAGATGCAGTCTGCCGGAAGCGGTTTTTTGGAAGCGTTGAATAATAATGCGACGAAAGGTGGCACTTCATGCCGGAATTGGGGATATATTCCCGGGGAAAACGACGGCTATCCGGTGCATATCGACCGTATTGTCGATGGAGTGGATTCACCGGCAGATCATTCGGAGGGTCGAGTGTACGCTGCAAACGGACGTTTGTTCGTACAAAGTGATCGGTCGATGCAGTTGCCTGTTTACAAAGTGACGGGACAAATAGTGAAGATGATGAATGTAGTTGAGGGCTTGAATACCGACTATTTGCCTTGTGGTGTATATGTCGTGGCGGGACAAGTAGTCGCAGTAACGGCAGGGAATAAATAAAGAAAAGAATAAAACGAAATATCTATGTTGAAGATTGAAGATTTACATGCCAGCATAAATGGCAAAGAGATATTGAAAGGTATAAACCTCGAAGTGAAACCGGGCGAGGTGCATGCGATTATGGGGCCTAACGGTTCGGGGAAAAGTACGCTTTCCGCCGTATTGACCGGTAATCCGGCTTATGAGGTGACTCGTGGCTCGGTCGAGTTTTATGGGAAAGACCTTTTGGCTTTGTCACCCGAGGATCGTTCTCACGAAGGTATATTTTTGAGTTTTCAATATCCGGTGGAGATACCGGGTGTGAGTATGGTTAATTTCATGCGCACGGCTGTGAACGAGCAACGCAAGTACAGAGGCCTCGAACCACTGTCGGCTACCGATTTCTTGAAACTTATGCGGGAAAAGCGGGAGATTGTGGAGTTGGACAATAAACTGGCCGGTCGCTCGGTAAACGAGGGTTTTTCGGGTGGAGAAAAGAAACGGAACGAGATATTCCAGATGGCGATGTTGGAACCGACTTTCGCCATTCTGGACGAGACGGATTCCGGATTGGATGTGGATGCCCTGCGTATTGTGGCCGACGGTTTCAACAAACTCAAGACTGCGGAAACCAGTGCCATGGTCATCACCCACTACCAGCGCTTGTTGGACTATATCAAACCCGATACGGTACATGTACTGCTGGGCGGACGCATCGTAAAAACCGGTGGACCGGAATTGGCGAAGGAGATTGAAACACGTGGCTTCGATTGGATAAGGAAAGAAGCAGGTGAATTATAAACTCATAATCTGAAAACATGAGTGTAGAGCAACAATACATAGACCTTTTCTCCCAAACGGAGGCGATGATATGCCGGCATAGTGCCGAGGTGCTGAATGCGCCGCGTGCCGCTGCTTTTGCTGACTTTGAGCGCTTGGGCTTTCCCACCCGTAAGGAGGAGAAATACAAATATACGGATATCAGCAAGTTCTTTGAGCCGGATTATGGCTTGAACTTGAACCGGTTGGAAATTCCGGTGAATCCTTATGAAGTGTTCAAGTGCGATGTTCCCAATATGAGCACTGCTCTTTATTTTGTGGTGAACGATGCTTTTTATGGCAGGGCTTTGCCTAAGTCCCATCTGCCTGAAGGGGTTATCTTCGGCAGCCTGAAGGAGGTGGCCGAGAAACATCCCGATTTGGTGAAGAAATATTATGGCAAGTTGGCTGATACGGCAGAGGATGGGGTGACGGCGTTCAACACCGCTTTTGCACAAGACGGCGTTCTGTTTTATGTTCCTAAGAACGTGGTGGTAGAGAAACCTATTCAGCTGGTGAATATCCTGCGTGGTGACGTCAATTTTATGGTGAACCGCCGTGTGCTGATTATTCTGGAGGAGGGTGCACAAGCCCGCTTGTTGGTGTGTGACCATGCGATGGACGGCGTGAACTTCCTGGCAACGCAGGTGATAGAAATCTTTGCCGGTGAGAATGCCATTTTCGATTTTTATGAACTCGAAGAGACACACACCAGTACGGTACGTATCAGCAATATGTATGTAAGGCAGGAAGCCAATAGTAATGTATTGCTGAATGGTATGACCTTGCACAACGGAACTACACGGAATACAACCTGTGTGACGCTTGCCGGTGAACATGCGGAGCTGAATCTGTGCGGTATGGCCATTGCAGACAAGAATCAGCATGTGGACAATCATACGACAATCGACCATGCCGTGCCCAACTGTACCAGCAATGAGCTTTATAAGTATGTCCTTGACGAGCAGGCTGTAGGTGCCTTTGCCGGTCTGGTTTTAGTGCGCCCTGACGCACAGCACACCAGTTCGCAACAGACCAACCGCAATCTTTGTGCCACCCGAGATGCACATATGTACACCCAGCCTCAGCTGGAGATTTATGCAGATGACGTGAAGTGCAGTCACGGCGCTACGGTGGGGCAGCTCGATGAAAGCGCTCTCTTCTATATGCGGCAGCGTGGTATCCCGGTGCGCGAGGCGCGCCTGCTGCTGATGTTCGCTTTTGTCAACGAAGTTATCGACACCATCCGTTTGGATGCTTTGAAAGACCGTCTGCATCTGCTGGTAGAGAAGCGTTTCCGGGGGGAACTGAACAAATGCCAGGGGTGCGCCATCTGCAAGTGATAGCTTATAATTTCGATTCATTATGAACAACGATATAAATAAGAGTAGTATCTTGGCTCCCCTCCCTATGGGAGAGGGGCTGGGGGAGAGGCTTCGAGCTGATTTCCCTATCCTTTCCCGTGAGGTATATGGCAAGCCGTTGGTCTATCTGGACAACGGCGCGACTACGCAGAAACCTCGCCAGGTAGTAAATGCCATTACGGACGAATATTATTCGGTGAATGCCAATGTGCATCGCGGAGTGCACTTCCTGTCGCAGCAGGCTACAGAGCTGCACGAGGCCTCGCGTGAGACGGTGAGACGTTTCATCAATGCTCGCAGCACGAATGAGATTGTCTTCACCCGTGGTACGACGGAGAGTATCAACCTGCTTGTCTCCAGCTTTGGTGAGGAATTTATGCAGGAGGGGGATGAGGTGATTCTTTCTGTGATGGAACACCATAGCAACATTGTTCCCTGGCAGCTGCTTGCCGCCAAGCGTGGAATTACCATCAAGGTGATTCCGATGAATGACAAGGGCGAACTCTTATTGGACGAATATAGGCAGTTGTTCTCCGAACGTACCAGGATTGTCAGTGTGGCGCATGTTTCCAATGTGCTGGGTACGGTCAATCCCGTCAAGGAGATGATTGCTTTTGCCCATGAGCAGGGTGTTCCGGTGCTTGTGGACGGTGCCCAGTCCATTCCCCACATGCCGGTAGATGTGCAGGATCTGGATGCCGATTTCTTCGTTTTCTCCGCGCACAAGGTGTATGGTCCTACGGGGGTAGGGGTGCTTTATGGTAAAGAGGGGTGGCTGGATAGGATACCTCCCTATCAGGGCGGTGGAGAGATGATTCAGCATGTATCTTTTGAAAAGACTACCTTCAATGAATTGCCCTTCAAGTTTGAAGCCGGTACGCCGGATTATATCGGTACTACCGGACTTGCCAAAGCTTTGGACTACGTTTCGTTGGTTGGGATGGACAAGATTGCCGCCTATGAACACGAATTGACCCAGTATGCCATGCAACGGCTGAAAGAGATTCCCGGTATGCGTATCTTCGGCGAGGCAGAAGACAAGGGTAGTGTCATATCGTTTCTGGTAGGTGATATCCATCATTTTGATATGGGTACATTGCTCGACCGTCTTGGCATTGCCGTACGCACGGGACATCACTGTGCCCAACCATTGATGCAGCGTCTTGGCATCGAAGGAACAGTGCGTGCATCTTTCGGGCTTTACAATACCCGGGAGGAGATAGATGTGCTGGTGGCAGGTATAGTTCGTGTCAGCCGGATGTTCTGACCAAAGCAAAGCTTTGCAACCTTTCTTTCATTCCTTGCGTCTAATATGTCAACAACTAAAAAAATGAATTATGTTAGTAACAACAACCCCGACTATTGAGGGTGGACGTATCACCCGCTATTATGGCATCGTTTCCGGTGAAACGATTATCGGTGCCAATGTATTCCGCGATTTCTTTGCCAGCATCCGCGACGTGGTGGGTGGGCGAAGTGGCTCTTATGAAGAAGTGCTGCGCGAAGCTAAAGATATAGCCTTGCGCGAGATGCAAGAACATGCCCGTGCTATGGGTGCCAATGCCGTGATTGGTGTAGACTTGGACTATGAAACGGTAGGAGGCAGTGGCAGCATGTTGATGGTTACGGCATGCGGTACGGCTGTAACGGTGGAATAAGTTCGCTCTACTATATTACAACATAGGAAGATATAAGAAATGGCAACCCTGTGAATGGTTGCCATTTTCTTTATAAGGAGTATCTTTTATCGGTTATTTGTACCAATCCTTATAATCTGTTCCATTGGAATTGACCCAATCCATAAAATGTTCAAAGCTCTTGTCTATCGGCTGGGTTTCAGGAGTATTGAAGTTTGTGGCTCCACTTAGATGAATGGCAAAAGGATAGTTGCCATTGGCTACATAATAGCTTGTCGGTACAGAGGACAAATCCTCTTCGGTATGGAATAGAGCCATGTCTGCCTTTTCAGTAGGAGGATAGTTGACCAAATGCACTTCGATGCGTGATTCTTTCAATTCGTCATGTACCATGATGAATGGATTATAAGGGGGAATTCCAAGCGTTTCGTGTGATAGTGGAGTCTTGAAGGTGTTCTTTATCTTATATGTAGCGGTTTTTGTATTTCTCTCTGTTACATCGAGCGCACTTAGAAATACATTGACGGTAGCTTTGGAAAGGTCTGTATCCAGTCCTTGTCCGTTGAAACTTGTGGGGGCTTCCAATATTTCAGTTGACATATTGCTGCGTTCTGTATTCAGTTGGTAAGCGAAACCATTTTTGAAAGTGGCACCGGACCAAAGCAACTCATAGGTGTCTTCTGTAGAAAGGGCCTGATTGGCATCATTGAAGTTCAATACGGACTGGTATTTTACAATAACATCATTCAAGTCATAGTCACCCTTTCTGGGCCAATTATCTTCGAAAGCGATGATTCCTTTGTATTCCAGACTGTATTTCTTATCCTCGTTGCCACCGTCAGGTTTGATATCAGGAATATCCGGATTGATGATGGCTTCGATGGGGTTGGACCATACGTTGAATTGTATATCATTATAGTCTTGGTCTGTCCAATCTTCAAAGGACAATACGACAAAATCATCGATGCGGAATGCAGCTGTATGTGTACGGCCGTCCCCATTCAGCTTTGTAGTAGAGTAGAAAGGCTTATTGTTTCCGCCATAGAAGCTGTCATTCAATAGGAACCATCCGATTTTTACTCCATTGGGAAATACGGTGCCTTGGTCCACTCCGTCGGGGTCTATGTAATGAAGCTTTACACTTTCACCGCCTTGTAGTCCGGAAGCCTTTTTATTATAATAATTATCCATCAGAGTGTTTGGAAAAACAATGCATTTGGGGGCTTTTTTAATTTCACTTAAAGATGCGTCTGCCCTATAGCAATAATAGCCAAAGGCGCTCGCTGCACCGCTGGTTCCTCCAATTATCCGGATGGATACTTCCGCATTGCGCCCTTCCGGATCATTGATTTCAAAATCTATGGCTTGTCGGTATTGCTTAGGGCATGTGCCTCCTTCCTTCAAGGTCGTATTGATGATTGTCAATACATCACCGGGAATTGTGATTTTGTTGTCTGTGTCTAAATAATGAGGATATCCTTTGGAGCTCCATGTTCCTAATACATGGTATCCTTTGGGTGCCTGCCATCCCTCCGCCCGTGTTTGCGGATTATCATCGGTGGAATCCCATTTGATGTCGGCAGTAATGGCATCTCCTGCAATAACTGTTTTGAAGAGGGTGGGGACCCCTATATAAGAAGTATAGATATATGCTTCGTCCCCATGGTCCGAATTGATGATTTCCTTGCCGCTATATGCACCGTTACCGTCTGTCATGCGTCTGATGACCGGTTCCAGGTCTGTGCGTTTTATAATCTGGCCATCTTTGTCAATCGTGAACGGGTCTTCAAGATAGATTTCAAAAAGTACTTTATAGCCTTCGGGGACATCATACTTTACGTTTACTTGGATGGAAGATGTCGTAGAAAAATCAAAAGAGTTGGGAGTCTTCTCATCGTCTTTTCCATTATCGGGATTGTAGACGTCATGTTCGCATCCTATGGATAGGAATGCCAGCATAATGCTGCATAATGTCAAAGCCAGCATCTTGCATGTCAGGTTAGAATAGATTGGTTTCATAATGCCTTTGTTTTTAGCTTGTTTACTTGTTGCAAAGGTACTATAAAAGTTGTAATATATATCTATATGTGCTCTGTTCTTCTCATTAAATACAAAAAATAGGTAAAAAAGGGTACTGCTTGTTGTTTTATTCGCCAGTATAAATACATGCTTGCTTGGATTTCTTTTCTTTTTCATTTGCTTATTTCGTTTCAAATCAATATTTTTAGGCTTTCGTTCAACCTTTTAATACGAATAAATGCTATGGACCAAATCCTATTCTGGCTGGTTCCAGCCGCTTCTATTATGGCACTTTGTTTTGCCTGGTATTTCCATCGTCAGATGATGAAAGAGAGTGAGGGTACGCCTCAGATGATTAAGATTGCCGCTGCTGTGCGCAAAGGTGCTATGTCTTACCTTCGCCAACAATACAAGATTGTGGGCTGGGTATTTCTGGGGCTGGTTATCCTTTTCTCCATTATGGCATACGGTTTCGGAGTGCAGAACTCCTGGGTGCCGATTGCTTTCCTTACCGGAGGATTCTTTTCCGGACTTTCCGGCTTTTTGGGTATGAAGACGGCCCCCTACGCATCGGCTCGCACTGCCAATGCGGCACGCACATCGCTGAATGCCGGACTACGCGTGGCTTTCCGTAGCGGTGCGGTGATGGGACTGGTAGTGGTTGGCCTTGGCTTGCTTGATATATCTTTCTGGTATCTGTTGCTGAATGCTGTAATTCCGGAAGATGTAATGACTCCCACCCATAAACTCTGCATCATTACCACTACCATGCTGACTTTCGGTATGGGCGCTTCCACGCAGGCATTGTTTGCACGCGTAGGTGGCGGTATCTATACAAAAGCTGCCGATGTAGGTGCCGACCTTGTGGGAAAGGTGGAAGCCGGTATTCCCGAAGACGACCCGCGTAATCCTGCCACGATTGCGGATAATGTAGGCGACAATGTAGGCGACGTGGCAGGTATGGGGGCTGAGTTGTACGAAAGTTATTGCGGTTCTATCCTTGCTACGGCTGCCCTCGGTGCTGCGGCTTTTATCCACTCGGGTGATACGCTGATGCAGTTCAAGGCCGTAATCGTTCCGATGCTGATTGCAGCCGTCGGAATATTGCTTTCCATTATCGGTATCTTCTCCGTGCGTACCAAAGAGAATGCGAAGATGAAGGACTTGCTGAACTCACTGGCTTTCGGTACTAATCTCAGCTCTATTTTGATAGTTGTCGCCACTTTCTTTATCCTGTGGCTGCTGAAGTTGGACAACTGGCTGTGGATTTCCTGCTCCGTGATAGTGGGTTTGATAGTAGGTATCATCATCGGGCGGTCTACGGAGTACTATACTTCCCAATCCTACCGTCCTACCCAAAAGCTGAGTGAAAGCGGAAAGACCGGTCCGGCGACAGTCATAATTTCCGGTATAGGCTTGGGAATGCTTTCTACGGCTATTCCGGTGATTGCCGTGGTGATAGGTATCATTGCTTCTTATCTCTTTGCTTCGGGCTTCGACTTCTCTAATGTGGGTCTGGGGCTCTATGGTATTGGCATTGCCGCAGTAGGTATGCTTTCTACATTGGGCATCACGCTTGCTACAGATGCTTACGGACCGATAGCTGACAACGCGGGTGGCAATGCGGAAATGTCCGGTCTGGGTGAAGAGGTGCGTAAGCGTACCGATGCGCTTGACTCCTTGGGCAATACTACAGCCGCTACGGGCAAAGGCTTTGCCATCGGTTCCGCCGCTTTGACGGGATTGGCTTTGCTGGCCTCTTATGTCGAGGAAATCCGTATCGGGCTGACCCGCCTCGGGACTACCGAACTGTCGCTTCCTCATGGCGATGCCGTGGCTCTTCAAGATGCCACTTTCTTCGACTTTATGCATCACTACGATGTGACGCTGATGAATCCGAAAGTTCTTTCCGGTATGTTTCTGGGCTCGATGATGGCATTTCTTTTCTGTGGATTGACGATGAATGCGGTAGGGCGTGCAGCGGCCCATATGGTAGACGAAGTGCGCCGCCAGTTCCGCGAAATCAAGGGAATCCTTACGGGAGAAACGGAGCCTGATTATGAGCGTTGTGTGGCAATCTCGACGAAAGGGGCGCAACGCGAGATGGTGATTCCGTCACTGATAGCTATCATTGCTCCGATTGCGACGGGACTTATTTTCGGTGTTCCCGGTGTGCTCGGCCTGCTGATTGGCGGATTGAGCAGTGGTTTCGTGCTTGCCATCTTCATGGCAAATGCCGGTGGTGCATGGGATAATGCCAAAAAGTATGTGGAAGAAGGCAACTTTGGCGGCAAAGGCAGTGAAGTCCACAAGGCTACAGTCGTGGGTGACACCGTAGGAGACCCGTTCAAGGACACATCCGGTCCGAGCTTGAATATCCTAATCAAGCTGATGAGCATGGTAGCCATTGTGATGGCAGGGCTTACGGTTGCGTGGAGTCTGTTCTAGAAAGAGTTTTTCCCCGTATCCCACCAAAGGCGGGTGGCGCCGTTATCTGCGCCACCCAGTTTTTCCGTGAGGGTGGCGTATTGTGCCGGGTCGGCAGTGGCAGCGTCCGTCGAGAACGGAAGGCGGCGGATCATGATATCCGTATCAATCACTTTTCCGGTGTTGTTTTGGACCTTGAAAAGTTTGGGGTATCCGGTACGGCGTTGCTCAGCCCATGCCTCATAACTTTCGGGCCAGCATGCCAGCCACTTCTGGGTAATAATCTTTTCGAGTTTCGTCTCTATGTCTGCATCTTCTTCCCATTTGGGGGATATGGTAATCAAGGCTTTCATGTCCTTGCCTACCTTGCCGCCCGAGACTACATCTTTATAATCGGCAGGGGTTTTGTCGCTTTCCAGATATTCGGAGGCACCAGCACAGTCCCACTGTGTAAATGAAGTACTTACCCCGTATTCATAGCATGTGCGGGGATTCTCTTTGGTATAGCCACGGAGGGCTGCTTCGGCCCTGAGCAGCCAGACTTCTGCCGCACTCATCAATACGGCTCCGGTCTTTTCGCCGATGGTACTTGTGTTGAGGGAAGAGCAAAAACTGTAAATGTTGGCGTCACCGTCTTTCATGGGTAACCCGATGGGAATGCCTAACAACTGTTTTTGATAACCTTCGAGAAGGGCGGTGTTATACCATTTCTTGCCACGCGGGTCCTCATAACCGTTGACAATGGATTCCATCGAGGCATTCATGTAGACTTCACCCCAACCGGCAACGGCACACAAAGGATTGATATAGTTCTTGCCCATTACAGCGATGGTTTCCCTTGCACCTTCCAGTACACCTTGATTGTCATTCAGTGCTTTGGTTGCTTGGTCTTTGGCAAGTGTTGCATCTACATTGGAGATGCGCATGGCAAGGCGCAAACGTAGTGAGTTGGCAAACTTTAACCACTCCTTCAAGGTCTTGCCGTTGGTCAGCATATCATACTCTTTGAATTTGTTGTTGTCACCGCCCTCGTCCAGGTATTCCCTTATCAATTGCTGCCCTTCGTCCAGGTCTGCAAAGAAGCGTGTATAGGCTTCTTGCTGTCCGTAAACCCGGGGTGTCTCACCCAGTTGATGGTAGACCAGCGGACCGTATGTATCGGCAATGCGGTGCATCAGTTCCACTTTCAAAATTTCGGTAATGCCGAGGTAGCCTTTCAAGTTGTCATTGCCATAAAAGTTCTTTTCTGCCTTCTGCACCTCCGTGTAGACATATCCGTAAGTACATTGCCATGCGGCATTGGTCCAGCCTGAGTTCAGGTTGTAGCAGGCGTTGGATTTCATGAATTTAGGAATAGGGTCCATGAAGTAGCCGGAGAACATGTCATGGTTCAGGGATTGTGTCATCTGCCATACCCAATTTAAGCCAACAGAACCTATATTGAAGTAGATACCCGACTGTATGGGTTCGAATGGAGCAGTCAGGTTCTGGAAATCTATTTCCTTTTTGTCGTCCGAGAAACCTCCCTTGATTTCGTTGTCGTTCTCAAAACCGCCGGTGCAAGCTGCAAGCAGCAATATGCTATGGCAGAAAAGGAATATGATGCACTTGTTTTTCATAAGGTATTCATTTTAAAAGGTTAATCTTAGGTTAAAGCCGATATTCCGGGTAGTAGGCATGCCAAACACGTCTACTCCTTGATTGTTGTTGCCTACGGACATTACTGCATCGGGGTCGAACGGTGCTTCCTTCTTTAAGAAACACAAGTTGCGCGCTGCCAATGATACGTCGATTCCCTTTATGAATCTACTGTTTTCCAGTATCGTTTTCGGGAAAGAATAGCTCAGTGATACTTCACGGAGTCTGATGCAGGTTGCGTCGTACATATAATATTCGGAGATGGCATTTCTGCCGCCTACTGCGCTGTAGAATGCTCTCGGGTCGTTGAACTTCTGTCCCTGGTATTCTACATATCCCCGGGTGCGGGCATCTTCGGTGACTTTGGTCACGCCGTTGGCATCCAACTCAGACTGTGTCAGTGACATGACTTCGCCGCCAAAGCGGAAATCTATCAGGAAATAGAGCTCCAGGTCCTTGTAGGTAAGTGTGTTGCTACATCCCATGGTGAAGTCAGGATTGGCATTCCCAAGCAAATCCTTGTTTCCGGTATTTCCCAAAGGCCTTTTGCTGGTTTCATCAACCATGATGCTGCCATCCTCGTTACGGCGGAAAGCATTTCCATAAATATCCCCCAGGCTGCCTCCTTCTTTGACACGCATCTGATAGCCTGCGTTGAAACCTTCTTCGTAGTAGGAAAATTCCGGATAGTCAGGATGCAGGGTCACTACTTTGTTCTTGTTGGCGGACATGTTGATGAGACTCTTCCACGAAAAGTTTCTGTATAGTAGCGGAGTGGCGTCTACCGTCAGCTCAAAACCCTGGTTACGTATTTTTCCGGCATTGACATACCGGTATTTATAGGTGGAGCCCGTAGGATTGTCCATTCTCAACAACTGGTTCTTGGTATTGGTCTGATACCAAGTGAAGTCTATCCCGAAGCGGTGATGGAAGAAGCGCCATTCTGTACCGAATTCGATGGAGCTGCTGATTTCCGGTTTTAGGTCACCGCGCTGTTCTACGGTATTTACATTGATACTGCCGCCTACCATGATGATGTCTACCGGATTGGTGATTCCTATCGGGAGGTCATTACCGACTTCCGCCCATGAAGCGCGCACTTTTGCAAAACTTATCCATTTGGGCAGGGAGCAGGTTTTGTTAAGAATCCAGGTAGCTCCTATGGAGGGATAGAAGAATCCGGTATTCTTGCTGTCTGTGTGGGCTAATGTGGATGACCAGTCGTTACGTGCGGTAATGTCCAAGTATAGTAGTCCTTTCCAGCCCCACTGCATGGTGGCAAATACTGATTGGAGCGTGCGTTTGCTGTCGATGCTCTGATTTACGGCTGCTTTGGAGTCCATCACTACATTGGGGACGGTAAATACATTCGGTTTGTAGAGGGAAGCAAGCCTTGAGTCTATTGTCAGTGAATTGACTTTACTCATGTTGATGCTGGCTCCCAGTGCCGTATTGAGGGAAAAGTCATCAAATTCCTTGTTGAACAAGACCATTGCGTCACCGTAGACTTGGATTTCCTGGCTGTCCGACCAGATGTAACGTCCGTTTTCCTTGTCCTCGTATTTGCCGGCGATGTTGGGAGCTGTAGTGGCATACATCTTATTGTCGAATTTATCACTGATATAATCCACATTACCCCGTACCTGCAGGTTGAAGTAGTCCGTAATGTGCAGATTGGCTCTGGCCGATGCCACAGCGCGATAACGCTTGTAGCCACTGAGCACGCGTTTTTTCAGCCAGTAGGGATTCTGTCCCCATTCACTGACGGTACCATCTCCATTCTTTTCAATCCAGTTTTGTGTCATCATATTGCGGTCGGCATTCCACGTTTCAAAGTTTTCTCTGTAAGTGCTCATGTCTACGCCACGTGGGAAACTGTACAAGCTGACCAGCGGATTCAGATAATAGCCGCCGGTAGCAGGGGAGTTCTTGACGGTTTGGGTCATTAGTGTTGCAATGCCGTCCAGTTTCAGCTTGTTGTTGAAGAGGCTGGCCGTTTCGTGTAGGTTCAGGTTATTCTTCTGTAGTTTGTTATTGTCCACAATTCCTTTAGCCGTGGTGTTGGCGTATGAGAAATAAGTTTGTACCTTTTCATTTCCGGTAGTGATGGCCAGCGAATTGAAAGTGGTGATGCCATTGCTGAAGAATTCGCCTATGTTGTCATAGTCCGTTACATTGCCTTTTGTACCCCAGCTTGCCGTACCGCCATCTTCGTTCCGGCCGTATGTATTTTGGAATTCGGGGGTACTGATGGCGTGACTTACGGTCAGGTTGGAGGAGAATGTAACGCGCTGCAGTCCGGCCTTTCCCTTTTTAGTGGTGATCAGAATGACGCCATTAGCTGCCTGCGAACCATAAAGCGCGGCGGCAGAAGAACCTTTCAGGATGTTGATGCTTTCTATGTCGTCCGGATTCAGGTTGGAAATCCCGTCACCGGCATCACGGTTCAATCCATCGTAGTTACCGCCGATTACGGTGGAGGTGGATTCTGTTGAGCTGTTCAGCATAGGAACACCGTCAATTACGTACAAGGGCTGGTTGTTGCCGCTGGCAAATGCAGAGCGTGCACCGCGAATGACGACTTTGGCAGAACCTCCTAAATTGGCGGTTTTATTGATTTGTACTCCGGCCGTCTTTCCTGCCAGTGTATTAATCATGTTCGGCTCTTTGGCACGGGTCAGCTCACTGCTGCTTATCTGTTGGGTAGAATAGGTCAATGAGGACATTTTCTTCTGGATACCCATGGCGGTTACCACTACTTGCTCCAGGGCGAGGCTCTTTTCTTCCATCCGGATGTGGAGATTATTTCTACCGTTCAGGGCAATGGTTTGCGGTTCATAACTGATGTAGGATACGACAATAGTGGCATAAGGAGGGATATTCATACTAAATTCTCCTTCGGTATTGGTGATAACACCATTGGCGGTCCCTTTTTCAAGAATGTTGGCACCGATAATCGGTTCGCCTTTGGAGTCCGTCACCTTTCCTCTTACAGTAGCCATTTCCTGCAGAGTGTCTGTCTTATCCTCAGCACTCCTGCTGTTTTTGGTTAAAACGATGTTTTTGCCTTCCATCACATACTTGATGTCTGTCCCTTTGAACATTTGGTCAAGTACTTCGGAAACAGTTTGGTTGCTTGCATTGATGTCGACGGTACGGCGTACATCGACGTTCTGTTTGTTATATACAAATAAGTATTCTGTTTGCGATTCAATTTGCTCGAGAACTTGCCCTACCCTCAGCCGGGCATTTTGAATGCTGACCCTGGCATTCTGAGAGTAGCAGTTCCCGCTGTACACCTGAAATATAACAAGCAGGAGAAGGAATAATGTGATTTTCATAGGTTTGCAATAATTGCTTAAAATCTAATTTTTTTAGATAAAAAAGCCTCATCAACAAAATTTTTCTCATATCTTTGTCACTGTGTTAAGTTAATAAATTGATTAAGGTCGATTTTTGACTGTTTCGGATCGGAAAGTATGGGGGTACTTTCCGATCTTTTTTTCTTACTCATATATAACAATTGAATCCTTTTCTTCGTTGATGCGGAACTTGAAAGGATGGTCTTTCGAGATGGTCCGCAGTATATGTTCGATGCCGTCCTGCTCTCTGAACTTGCCGGTAAAGCTGCCGTAGTTCAGCAGTTGAGGACTGGCAACGGTTATCTTTACATTATAGTATTTCTCCAGTCTACCGAGGATACCGCTGAATGGAGCGTCGTCAAAACAGTATAGTCCCTCTTTCCAGCGTAGATATTCATAGGAAGGAAGGACGGCCTTTCTACATTTTCCGTTTTCATTGAGAAATACCTCGTCTTTCTGCAACCTGGTGATTATCTGGCTGCTGTTGGCCGGATAGATATCGACGATACCTTCCACCAATGTGGTTCCGAACTCATGGCTCCCACTGTAGGCACAGACGTTGAAACTCGTTCCTACAACTTTTACCTTGTTCGTTTCTGTATGTACATAGAATGGGATATTCTTGTTTTTGGCTACTTCAAAGTAGGCCTCTCCGTCCAATTCCACATTTCGTTCGTTGCGTCCGAAGTTGGCGGCATATTTCATGGTGGACTTGGAGTTCAGCCATACGCGTGTTCCATCGGCAAGGATAATTTGGGCCCGTTGTCCGGCAGGCACAGTGACTGTTTGCAACTGCACCTCCTTGTTATATAAAAAGTCGGAGGTGATGAAATAACCGGCAATGGCGACAATGGTGACGGCGGCTATACGGGCCGCCCAGCGGAGCATCGGCATGATGTGCACCGTTTTCTTTTCATTGTTTCCCTGCTTGTCCGAGAACAAGGAAATGTCGTATATCATGCGCTCTTTCAGGAAGATGTCCCGGTTTTCATCCGAGGCGTCTATCCAGTCGAGTATCATCTTTTCTTCTTCAACGGAAGTAATACCTTTGAAATATTTATATAATAGCTCTTGGTTCATTGTCAATAATTTATTTCTTTTCTAAAACGTGCTCTTTTTACCTTTTGTATATATAACCGGAAAGTGGACGGTAACCCTATTCCGTAGAAGCATTTTTTAGGATATTAATATTATGAGTATGGTAACAAGATAATCTTTCAGTCTCAGCCGGAGAATCCGCAGCACTTTGGTGATGTGTGCCTCTACGGTTTTAAGTGATATGTCCAGACTATCGGCAATCTGCTTGTTTGCCAGGTTCTGGTATCGGCTCAACATGAATATCTTCCGGCTTTGCTCGGGCATTTCCTGTAAGGTCTTATTTACGATATGCTGTATTTCCGTGTTGAATATCTGGTCCGGTTCGCAGGCTTTCAAGGTGGAGATGCGTAAGTCCAGTTCGCGCAGGTTGTGGCTGCTGATGGTTTCTTCCGCTCGCAGACGCACCTGCTTGTGCTCGAGTACGTGCAGGGCTTTGTTCTTTATGATGGTCAGCAGCAGGGCATGCAGGTTACTGTTTTCTTCCCAGCGGTCTCGGTTTTCCCATAAGGCAATCATGGATTCCATCACAACGTCTTCCGCTTCTGCTTTATCCCTGAGATAAGAATAAGCAAAAGCCAAAAACTTTTCTTGGTTTTCCTGGAAAAAGCGTGAGAAAAGATTCATAGTATGTAGGCTCCTTAAACCGGACATTAATTGAGGTTCTTTATGGAATATAAGGCTTTACATAGCAAAAAAACATAATCTTTTTGGAATATGCAAGCATTATGCCTTGTTTTTTCAGAGCCATTTCTGGCAGTATTGACAAAAAGAAAGCCTGATGGGGTTCCACCAGGCTTTATATACTTAAAGAATAAGAAATTTCTTATTTCTTTTCCGGTCTTTCTTGTCTTTCCGGTCTCGGAAGCAATACTTTGCGTGACAGCTTAAATTTTCCGGTCTTCGGGTCGATGTCGAGAAGTTTTACGTCAATTTCATCACCTTCCTTGATACCGGCTTCTTCTACTGTTTCCAGACGTTTCCAGTCGATTTCGGAGATATGGAGCAAGCCGTCCTTACCCGGCAGGAATTCAACGAATGCACCGTAAGGCATAATGGAGCGTACCTTGCCTTTGTAGACTTCGCCTACTTCGGGGACAGCTACAATCCCTTTGATGATACGCATAGCATCATCGATGCTCTTCTTGTTGGTACCGGCGATTTCGATTCTACCGATGTTGTCCACTTCTTCAATAGTAATGGTAGCACCGGTTTCTTCCTGCATACCTTGGATAATCTTTCCACCAGGGCCGATGACAGCACCGATGAATTCCTTGGGAATGGTCATTGTCTCGATACGCGGAGCGTGAGGTTTCAGGTCTTCGCGAGGCTCGGCAATGCACTCGGTGATTTTGCCCAAGATATATTCGCGGCCTTCTTTAGCCTGCAGCAATGCCTTTTCGAGGATTTCGTATGACAGACCGTCCACTTTGATGTCCATCTGAGTGGCGGTGATACCGTCTTTTGTTCCGGTCACCTTGAAGTCCATGTCGCCCAAGTGGTCCTCATCACCGAGGATATCGGACAATACGGCATATTTGTCTTCGCCTGCATTCTTAATCAATCCCATGGCGATACCTGATACCGGTTTCTTGATTTTCACACCGGCATCCATAAGAGCCAATGTCCCGGCACAAACCGTTGCCATCGAGGAGGAACCGTTTGATTCGAGAATATCCGAAACTACACGTACCACGTAAGGATAATCGGCAGGAATCATACGTTTAAGCGCACGGTTCGCCAAGTTTCCGTGTCCTATTTCACGACGACCTACGCCACGTTGAGCTTTGGCTTCACCAGTGGAGAAGGGGGGGAAGTTATAGTGCAACAAGAATTTTTCTTTTCCTTGTTCAGTAGCCTCATCTATAATCTTTTCATCCAGCTTGGTTCCTAAAGTTACCGTGGACAAAGACTGCGTTTCACCGCGGGTAAAGATAGAAGAACCA
>ENA-OPEC01001219-OPEC01001219.1-human-gut-metagenome-genome-assembly--contig:-NODE-1219-length-18255-cov-3.961044_pt1 | contig 18255 bp, 19 predicted proteins | sample MGYA00241622_ERZ501507 | MGnify/ENA primary metagenome ERZ501507 (study PRJEB25962, sample SAMEA2042582) | human gut metagenome | biome: human gut; feature: human-associated habitat; material: faeces... | reverse complement strand
GAGCCGGTATAGAGGTAATGCTGACGGATAAGTTCGTGCAACTCCTTGCGGTAGCTGCTGTCTTCCACGAGATTTATCTCCACCATATCCATATTACAGAAGTAATCGAAGTTGTGGTTCTTATCCCATACGTAGGCCACACCGCCACTCATGCCGGCTGCGAAGTTGCGTCCTGTCTCGCCAAGAACGACCACCCGGCCGCCCGTCATATACTCGCAGCAGTGGTCGCCCGCGCCCTCGATGACGGCGATGGCACCCGAGTTGCGCACACCGAAGCGTTCGCCTACCTTTCCGTTGATATACAACTCACCGCTTGTGGCACCATACAGACCGGTGTTTCCGGCAATAATGTTGTCTTCTGCGCTGAAGTTGGAACGTATCGGAGGCAGTATCGAAACTCGGCCGCCACTCAGTCCCTTTGCGAAATAGTCGTTGGCCTCGCCCTCAAGTTTGAAGTCTACGCCCTTCACAAGGAACGCTCCGAAGCTCTGACCGGCTGAACCTTTGAACTTAACGTTGATGGTCTTGTCGGGAAGTCCGTCTTCTCCGTACTTCTCAGCAATCTTTCCGCTGAGCATTGTACCCGCTGCGCGGTCTGTATTCTTTATCGCAAAGTCGAGATTCACCTCCTCTTTGTGGTCGATGGCAGCCTCTGCACCGTGTATTATGCGCTGATCCAGTACCTCGGCGAGGTCATGCTTCTGGTCGGCAGTATGATAAAGAGATGTGTTTCCAGTCTCTTTGAAGAGCAGGCGGCGGAAGTCGAGCAATGCGTGCTTGGGGTTCTTTATTGATGATTGTGATATGCTTTTCTCCTCAATCTTTATGCTGCCATTCTCATTTCTCATTCCTCCATCCTCGCTCTTCGATACTATCAGCTCCGTATGTCCAACTATATCGTTGAGCGAAGTGTATCCCATCTCGGCCAAATACTCGCGCACCTCCTGTGCGATGAACGTGAAATAGTTTACGAGATATTCGTAATGGCCGCGGAAATGGGCACGCAACTTCGGGTCTTGAGTAGCAACTCCCATCGGACAGGTGTTGAGATTACACTTACGCATCATCACACAACCGAGTACAATGAGCGCCGCCGTACCGAAAGAGAACTCCTCGGCGCCGAGCATTGCCATGAGAACAATGTCGCGACCGGTCTTTATCTGACCGTCAACCTGTAGACGGACCTGACCACGCAAGCCGTTCTTTACGAGAGTCTGTTGGGTCTCCGCAAGACCGATTTCGGGCGAAATGCCGGCAAAACGCATACTCGATGCAGGACTTGCACCCGTTCCTCCCTCTGCGCCGGAGATGACAATGAGGTCTGCCTTAGCCTTCGCAACGCCCGCAGCGATTGTTCCCACACCGCTCTCGGCAACGAGTTTCACGCTGATGGCAGCCTTCGGGTTCACGTTCTTCAGGTCGAAGATGAGCTGCGCGAGGTCCTCTATCGAATAAATATCGTGGTGAGGTGGCGGTGAAATGAGCGAGATGCCGGGTATGGAGTGGCGCGTTTTGGCGATGACCTCGTTCACCTTGAAGCCCGGGAGCTGTCCTCCCTCGCCCGGTTTTGCACCCTGTGCCACCTTAATCTGTATCTCTTCGGCATTCACGAGATACTCGGTCGTAACGCCGAAACGTCCCGATGCCACCTGTTTTGTCTTAGATGAGAGCGAAATACCGTCCACTTCGGTGTGGAAACGCTCGCTGTCCTCACCGCCTTCGCCTGTGTTAGAGCGCGCGCCGAGTTTGTTCATAGCAAGCGCCATAGCCTCGTGAGCCTCCTTCGACAACGCTCCGAAGCTCATTGCGCCCGTAACGAAGTGCTTCACGATGCTCTCCACCGGCTCAACCTTATCTATTGAGATTGGATTTCGCTTGAATCCGAAGAAGTCGCGGATGAATATCGGCTTCTCTTTCTCGTCGACAAGCCGCGCAAACTCCTTGTATTTCTCGTAGTTGCCCGTGCGGGTGGATAACTGCAATGTGGCGATGGTCTGCGGATTCCATGCGTGGCTGATGCCGTCCTTGCGCCAATGGAACTGTCCCTGATTGGGCAGGAAGTCTGCCGGCTTCGTGTTTCCGAAAGCCTTGTCGTGCAGACGGATGGCATCGCGGGCAATGGTCTCCAGTCCGATACCGCCGATTGTCGATATCTCCGTGCCGAAGTAGGTCTTCAACAGGCTCTCCGACAGACCGATGCTCTCGAAGATTTTCGCGCCGCGGTAGCTGCGGATAGTGGATATTCCCATCTTAGCCATAATCTTGAACAGACCCTTCTTCACCGCTTTTATATAGTTGGCTTCTGCCGTTTCGTAGTTTTCCTGAATCTTGCCGCGCTTCACAAGGTCGTCGAGGATGGCGTAGGTGAGATACGGACAGAGTGCCGACGCACCGTAACCGAGCAGCAATGCTGCGTGCATAACCTCACGAATCTCGCCGCTCTCCACGATAAGCGCGGTCTGAACGCGCTTGCCCACGCTGATGAGATAGTGGTGGACGGCACTCACGGCGAGCAGACTCGGAATGGCGGCGTGTGTCTCATCCACAGCGCGGTCGGTCAGAATGATGTAGTTATAGCCCTCGTCAACGCTGCGTTCCGCGTCATGACAGAGCTTGTCGAGCGCGTCGCGAAGTCCGTCCTCGCCCTTGCCGCACTCGAAAACCATCGGCAGCTTCACGGTATTGAAGCCTTTGTAGCGGATGTTGCAGAGTATGTCGAGCTGCGTATTGGTAAGTATAGGATGCGGCAGGCGCACCATCTTGCAGTTGCTTTCGTTCGGATTGAGAATGCCCGTACCCACACGGCCGATGTATTCGGTGAGCGACATCACGAGATTTTCACGGATGGAGTCGATGGCGGGGTTCGTTACCTGCGCGAATTGCTGGCGGAAGTAGTTGAAGAACACCTGCGGGCGGTCGCTGAGAACGGCCAGCGGTGTGTCGTTACCCATACTTGCGGTAGGCTCCTGACCCTTTGTCGACATCGGAACGATGGTTCCGTCGACATCCTCCTCGCCGTAGCCGAACATCATTTCGTGGCGTGTAAGGTCCTCAACGGCATTGTCAACCTTGCGGCCCGACTTGAGTTTCTCGAGCTGTATGCGGTTTGTAGAGAGCCACTGACGGTAAGGATGCTCGCCGGCAAGCTCCGCCTTGATTTCTCCGTCATAGTAAATCTTGCCCTCCTGAGTATCTATAAGCAATATCTTTCCGGGCTGAAGGCGTCCCTTCTCGGCTATTTCCGTCGGGTCGAAGTCCATCACGCCCACCTCACTGGCTACAACCATCATGTCGTTTTTGGTTATCGTGTAGCGCGCCGGACGCAGACCGTTACGGTCGAGCATACCTCCGGCGTAGCGGCCGTCGCTGAACAGCAGTGCGGCAGGGCCGTCCCACGGTTCCATAAGTATAGAATGATACTCGTAGAAAGCCCTCAAATCCTCGGGAATAGGGTTCTTGTCGTTGAAGCTCTCGGGTACCATCACAGCCATGGCGTGGGGCAATGAGAGCCCGCTCATGACGAAAAACTCGAACACATTGTCCAAAGATGCGGAGTCGGACATATCCGGCTGGCATATCGGAGAAATCTCGCGGATGTCTCCTAAAGTCTCGCTCGACAGCACACTTTCCCTCGCCTGCATCCAGCCGCGGTTTCCGCGGATGGTGTTTATCTCACCGTTGTGCGCCAAGAGACGGAACGGCTGAGCCAAAGACCACGTAGGGAAGGTGTTGGTTGAGAAGCGGGAATGAACCAATGCCAGGCCGCTCGTGAAGTAATTGTTAGTCAAATCGGGGAAATACTGGCGCACCTGCATACTCGAAAGCATTCCCTTATAGACGATATTCTTGTTGGACAGAGAGCAGATATAGAAGTCCTTGTCAGACACGCGCTTCTCTATCTTCTTCCTTATTATATATAATGTGCGCTCAAACTGCGGCAGTTTGTCATCTGTTACGCCCGTGATGAACACCTGCTTGATAGCCGGCTCGGTAGACAGAGCCGCCTCGCCGAGGCACGAAGGGTTAGTAGGCACATTGCGGAGGTGCATCAGTTGCAGTCCCTCGCGCTCTATTTCCTCAATCATTATGCTGAGGATGTCCTGCTGCCGCTTCTCATCTTTCGGAAGAAAAACAAGTCCCGTGCCGTATTTTCCCTTCTCCGGCACAGGTATTCCCTGCAACAAAATAAACTCGTGGGGTATCTGCAACATGATACCCGCGCCATCGCCGGTCTTGTTGTCTGCACCCTCTGCACCGCGGTGGCGCATATTCTCGAGCACTTTCAACGCATTGTCGACCAAATCATGGCTTTTGTTGCCGTGGATGTTAACCACCATACCTACGCCACAGGCATCGTGTTCGTAGGCTGCATTATACAATCCATTTCCCATCTTTTGCTTTCTTATTAATTTTATAAAACTGTATTTCCTATCAAAACGTTTGCAAAATTACTGAATTACTTTCAAAATGATAGTCTATTTGTGCAAAAATCGTAAAGCAATTAATCTTGTTTTTTAGTTAAAATAACAATATGTTATATTTTAAGGTTAAAATCGTTGTATTCTGAAATAAAAGCCTTTTATTTTCTTTTAGAGTGGAACGAGTGCGTAAAAACAAGATTTTTTTGAGAAATGTTACGGCCATAGTTGGAAGTGTTTTAGCCATCCTGGAGTTCATACAACCTTTAGTACTCGAGTATTTCGGGTGCAGTACTTGAGTATTTTGGGCGCAGTACTGGAGTATTTCGGGCGCAGTACTCGAGTAATTCGGGCCTGATTACTGGAGTATTTCGGGTGCAGTACTGGAGTATTTCGGGCTTAGTACTGCACAGCTTAGGTCGGTTCTTATCGTCAAACCGATAATACATCTTTTTTTTCTACCTGTCGGACCTTCCCCCGCGGGGGACTAAGAGGCCTTCTATACTTTTGTTTTGATTTTATAACCATAAGTCTGATTGCGTAAGGAAATAAATCCGTAATTTTGCGATATGAAAACGAGTTTAATTAACAAGCGTATGACGACAGCGAAAGATATAACGGAGACACTGCTCTCCATGTCCGACGAGAAACAACGGGAGGTGTTGTGCCGATTCTTCAAGACGGGAAAAGGGGAGTATGGCGAAGGCGACAGGTTCATCGGACTGCGTGTCCCGCAGACGCGGGCGGTGGTGAAGGAGGCGAAAGGGGACGTCAGCCTCGGCGAGATAGAGAAGCTATTATATTCTGAATGGCATGAGGTGAGGCTGTGCGGACTGCTGCTCATCGTGGAGGAGATGAAGGCGGCACTGCCCAAGACAGGCGACACCGCCCCGAAAGCTAAGGCGGAGAGACGGCAACTGCTCACGGATTTCTATCTCAGACACGCCAAACAGGCCAACAACTGGGACTTGGTGGATCTGTCATGCGAGTATGTCATCGGCAATTATCTGCTCCATCCGCTGCCCGACGGGAGTATGTCTTCGAGTCAAGTCCTCGACCGTTTGGCCGAAAGCACAAACCTTTGGGAGCAGAGGATAGCCATCGTTTCTAATCTTTCGCTCGTCCGTGCCGACCGTTTCGACGAGACTTTCCGCATCGCCGACAAGCTCCTCTCCCACCCTCACGACCTCATCCACAAGGCTGTGGGATGGCTGTTGCGCGAAGTGGGCAAGCGAGACATCGACCTGCTGCGTGATTATCTCGACCTAAACGTTAGCCGGATGGCACGCACAACGCTGCGATACGCCATCGAAAAGATGGACGACAGGGAACGAAAAATATGGATGGAGAGATGATTTTTATATTTTTAAGGACGTAAAAGCGTTGCAGCCGGAATTTTTATGTAATTTTGCACATAAGATATAAGTAAATTATGTATAATCCACGTCCAATACCCGTATTGACAGGTCAGTCTGCAGAACGGTTTGAACAGATGCGCATTGAGGCAGAACGTCCCGATGCACCTCGCTATAACCTCGCATCAGCAAAGGCTACTTATGCTGCCATCATGGCACGTTCAGGCAAAAAGACTAAATGAGTTATCTGTTAGACAAGTGCACATTTGAACCTGTAACAGACGAGTTGCTTGCTCGCCTGAATGATTTTGTGTGCCTTCATGAAACTGATATTTCTGATTTCTTCAAGACGAAAGCCGTTAAGTCCGCCTCGGAAATGATGAGTAAGTCATATTGCCTGTATGACGAAGAGAAGAACGAGATGGTGGCTGCATTTTGCGTACTGAATACATCTCTGCCTACAGAACATCTGCCAAACTATGCACGCCGCAACATCAACAAGAACGTCAGATACGAGAAGCAACGCAAGCACTATCCCGCAACGCTGATAGGACAGTTTGCCGTATTTGATGCTTTTGCCAAAATGCATCTTGGTGATGAATTCTTGTCATTTACGTTATTGTGGATAATCAACAACGTCCAGCAAACGGGAAATCGTTTCGTTGTCGTGGATGCTATCAACAATGAGAAGGTCATCAAGTTCTATGAACGTAATGGTTTCAAAATAATGTTCCGAACTCCAGAAGAAGAACTGCTTGCCACGGGCAAAAGCGAATGCTGCGTTCTTCCCACCAGGATGATGTTCGCAGACTTAATAAATTACGTAACGGAATAAAAAACAACAAGGATAAATCATCTTTATGCACGTAAAGTCCGCATACGATTCTTACAGGCCTAACTTTAGGAACTTAACAATAGGCCTCAAATATACGGACTTGTGATAAAATACATAAAAAGGAAAAAAGAAATGGAAAAACTTATTGTAAACTCTTACGATGAATTTGCCGCATATCTGGGCAAGGAATTAGGATGTTCGGAATGGTTGCAGGTGGATCAGGACCGCATCAATCTGTTCGCGGACGCGACACTCGACCATCAATGGATACACGTTGACGTGGAACGCGCCAAGAAAGAGAGCCAGTATCAGTCGACAATAGCGCACGGGTATCTGACGCTTTCACTCCTGCCATATATGTGGGAGCAGATAATCGAGGTGAACAACATCAAGATGCTCGTCAATTACGGCATGGACAAGATGCGCTTCGGACAGCCGGTGATAACAGGCTCACGCGTCCGTTTAGTGACAAAGCTCCACAATATTCAGAACCTTCGCGGCATCTGCAAGGCGGAAATCGAGTTCAAAATAGAAATCGAAGGACAGCGTAAGCCGGCTCTCGAAGGCATTGCGTCGTTCCTTTACTACTTCAAATAAAAAGGAAACGTGGCAAAATGCAGCCTCCAAAAGACTGCTGCCTGCATACCGGGACGAGGTTACAAGACCTCTGTAATCTCATTACAAGGCCTCTGTAATCACGTTACAAGGGCTTTGTAATGTCCCGGCAAAGAAACAAAGGCAAAATGACATGGATAAAAAAGAAGTCCGATACCCAACGAGGAGTATCGGACTTCCTTTAGCTATAACTATATTGAAACCTATAAATCTTACTTATTTGTGTGCAAGGCTACAAGCATTCCGCAAATAGTAACTACTGCAAATGCGGCCGTTGCCAATGTTACGATACTGAATATCTGCATCACTTAATCCTTTTTTCTTTTTAATCAATAGTTAAAATTCGATTCGTCTCTTTTCTTCGGGCTAAAAGTTCTGCCCGCATGAGCAGCTTATTTCTTCAAGTCAATCTTATGACCCAAGAACATTGCGTTGGCAACTGTTGCTGCAATAATCAATAAAATACCTAATGTTACCATAATCTTTTTACCTTTCTTCTTTTTAATGAGACCGTATTGTCTCGTTCTTTATATGTTATCCTTAATTCTACGATGCAAAGTTAGGCTTTTCAACTATACCGCACAACTATTCTACGTTATTTCTCCATTAAAGGCTTCATTTGTTGATACCCGTCAAGAATACACAGAAAAACGGGACATATCCGTTCCTGCAATGGAAGTGGATATGCCCCGTATGGCTGAGACTGAACGCGCAGTCCGATAAGTCAGGCCTTATTCCTGTGTCATTCTGTCGTCGATATTGTCGCCCTCGGTAGGCTTCATCTCCTCTTCAAAGTTGGTAATACCGTTCTTGATTAGGATGTTATACCACTGGATGAGCTTCTTGATGTCGCCAACGTGCACGCGGTCGCGGTCATAAGTGGGCAGAACCTCTGCAAAATAGTCGTTCAGTTCATTAGCGGAAGCCTTGCGCCAGTTGATTGAAGCCGTCTTTCCATCTTCCTTTTCGCTCACCTTAGCAAGCACTTTTGCCAACGGCATATCCTCAGAATCAGTGAACATCGCGATGTCTGCAAGGCTCGTTACGCGGTCGGTAGCGAATGCAGGAAGGCGTTTGTGGGTCTCGTCGAGAGCCTCAACTATCAAATTCATCTTACCACGGCTCACCAGCTTGTAGAGTCCCGGCTTGCCTGCGATTGAAAGAATTGTCTGTAACATAATATTATTTTTGTTGTTTTCTTGATTAAATTGTTATTTTATTATTTTATTTTGTACTTATTATCTCAAGTATCTGCGCTACTTTAGCATCAATGTCGGTCTGTCCGTCATTCACAATCTCATAGTCGCTACGCCGCACAACCTCCTCTTGCGGTAGTTGGCGTGCTATCCATTCGAGCGCTTTCTCACGGCTGATGCTGTCGCGGCTCATAATCCTTGAGATGCGGACCTCGAGTGGTGCTGTTACACAGACGACCTTGTCAATCTTCACACGACGGTAGAAACCGCTGTCGAAATATATCGCCGACTCTATCCAGTCGCAACCGGAAGTCTCGAAATCGCGTGCCACGGCGGGATGGATAATATCGTCTACGGCCAGCGCATTAGCTTCGCTGCTGAGTATATACTTTGCCAAAACCGCCTTTTGCAATACTCCATCGACGAAGACATCAACTCCGACGAGTGCCTGCAACTCCTTTTGCAATTCATGTGAAGTGCGCATCAAACGCTTGGCGGCGGCATCACAGTCGTAGACTTCAATGCCTCGGAGGCGCAATCTCTCGCAGACGAAAGACTTTCCCGCACCAATGCCACCTGTTATCGCAACTTTCATAGCGGGCTATTATTTTTCTATAAGGTAGTCGACTTCGGCTATATCAAGCCGCGCGTTGCGTACCCGCTCCGGCGTCGCAACCAGCGTGAGATGGCATTTGTCCGACGGATTGGCAATGATGGTGTTATAATTAGCCACCACGCGGAATCCCGTAGGCAACAAGTCCTTAGTTGTAACGTTCTTAGGCATATTCTTCAGATGGTTGGCTCCTACGACGAAACGCACAGGAACCTTCGACGGGAACGTGCGCAGAGCGGTTCCTTCCGGCATATTCACTGCCTCGATTGGCACCTCGACAGTCTCTTCGGTGAGTACATCGGGATAGAGTTTCATGCGAACGGAGTCGGGCACAATCTTCGTTCCGCGAATCTTTGCCAAAGTTGCATTCACAGTCATTGTGTCGCTGAAGTTGGTTATGTGCTGACGCGTGGTGTATACTGCTCTTATGCTATCGAGAACAGCAGGCGTTCCATACACCGTAACGCTGTCGGGGGTGAACCTCAGATAAGACAGATAGTAGCTTCCGCCAGGCTTTATGACTCCAGCAACACGCACAGGAAACTTCTTTTTAGTTCCGAAATTGTAATAGAACTCCACCTTGTCGGGCTTCATGCTCACCACCTTAGACGACTTATAGAGCTTCTGATAAAGCTGTTTGACAAGGTCGGGGATTGGTACGAGACCGTAGTCCTTGCCGTTGGAGTATGTGGGGAAGTCTATCCAAAGCGGCCGTAACACATCGCCATACGTATATGCAAGTATCATGTAGCCCTTGTCGCGTATGGTTACACGCACGGTCGACGGCATATCGTTTGTAACGACAACGTTTTGGGGAACATTCGACATACGTAACTCCACGGAAAACTCTCTCTCATAGGTCTCGTTCAACGCCATCAAGAGCCAGAAAATGCCACTAAAAGCGAGAAAAAACAAAAAAATCAGGAACTGCTTGTTCACCACAGAGAACAAGAAATTCCTGATTATATCCACTACGTGAAGTTGTTTGTTTTCCTTCATCTATAAGCGAGCAACTATATTCTGCCCCACCTTTTATTATAAGGCAGAACTATCGGGAGTATCCTGCCTTTGGTTTGTCGATTCGTTTCTTGGAAAAAGACTTCGATTATTTGGCCTGTGCCTGCTGCATTTGTGAAGCTGCCGCATCAGCAAAAACGTAACCTTTGTCTACACGGATTACTGTTCCTTTGGCAATTTCCACCTCTATTACGTTTGCAGCAAGGTCGATGTGCTTAACTGTTCCATAGATTCCACCGCCCGTAACGACCTTCGTTCCTTCCTGAAGCGAGTTCTGGAAAGCGCGAATCTCTTTCTGCTTCTTCTGCTGCGGACGTATCATAAAAAACCACATGACTACGAATATCAATGCCATCATGACGAACATTGACATCATACCACCCTGTTGCGACTGCTGCGCTACTAATAAAATTGATGTATTCATACCTTATTATATATTATATTCGTTTATGCTCATCTTTCTAACATATTGCTCCGACCATCGCCACTTGCCTATTCCGCCTCCTCGGTGTCTCTTGTCCGTGGTGCGCGTGGCTCTCCGATGGCTTTTATCATCTTGCCTGTCGAGATGAGATGACGCGCAATGGCATCAAGCATTCCGTTGATATAACCGCCACTCTTCATGGTGCTATAAACTTTTGCGAGGTCTACATATTCATTGATTGTAACGTTTACCGGAATGTTCGGGAATGTAAGCATCTCTGCAATGGCTATCTGCATTATCACAATGTCCATATACGCAAGTCGGGAGAAGTCCCAATTACGCGATGTCTCACTCATGTAACGCTGGTAGGTGTCTGCATTCAAAATCGTAGAACGGAACAATTTGCACGCGAACTCCCTGTCTTCCTCGTCCTTGTATTCGGGCAGAAGCTCCTGCTTTGACTTGTTTTTCGGGTCGAAACGCTTGATTGTCTTCAGGACGAACGTGTCGATAATCTGCTTATCATCGTTCCAATAAAGGCTTTTCTCCTCTAAAAGCTCGTCCAAATCCTCATTATCTTGAATCAAAGTACGATAAATCTTACGCCAAATTTCACGGTCTGCCTCGTAAGAATCATCCGTATCAGCCATATAATCCTTGTAAATCTGGCTTTCCTCAATGCGATCGCAGAGTTTGCGCACCACTTCGATATTATCATCCCAAGTCAGATTCTGAATATCAAGGAACTCAGATAATTGAATGTTATCTTCAAGTTGCAATGCAAACTTGTTGCAAACAAACTTCTGCGAAGGCTCTTCTGTTCCCTCACGCTTTGCTCTTGCCATCCCGATTTCTATACGGCGGCACTCTTCGTTCTTTATTGCAACAATCAGTCCGAGCAGATAATTATACATATCGTACGCTTTGGACAGACTGAAAAGCAATTCTTTCTCAGCATTATCAATGTTCTTGTTGCCGTTTTGATAGTATGCGTAGGTTAACTGGACTACCTTAATTCTAATTAATTCTCTATTAATCATATCCTTATAGTCGTGTTTCTTTGTTTATTACAAGATGCAAAATTAGACAAAAAACATTATATGTGCAAGATTTACAAGGCTTTTTCTATGTTTTTAGCTGTTTATCTTTGTTGTTTCACGGAAAAGATGTAACTTTGCAGCGCTTTTTGAAACACTGAGCACATCAAGTATCGTGTGATGGTGAATTAAGCATACTAATTAAACACTTAATTTAGAGTAACACAACATTTAATCATGAAAGAAATTAACGTAACAGGTCAGAAACGTACTGACGTAGGCAAGAAAGCAACAAAAGCTCTCCGCAAAGAGGGTTTGGTTCCATGTAACCTTTATGGTGAGAAGAAAGGTGAAAACGGTCTTCCAGAGGCATTGTCATTTGCAGTAGCTGCAAACGAACTCCGCAAAATCGTTTACACTCCACACATCTACGTTATCAATCTCATCATCGACGGAGAGAGCCACACAGCCATCATGAAAGAATTGCAGTTTGATCCGGTATCAGACGCTCTGCTTCACATTGACTTCTATGAGGTTAACGACCAGAAGCCTATCACAATAGGTATTCCTGTTAAGCTCAACGGTCTTGCTCAGGGTGTGCGCGATGGTGGCCGTATCAATCTCTCTATCCGCAAAATCAACGTTACTGCTCCTTATCAGGCAATTCCAGAGCACCTCGATATCGACGTTACAAACCTTCAGCTCGGCAAGAGTATCAAGGTTGGCGAGTTGAGCTTTGAGGGTCTCGAAATCGCAACACCGGCAGAAGTAGTCGTATGTTCTATCAAGACTACACGTGCGTCTAAGTCGGCTGCCGCTGCTGCCGCTGCTAACGGATAATCTAAGGAATGGACAAATATTTGATTTGTGGGCTGGGAAATCCCGGCAACGAATATGCCGAGACCCGACACAATACAGGATTTATGGTATTGGACGCTTTTGCTAAGGCGTCCAATATTGTTTTTGAGGACAAGCGTTATGGCCATATCGCAGAGATAAGTCTGAAAGGAAGAAAGGTGATTCTGCTGAAACCGACAACGTATATGAACCTCAGTGGCAATGCCGTGCGCTACTGGTTGAACAAAGAGAACATCGACCAGAGCCGTCTGCTCGTTATCAGCGACGACGTGGCTCTGCCGCTCGGAGCGTTCCGACTCAAAGGAAACGGCAGCAACGGTGGACATAACGGGTTGGGACACATACAGCAACTCATCGGTCAACAGTATGCCCGTCTACGTATGGGCATAGGAAACGACTATCCGCAAGGCCGTCAGGTGGACTGGGTATTGGGCAAATACAGCGATGACGATATGCGGGTGCTGCAACCAAGTATCGACACCGCCGTGGAGATTATTCGCAGCTTCGTGCTTGCCGGCATCGATATCACGATGAATCAGTATAACAAGAAAGGTAAGAAACCCGCTGTTCCGACAGCTAAGGAAACTGAGTAAGGAGTGCCATATCCTTCCCTATCACTCTCTTTTACTCCATAGAATAACAACAAAAGCATAATGGCAGAGGTAGCAAGAATAGACAAATGGCTTTGGGCGGCACGCATTTTCAAGACCCGGTCGATAGCCGCCGATGCGTGCAAAAGCGGTCGCGTAACGATAAAAGGCGTGAACGTGAAGCCTTCGCACACCGTAAAGGCTGGCGAAACGGTAAACGTGAAGAAGCCGCCGGTTACTTACTCGTTCAAGATTCTGAAGACTATTGAGCAGCGCGTGGGCGCAAAATTCATTCCTGAAATATACGAGAACGTAACCGATCCCAAACAATACGAACTGTTGGAGATGAGCCGTATAAGCGGGTTTGTGGACCGGGCACGTGGCACAGGACGCCCAACGAAGAAAGACCGCAGGCAGATGGATGCCTTCGTTGAGCCTGTAATGTTCGGATTCGACGACTTTGATGACGACGATGACGGGGAATGGTGAGATATAATAGCCTTTTAGAGAAGAGATGGGAGAGAAATTCCTTATTTGAGTAAAGAATGAAGAGAGAAAAATCCAATAGCTTATATATCATATAATACAAAAAGGTAGCAACCCGTCAACTAAAATGCTATTATCTGAACTCCCGAACTCCTGTCTCCAGATTACTTTTAATAAAAATAAGAAAAAAATGACCAACATTGCGATTTTCGCCTCCGGCAACGGGTCTAACTGCGAGAATATCATTCGATATTTCAAGGACTCCCACGACATAAACATCAGTCTCGTACTTTGCAACAATCCCGAAGCAAAGGTACTGCAACGTGCCCAATCGCTCGGAGTACCCACAGCGTATGTCAGCAGAAAGGATTTCAAGAATGAAGACACTGTCATGCCTATCATGAAGGAACACAAAGTGGACTTCATTGTGCTTGCCGGTTTCCTCGTACTGATACCCGGTTATCTACTGAAAGCATACGATCGGGCCATCGTCAACATCCACCCCGCCCTGCTTCCGAAGTTCGGTGGTAAGGGAATGTATGGTCATCACGTACACGAGGCCGTGAAAGCGGCAGGCGAAACAGAAAGCGGAATCACCATCCACTGGGTCACTGAGGAATACGACCGTGGCGAAATCATCGCCCAATTCAAGACAGCCATCGGCTCAAACTATTCTCCCGACGACATCGCCGACAAGATTCACGTACTCGAAATGGCGCATTTCCCAAAGGTGATTGAGAAGACTATCCTCAACAAATAATGCCTCTACTTCGTAAAAGCCGCTATAAGAAATACGGCAATCATCACGACAACAAAAACCACCCATAATGTCCGTCTCATGGCATTATGGATGGTTTCCTCTTTTTCTACAGTTTCCAATGTCCAAGTTTTATCGCTCGTTGTACTTACTACACAAACATCAGAAGCACCGTCTCTCTGTGCTTCTAAATAAACAGCGTTGCTCTTAGATGTCGCCTCATCGTCACAAAGAGCCTCATCGCCTTCTTCCTTTACGACTTCTGTTATACTTATTATATATGCCGAATGGTTGTCCTTATTGTCTTTGGTCAGTTCTATGAGTTGTTCTCTTTTCTCGTCCCACGACATATCACAGCAAAGTACATCCACAAGTTCTTCATCGCCCATCTGCTCCAGCATACCGTCTGAACACATATAGAATATGTCTCCGGCTTTAATGTCGGTTATATGCACGATGTCTGTCTTCGGACATTCGTCCTGATTAGGCATTATTGCACGGGTTATAACATTCTTTCGGCTGTACGTAGCCATTTCCTCCTTGCTTATCTCGCCCGCCATATAGAGGTCGTATACAAGCGAATGGTCGCGCGACTTATACATTATCCGCCTCTCCTTCGGACGGACATGATATATGCGGCTATCGCCGATGTGTGCAGCAATGCAACCGCCACGATGGAAGTAGAGCAGCGTCATCGTGGTTCCCATCTTGCGCGAGGCTCCGTTGTCCTCCTTGTCCAGATTTTCTATGGCGTCATTGAGCGCGGCTTTTATAGTTTCATCCGTAATAAAATCCTTAGAATGGTTCTGTATATAGTCTGCCATCACCCTACAGACAATACCGCTTGCCACTTCGCCATTCTCATGTCCTCCCATACCGTCGCACAGAATGAACAGCCTGTCTTTGTCCGTCGTTTCTCCATGCGCCGGATAAATACAGTCCTCCATATTGCTTCGGCAACCTATCTCGAAAATGCTTAATGGTCTGTCTATATTTATTTTCATACCGTCATATTATTTCTGTCATGTCATCATTATTCCCTGTGCTCTCCTTGAACACAGCCGTCACGCTCCCCATCTTTACCCTGTCTCCGGAACACAGCACAATACAATCCTCCCCTTTCAGCAGTTCACCGTTGACAGATGTCGGGTTCTTTGCCTTGTACACCGACACCGTACTCTTGTATTTCCCGCTTGAAAGCTTTATGACACGTATTTTAAGATGCTCACGGCTCATGGTCCTGCCCGCCGCATCGGCAGAGGTATCTATCTGCACTGCCGCCGACGAGCTGTTTGCCTTGCGTCCTATTATGTTTTCGCCGGCAGCCAACGGATATTCTTTTCCGTTATATTCCAATATCGGTTTCCCGGCATTGCCGTGCTTTCCCGAATGATACTCCGTCTCGCCATCAACAAAACTCACAGCCAGAGCAGCACCGCAGCCCGGGCATTTTATATGCTTTACGTCTTCGTGTCTGGAATTGACTACATCCATCACGGTACTGCACTTGGGACATTTTATCCTTTTTGTTTCCATAACCTTACTACCATTCTATAACAGGCATACCATCATCAAACTTTCCCCACATCACGGGGTGCTGTTTGCCTTTGGAAGCCTCCTTCACGCCCTTGCTCACAAAGTCGAACAACTCACGCGCCGTGATAGTCCTGTTCCTGTCCGTATCGGCACCACCACGCAGTCCCCGCTCCAGATAGGCCGTAAACAGGCTGTTTTTCCAGCCACGGCGTTCCTGTGAATACTCGTTGTCACGCGACGAGAAGAAGAACATCACGTTTGTGGGCGAATAGTCACTGTTGCGTCTGTTCGTCATACGCGCCTTACCCGAGAAACACGCATCAGCGAATATCTCCTTATACTGTGCCTTAGACGCCGCCATGATGTCCGTAATGTCCTTGTATTTCAGATAACCGTCATGACATACAAAACAGCCCGGCACGCCATGACCGCTGAAAAAGAATATCACCACGTCGTCTTCCTCTGCCTTGGCAAATAGCGTCCGCATTGCCGCACACGTGGCACTCACCGTCGCCTTGTCATCTGTAAGCAGTACCACGTCGGCATTATTGTTCTTCTCAAATATCTTGCTCACCGTAACGGCATCGCCGGCACTCACGCGCAGGTCGTTCTGCTTACCGGGATAGTCGGCAATACCCACACAAACCATATAGGTCTTTGCCTGCAAGCCGCACCCTGCAATAAGCAGGAATGCGGCTATCACACTGAGTATTCTCTTCATACGCCTAAGCCATTTGCACGTCAGCGTCATTCATATAATCAGGCATATCTGGAGCAATATCGTTCTGTGCGGTATGTACGTTCGGATCCATTCCTGCATTTGGAACTCTTAAACCTGCACCGGAAATGTCAGCAATCTCACCTTCATCTATCTGACCGTTGCCGTTAACGTCGGATATTGCCACATCAAAGACACTGTCGCGGTCTACGTCCACAACAAGTATGTCACTGTCAATACCATCACCCTCCAGTTTACCTACCGTAACAACGCTGCCGTCGGCAAGCTGTTCGTCATGCACGCCCACGACATGCACATCGGCTGTCGGTTCCGGGTCGTTAACCGTTGGCTTTGGTCCTGGATGCGGAGTCGGATCCGGGGTCGGCTCTGGTTCTGGGGTATGTGGGTCTACATGTGTACCGCCATTAGTACTTATATGCACACTACTACCCTCGCCTGCATTTTCTGCCGCACTCATGGCATTCTGCGAGAACTGCCGTTGTTCCTCCGGCGACATTGCCTCCCATTCTTCTTTTGTATATGTGCCGTACACACCGCCATGCCAGCGGAACACACCGCCCGGTCCCACCTCGGCACGCGCCTGTGCGAAGGCATCACTGAACGACTGCCCCTGATTCACAGCTGCCACATCAGAAGAATCTACAGACACGTCGTGCGTACCGGCACCTGTTCCCGTTTCCGCATTATTGCCTTCTTCTGCCGCTTCGTCACCACCGGCAAGTTTTCCTGCCGCATACGCCGTGCCTGCGCCGAACATGATACCAGTCACGCCGCCTATTGCCACGTTCTTCCACTCTCTTGAAGCATTGCTTTTCTTTACTTCCTTTTTCTCACCGCCCATAGCGATTGTCTCTTCGTTTGTTGTCATAGCTATTGAGGTTTTCTTGTTAATAACTACCGCAAAATTAGCACGAAATCCGTCCCTTTCCAAATTCTCAGTAGCACCTTACACCAAACACCCCAGTTTGATTACGAAATGCCGTTTTTCCGTCACTTTCTGTATTTTGCCTTGCAGTAGGGGCAACCGTCGTTCTGTTTCAGTATGTCGTATGACTGCATTCCGAGGAAATGACCGCACTTGGGACATACGTAATCCCGTTGAAACCTGTCGCTAAGTTCCTGCATACGGCGTGGGGCATTGGCTGAATCACGGTACGCCTTCACTGTGAAAGCAAGCGAAATCAATATTGCCGGGGCTGTGTCGTAATTAAGTTTTTATGAACTGCCCCCCAAAAGTTAGACACAAAACTTTTGGGGGGCTTTTATGAAGTACAGTTATGAACAGCGACTCGTCATTGTGCAACGAGTCAAACAAGGTGAAGCGATAGCTAGCCTATCAAAAGAGTATCATATAAACGAGACTCAGATATTGGCATGGGTAAGGATGTGGGACAGATACGGTCGTTCCGGTCTGGAGAAGCAGCCACATTGTCGTCCCACAACGGCACTAAAAGAAAAAGTTGTGCGTTTAATTCTAGAAAAAGGTGTACCTTTGGCTCATGTAAGGATAGAATATCGCATTGGTAAGACCGCTTTACAACGATGGGTGAGTATGGTACGCCATCTGGGATATGAAAGCTTACATCAGGAAAAGAAGCGAGGACGACCTCCCAAAGACCAAATGGCACGACCGAAAAAGAAAGAACCACAGACAGAACTTGAACGGCTTCAGGCGGAGAATCTGCGTCTGAGAGCCGAGAACGCGCTGCTAAAAAAAGTTATTGCTGTCCGCTAAAACTCAAAGGCTCATCCCCCCCTATCTGCAATGCCGACAAACAG
>ENA-OPEC01001213-OPEC01001213.1-human-gut-metagenome-genome-assembly--contig:-NODE-1213-length-18304-cov-3.390487_pt1 | contig 18304 bp, 10 predicted proteins | sample MGYA00241622_ERZ501507 | MGnify/ENA primary metagenome ERZ501507 (study PRJEB25962, sample SAMEA2042582) | human gut metagenome | biome: human gut; feature: human-associated habitat; material: faeces... | reverse complement strand
ACCGCGTCTTCATGTACCGCCCCAAGCACACCGGCGGATTCGAAGTGATGGGTACCGAAGAAGTAAAAACCAAGTTCAACATACAGACCACCGAGCAGGTCATCGACATGCTGGGACTGATGGGTGATGCTTCCGACAACATCCCCGGCTGTCCGGGTGTGGGCGAGAAAACCGCACAGAAACTGATTGCCGAATTCGGCAGCATCGAAAATCTGCTGGAGCATACCGACCAGCTGAAAGGCGCACTGAAAACGAAAGTGGAGACCAACCGCGAGATGATTACCTTCTCCAAATTCCTTGCCACCATCAAAACAGATGTTCCCATTCAGCTCGACATGGATTCGCTCGTCCGCGAAGAACCGAACGAAGAAGAACTCCGCAAGATTTTCGAGGAGTTGGAATTCCGCACACTCATCGACCGGGTACTCAAAAAGGGAAGCGGCAATTCGTCCTCCCCTACTCCAACCTCTCCGGTACCCGACCTCTTTGCCGGGACTCTGTTTGCCCAGCCGCAAACCTCCACTCCCGAAAACAGCGCCCCGATTCAAGGCGATTTGTTTGCAAATTTTGCGGGCGAGGGGACGGGCGTTTCTGAAAATTCAAACCTGACGCGGTTAGAAATGCTCGATGTAGACTACCAACTCATTGATACAGAAGATAAAAGAGCAGAAATTATTCAAAAGTTACTTACAAGCGAAATTCTCTCAATAGATACCGAGACTACCGGAACCGAGCCAATGGACGCCGAACTTGTAGGAATGAGCTTCAGCGATGCCGAAAACCGTGCATACTACGTACCCGTTCCCGCCGAACGAGAGGAAGTCTTAAAAATTGTAAACGAGTTCCGTCCCCTCTTCGAAAACGAGAAATCCATGAAGGTGGGACAAAATATCAAGTACGATATGATTATCCTCCAAAATTACGGCGTCCAGGTGAAAGGCAAACTTTTCGACACCATGCTTGCCCACTACGTGCTTCAACCCGAACTGCGACACAACATGGACTATCTGGCGGAAATCTACCTGCACTACCAGACCATCCACATCGATGAGCTAATTGGAGCGCGAGGCAAAAACCAAAAGAACATGCGCGACCTTCCACCCGAAGATGTCTACCGTTATGCCTGCGAGGATGCGGACGTCACCCTCAAACTGAAAAACGTGCTGGAAAAGGAACTGAAGGAGCAAGGTGCCGAACATCTGTTCTACGAAATAGAGATGCCGCTCGTCCCCGTACTTGTCAATATAGAGAGCAACGGAGTGCTGCTCGACACGGAAGCCTTGAAGCAATCGTCCCAACACTTCACCGTCCGTCTGCAGGAGATTGAGAAGGAAATCTACGAGATGGCTGGCGAGACATTCAACATCAGCTCCGCCAAGCAGGTAGGCGAAGTGCTCTTCGACAAGCTGAAAATCGTGGAGAAGGCCAAAAAGACCAAGACCGGACAATACGTCACTTCCGAAGAGGTGCTGCAGAGCTACCGCAGCAAGCACGACATCATCGGAAAGATACTGGAATACCGCGGACTGAAGAAACTACTGAGCACCTATATAGATGCCCTACCCCAGCTCATCAACCCGCGCACGGGTCGCATACACACCTCCTTCAACCAGGCGGTGACCGCTACCGGACGCCTCAGCTCCAGCAATCCCAACCTGCAGAACATCCCCATCCGCGACGAAGACGGAAAGGAAATCCGCAAGGCGTTCATCCCCGACACCGGCTGCGAGTTCTTCTCTGCCGACTACTCGCAGATAGAGCTGCGCATCATGGCACACCTCAGCGAAGATAAGAACATGATAGACGCCTTCCTCAGCGGACACGACATCCACGCCGCCACCGCTGCCAAGATATATAAAATAGATATAAACGACGTAACCGCCGACATGCGCCGCAAGGCAAAAACGGCAAACTTCGGCATCATCTACGGCATCTCCGTCTTCGGGCTTGCCGAACGCATGGGCGTTTCCCGCCAAGAAGCCAAAGAGCTGATAGACGGCTACTTTGAAACCTACCCACAAGTGAAGGAGTATATGGATAAAAGCATCCAGGTGGCACGCGAGAACGGCTATGTGGAAACCATCTTCCACCGCAAGCGCTTCCTGCCGGACATCAACTCAAGAAACGGGGTGGTACGGGGCTATGCCGAACGGAATGCCATCAACGCCCCCATCCAGGGAAGTGCCGCCGACATCATAAAAGTAGCGATGGCACACATCTATCAGCGCTTCCAAGCTTACAATCTGAAAGCAAAGATGATTTTACAAGTCCATGACGAACTAAATTTCAGCGTTCCAGAGGCTGAAAAGGAACTTGTACAGAAAATCGTAATCGAAGAGATGGAGCAGGCATATCACATGCACGTACCTCTGAAAGCCGATTGTGGGTGGGGAAACAACTGGTTGCAGGCACACTAAACCACCCAATAACTTTATTTAACTTACAATCAGAAAGCAACAGAAGCAATCCTTTCGAAATACAGTTTGCTCATCAGAATATCCGGCAACCTCACTGCCGGATATTTTTTATTCACCAATCTTGCCAAAAAGAAAGCATACCGAAGCCCTCACTACTGACATGTTGATAAAATTTAATATGATATTTATATTTATGTCAATTTAATACGTACCTTTGCAGCGAAATCAATGACATATTGATAGAAAATAGAAAGTTAAACTAAAAAAGACATAAAACCATGAAAGCAAAAGTATCTTTAAAAACAGTGATTGTTTCAGCACTTCTCTTAGTTTGCGGATTAAATGCCTCAGCCGACAATAAGAGCAACCTCATTTACAATTCGGAAGAAGTAAATGGCATGAAAGTGGCAGAGACCGTATACAAGATGGACGGAAACACGCTTGCCAACTATATGAAGTACAATTATAAGTACGACGACCAGAACCGCATGACGGAAAGCGAAGCCCTGAAATGGAACAGCACCAAGAATACATGGGGCAAGGACATGTGCATCCGCTATGCATACCAAGGCAAGACGATGACTACCACATACTACAAATGGAACAACAAGAAAGGCGAATACATACTGGTTCCCGAGATGACAGTAATCATGGACAACCCTAACATGTAATTGACAAACTCTCTCTTAAAGTAAGAAATCTTATTCCTAACAACAATAACCGAAACCTTTTATAAAAGAGCCGGAATGATTCGCACATTCCGGCTCTTTTATTATATCTTGAAAAACAAATCCTTTCCGTCAGATACCAATAACCTTACACGATTAGTATCCTGGATTGTTTTCTATAATGGCACTGTTTGTATCAATCTCACTTTGGGGAAGCGGCCAAAGTTCATCCTTTCCTTTGATATACTTCATCGTGTTATACACACGGAGATTCAGTGCTTTCCCATCCCAAGAACTACCCTCTGAATATGCCGGATGCCAGTTGTCATCAAATGAAGGCTTGGCATTGGACATAAGCCCTTTTTGATTGGGAGCATAAATCTTACCTGTCATCACTGTAGAAGCCATACCCCAACGACGGAGATCAAACCAACGAAAACCTTCATTACAAAGTTCAACAGTACGTTCGTAACGTAATGCCTTTCGGAGTCCGCTCTGCGAAGTAACTACCACATCGGGCATTCCTACACGATTACGAATTATATTGATGTCCGTTCGTGCTAACTCCAGATTGCCATCAGCCATTTCAATATTGGCTTCTGCCTCTATTAGATAAACCTCTGCTAAACGCATCAAGCCGCAATTAAGATCACTGGTTTCATGGTTGGAGATTGCAGCTCTTTCCAACTCGGCTATATCCAAATATTTCCTCCAGAGATATCCAGCAGGACCTTTAGTGCCATTGGCACCGTATACGCCCTTGGTTCCCTGTGACTCCATGTTTGTCACGTCCTTGCCCGTGCTATAGTCGTGAATCTTTTTACTGGTAGTGGAAGTCTGGAATTCTAGATTGAATATGCGTGAACCAGGTCGCAAACAGAAAAGATCCAGACGAGGGTCCCGGTTTTGCCAAGGGTTCTGCCAGTCATACAGAGAAGATTCCGTAATCGATTTGCCATCCTTGCATTGAAACATATCAACAAATGTTTGTGTAGGACCAAAATAGGCGCATCCTCCCAGTGTACGTGGAGCCATGTAATATGCCTCCTTGGTTTTATTACTGGATATTACCGCATCATACTGCACGGACCAGAGCCACTCATTGCTTGCCTCACCGTCATAACCAAACAGAGCCGTCTGACCGGTTGGCTCTCCTGCCTCATGACTTTCTCCACAATACTGTGTATTGATGGATTCCAATTCAAAGCCTGCCTCCTTAGCCAAATTCAAGGCTTGTTTGGCCGAACTGGCAGCCAAGTCATACTTTTTCCAATTCAAGGCAATACGGGCACGTAACGCATACGCTGCTACCCGTCCGATGCGTGCACTGCCATAGCTTTCTGCTTTATGGCGGAGTGGAAGGTTAGCCAAACACTCGTCGCTAAGATCCGAAAGCAGATTCTCTACAATGGTCTCTCTCGGTGTACGTGGGGTCTGGCTGTCATTTATACCCGCTGTGTGGACCACATACGGCAAGTCTCCATAGTGCTGGCAAGCTTGATCATAACAGAATGCCCGTATGCACAGCAGCTCTGCCCGTATACTCTCTATATCCGTATCAGAGGCTGTGCCACGCAGATTATCCAGCGCATCGAGAAGCTGGTTGATACGTGCCACGGTCTTATACACGCAATTATAAAGCTTGTTTGCCACCGCGTTTTCAGCAGAAGCTCCGGAGGTGATTAATTCCGTATACATAGCCGTGTTGACACGTGTAGCACCAATATCGGTAATATTGTCTGTCACCTTCCACCAGGTGGTGGTGCTGGCACTATAAGCTGTCAGAGATGAGTAAACAGCGTTCAAACCGAAATTCGCCTCTTCCATACTCGAAGGATAAGAGGAAGAAGACGGTGAAGTGAGTGGTTCAAGGTCGAGTGAACAAGCACCGAGACCTAATAGAGACAGCGAAAGGAGTGCTGTATAAATATTGTTTCGTTTCATATCATTTTTTCTTTTTATGTCTTCTTGAATACAGACGGTTTCCCTATTCCGGCTAATCAGAATTTGATGTCAACGCCAAAAGTGAAGGCTTTCGTCTGGGGATAATTGTTTGCCGCACCCAGAGATACCCCATCTGTTGCTGATGCGTTATAGTTGACTTCGGGGTCATAGCCATCCCAAAAGTCAGTAAAAGTCAAGAGATTCTCAGCATTGGCATAAATGTAGGCAGACTTCAGTCCGATGGCTTTCATCCACTTGGAGGGCAGGTCGTAACCCAGCTGCAGGTTCTTCAGACGCAGGTAAGCGGCACTCTTCATCCAGAAGGATGATGTATAGGTGTTGTTACTGCTCTTATAAGAGAGGCGAGGCGTGGATGCATCATGATTCTGCTCCGTCCAATAGTCAAGGTGTTCCTTGCGGTAGGTTCCTCCCTGATAGCAAGGCATCACGTAGTAGGAATTGAGATAACCGTCGGCCTTGCCAACTCCTTGCAAGAAAGCCGAAAGACGAATTCCTTTGTATCCCACTCCTAAATTAAAGCTATAACTATAGCGTGGAACTGTACTTCCGATAATCGTCTTGTCATCTGTAGTAATTTTGTTGTCTCCGCTGACATTCCGGTATTTCAGGTCACCGGGATATACGGTTGTACCGAATTGGGGACAGTTGGCATTGATTTCGTCCGCTTCTTCTTGTGAATTGATGAAACCGTCGCATATCAATCCGTAAATGGAGTTAATGGAAGACCCCTCTTGGTTACGAATATCACCGCTTGTGCTGCTTGTGCCCCGCATGTCGGTGATGGTGTTTTTCACGTCGCTCAGCGTAAGGGCGGCATCCAGCGAAAAGTCCCTCGTCAGCTTCTTGCTGTAGCCTACGCTTAGCTCCCATCCCTGGTTTCTTACCTTGCCGGCATTCTGGAAGGGAGCACCCATACCAATGTGGTTGGGGATGTCCAGCTTCATCAGGATACCATCCGTTATCTTCCTATACCAGTCGGCAGTGATGTTGATACAGCCGAACAGTGAAAGATCTATGCCTAAGTCAGTCATGGTAGAAGTCTCCCATGTAAGGTCCCTATTGGAGAGCGAGGTAACAGCAGAGGTCGTGTAAAGATTACCTCCCATAGATATAGAGCCCGTAGAGAGTTGCTGAGTAGTGGGATAATAGGAACTTCCGATATTCTGGTTGCCCAGTTTGCCCCAAGAGGCACGTAATTTCAGATTATCCACTCTATCGCGTATAGATTCCATAAAGGGTTCCTCGCTGATGCGCCATGCTGCAGAGAATGAAGGGAACACGCCATATCGGTTACCCTCTGCAAATCTGGAAGAACCGTCGGTACGGATATTGGCCTCCACAAGGTAGCGTTCCTTGTAGTTGTAATTCAAGCGGCCAAAGAAGGAGTTGATGGCCCATTGGTACTCCCCTCCTCCATTGTTCATGTTCTCAATGTTACCGGCATCAATTTGGTCATATTGAGGGAAGTTGAATACTTGACGATAGGCAGAAAGAGTCTTTTCTGTATAGGTCTGACACTCCATACCTGCCATTACTTTGAAGTAGTGGTCATCCAGCTGTTTCTCATAGTTGGTCAGTGCCTGTGTGTTCCAGTAGAAGTAACGATAGGCCGATTCTGTAAGCGAGTTGTAGGTTTCGCCGCTCTTGAAGCTGGTAGTACCTTCCGGGTCACCATACGTGGTGACAGAATTCTTATAGTTATGGTTATTCTTGGTGATATAACGTGGAGTGGCTTGAACTGACACATTCCATCCATCGAGAATCTTATAGGTCAGAGCCATCGCCATGGTAGCACGGATAACATTGTTTTTCACAATACCGCCTTCACGCAACAACAGCACGGGGTTATTGCCCATCAGACCATTTGCCCCATTATAAAGACCAGTAGTAAATTGATTGACAATGTTCGGGGTTCGGGTGTTCATATAATTGAAGGCATGTCCTTCGTAGGGAGAACTATTTTTATTGGCATTGCTTACTTGTATGTCAAACTTCATGTCCAGACGGTCGCTAAGCTTGATGTCCATATTGTTGCGTACAGAGATTTTACGGTAAGAGGAATTGACCACTATACCCGTCTGGTCCAGATACCCTATAGAAGTAAGTGTCTTGATACGTTCTGATGAAGAAGTCAGAGTAAGCGTATGCCCATGGTTGAATCCGTTTTCTGTAAGAATCAAGTCCTGCCAGTCTGTATTAGGATAGATGTCCGGGTCAGTAGCCATGCCAGCCACATATTCCCTTATATATTCATCACTATAGGGCAGGTCGGATCCGTCGTTACCTGCTGCCACATTTTCCAATTGCATATATTCCAATGCATCCACTTTTTGAGGAAGCATCGTTGCGCCTTGGAATCCAAAATATCCTTTATAGGATATGCTGAACTTGTCTTGACTGCCACCCCGTTTGGTAGTCACCAGAATGACACCATTGGCAGCACGTGAGCCATAGATGGATGCAGATGCAGCATCTTTCAAGACGGACACTGACTCGATGATGTTAGGATCCACTTCATCTATGGTTCCTTCTACGCCATCGACCAACACCAACGGGGCGGCACTATCACCACCGAAGGTTCCGATACCACGTATACGTATATGACCGCCATTGCCGCCTGGCTCACCGCTCTGTGTAGTGACAGTTACACCTGCAGCCATGCCTTGCAGAGCCGAAGATACGTTTGATACTCGACGGCTTGCAAGCTTCTCGCTGTTAAGCGAAGAAACCGAGCCTGACAGATTAACCTTCTTATTAGTGCTATAACCTACCACTACCACGTCGTTAAGCAATTGTGAGTCTTCATCCAGTACCACATGAATGAAGTTCTCCCCTGCAGTCTTCAGCTTGAGGGTACGGAAGCCGATGTAGGATACGATGAGTTCCGCGTCTTCGATGGTTTCAAAATTGAAGTTGCCGTCCACATCGGTAATGGTTTTCTCGGGAGAATGGGTCACTTGAATTGTAGCACCGGGAAGTGGATTATTGAACCGGTCCACCACTTTACCTTTGACGGGTTTCAGTGAAGCTGCGACTACATTCAACGAAACAAGCAGCCCACATACACACACAAAGGATTTAATCATTCTTGTTTTCATTAGTTTCTATGATGATTTTAATTTCGGCTGCAAAAGAATGGATGCTGTATTACAGACTTGTGTCACTTCTGTGATTTTGATATGACACCGGATGAGAGCCCGACATATGTAACTTGAACGTAACCCCATAGAAACGACGAAGTAATTTCACTCACCTATTTTTGCTCTCAATTCAAACAACAAATAATTGAAAGAGAAAAGCAATGAACAAAAAGAACATTTTTTACGCCGCATTGCTGCTTATGGCAATAGGGGCAGAAGCTAAAGAGATTAAAGGCAAAGTCATGGCCGACGGCAAGGGGCTGGCCAAAGTTGTAGTAACCGATGGCACCGCATTCGCTCTTACCAGTGAAGACGGAAGCTATATGATTGATGCTGATGAGAAGGCCCACTTTATCTATGTAGTGACACCTTCAGGCTATATGGCTCCTTGCAACGGGGGTACTCCCGTCTTCTATAAGACTCTGAACGAGAACAGCCACGATTTCCAGCTCCATCGCTGGGGAACAGTAGGAGGCAAATACGCCATGATGGCAGCAGCCGATACACAACCGCGCGGAGAGAACGCATTCCATCGGCTTGAAACGGAAGCTTTCCCCGACCTCAAGCAAGTGGGCTTTGAATATATGAGCCAGAATATTCCTGCTTTCGCCATCTTCTTGGGCGACATCTTATGGGATAACCTGGAAATGTTTCCCCACATCAAGCAAGAGATAGCAAAGATCCAAATTCCCATCTATCCGGTTATCGGCAACCACGACCACGACAAGGAGGTGAGCGACGATGATGCCAGTGCACATCTTTATCGGCATTTCTTTGGACCCACTTACTATGCGTTCAATGCTGGAAAAGACTATTATATCGTTTTGGACAATATCCTTTATAAAGGAAACAAGAAGTATGAAGTGGGGCTCAATGATCAGCAGCTCAATTGGGTGAAGAGCTATCTGCAGTACGTCCCCAAAGGGGCTCATCTGTTTGTTTGCATGCATGCTCCGGCATACTTCTATAACGAGAACTACAAGTTGGGACGCGTAGCCGAGTTACTCGACCTTTTCGAGGGTTATAAGGTAGATATTCTCAGTGGTCACACTCATGTACAATGCAACACACAAATCAGAAACAACATTCGTGAGTACAATATCGCCTCCATCGGAGGCGCGTGGTGGTTATGGGACGGCATCTATAGCAAAGACGGTACCCCTATTGGCTACCAAGTATTCGAATCCGGCAAGAACGGAATTGCAAATTATTTCAAGTCATTAGGACATGACCGTGACTATCAGTTCCGTTACTATCCCGTGGGTACAGTACCCGGCCATGAAGACGAACTCTGCGTCAAGGTATGGAATTGGGATAACCGCTGGAAAGTGGAATACTACGAAGACGGGAAGTTGAAAGGCGAAATGAAGCAGTATAAAGGCATGGATCCTGATTATGATTTCTTCCTGCAGCGCAAAGCTGTCACAGAGGGAAAGGATATGAAGGAACGTGGTCGCCAAGCTAACAAGAATGCTTATTTCTTTTTCTCTACAAAACCGAGCGATAAAGCAAAGAAAATAAAAATCGTGGTGACTGACGCCAACGGGAAAAGCTACGAGCAGTCTTTGGAACATTAAGTAAACAGACAGATAGTAATCGGTACCTGATTATGAGCCATTCCCTGCTCCTCGTTATTCAGCTATCGGTTATTATTCGTACCTTTACCCGAAAAAGGAATGCCACATGATACCCAAGCCCCTCATTACCTACATCGAGACAGCAATCATCCCCCGTTACAAGGAGTTTGACAAAGCACACAACCTCTCACACGTCCGCACCGTCATCGAAGAAAGCCTTGCCCTCGCCCGGCAATATCCCGAAGCGGACGAACGCCTGGCATACGTCATTGCCGCCTACCATGACACGGGACTGTGCCGCGACCGCGCCACCCACCACCTTGTCTCCGGCGAGATACTGATGGCGGACTCTACCCTGCGGCAATGGTTCTCCGACACGGAAATCCTCCTCATGAAAGAAGCCGTAGAAGACCACCGCGCCTCTACAGACCACGAACCTCGTAGCATCTACGGCAAGATTGTTGCCGAAGCGGACCGTATCATCGACCCGGACATCACCCTGCGCCGCACCGTGCAGTACGGATTGAAACAGAATCCTGCCGCCGACAAGGAGTGGCACTACCAGCGGTTCCATCAGCATCTCATGGCAAAATATGCACCCGGCGGTTATCTGAAGCTCTGGTTTCCCGAGGGCAAGAATGCGGAACAGCTGAAGAAGCTCCAAGCCATTATCGCAGACGAAGGACAGCTGCGGCAAGTTTTCAACCGAATATTCGAGGAGGAAAAGTAATAGCGGTATCAATGAAGCATATGCCCCATTTCATTTCCGACTATGGAAACGGTTTGTTTCCTATAATGGAACAGAGTGTTCTCTATAAGGAAACAAAGTGTTTCCTATAACGGAACAAATCGTTTTATCCCGTCGAAACAAGTCGTTTCATACAAGAGAAACAATCTGTTCCGACGGGGTGTAACAAAGTGTTCAGTACTGTGAACTAATACAATAGCTCTATTTAGAAGGTCTCACAAGATAAGTATCCGCCTCCATAAGTATAAAGACTTATGGGCGTGCCAACATGAGGAAATCATAAAACTCACAGATGGACTGGCCTTCGGTTTCTGATTCGAAGACAAAGAAGAGCGGCTGCTTTCCCTTATGCAGCTTTGCCGGAATAGAGAGCGGAGCATAGAACTCTCTGCAAGTGCTGCCAGCCTTCACATCCACAAGTCCTATCTCTACACCGCCTTTTGTTGTCCAAGGGCTACCCAGCATGATGCGGATGCGTCCGTCGGTATCTTCAGCCTTCAACCTTAACTGCATCTGCAAAGACTTATCTCGCGGAACGGCATTCATATTCAAGTATTTATATCCTACAATCGACCCACTTGTATTATTCACCACCGGAGCGAACGGGATTTTGTGGTTGTTATCGCCGGCATAGGGATTATTATCCCGGTACACAGGCCGGATGTAAGACCCCGTGTAGACATAATGGGGATAGACCTCTTTGATACCTCCGGGATTGGTGTGCCAACAAGCCAACCCGGCCGAGATGCGCTGCATAGGATTGAGCCCTTCAAGAAGGAAACCCTCAGAGTTGAATTCCCCGCGCGAAATCACGACTTTCCCACCTTTTCCTTTTTCCACCTTTACATCAATGGCCGACACCATAGCCTGGCGTGCATAGCAATCAGTACCTATCTGGCGATGATAGAACACGTACCATTGCCCTCCTATCTTGCAGATACTGCCATGCGTATTTCCACCGGGCATGGCCGAAGCTATCACATTGCCTTTTTCATCATACTCGCGCGCACGGGCATCGATGATTGTTCCGCCATAGGTCCAGGGACCCAGAGGATGCTCGCTATAAGCGTATGCCAGCGTATAGTTGCTGGCGTTCGGCAAGCCATCTTCACCCTCAGCGGTAGTACGGCTATAGATAAACACATACTTATCCTCAATCTTGCGGATGGAGGATGCCTCAAAGAAGCGGAATATACCTTCCTGCCGATAGCCTGAAATCATGTTCTCCACCACTTCGGTACCCGGCTTTACCGTGCACATGGTAGCAGGGTCCAACTCCGCGCCATGCGAAATGCCAAATCCCCAATAACCATACACACGTCCATCATCATCGACAAACACTGCGGGGTCGAATCCCAAACAACCGAAAGTCTCGCGAGGACGTTCCTTGTTCCAATTGCATACTGTAAACGGACCATCGGGACGGTCGCTTTTGGCAATCATGGAATTGCGTCCACTACCTTGATTATTCGGAAAGAGGTAATAAGTTTTCTTACCATCGGTATCGGTAGTTACTGTCACGTCAGGGGCAAAAAGCACGTCGTCGGTTCCATCAGCATTCAGTTTATACAGCTCGGGCGACTCATTGACTTTAAATATCACGCCGTCATATCTCCAACGGGTCAGGTCCTCTATGGGTGCCGACCACACCACTTGGTCACGTCCGCAATACATCCACTTGAGATTGTCGTGCGAACCATAAATATAGACACGGTACTTGCCGGGACAGTCAGGATCCTCAAACACATAGGGCTCACCATCAGGAATAAATTCCCAAAGCGGCAGATAAGGATTCTGTGCAGATAATGTAAAAGACAAGCTGATGAGACATGATAAAATCATCAGAATTTTTCTTACTTTGTTTTTCATAATCGCATTGATTTATAGAATGATACTTAAATTATAATTGCGACAAAACTATCAATTTATCGTTTCATCGTCATGCTTTTAATGCAAATTAACACGTTCAATACGAATTTCTAAATACCGTTCCGGCGGCTCTCCCATCTCCTCCTTTCTTCGTTGGTGTATGCAAAAATCAGCTATTTTTCAGTAAGTTTGTCCGGTTTGCACTATCTTTGCTTAAAAAAGCGAAGATAGGCTGCACCTCAGCATAAAAAATGAACGAGTTCATTTTATTCTGCATTCGGTTTGCACTATCTTTGCATCCAATTAACTGAACAATAACTAAAAAAACAAGATAACACTATGGCATTAAAAGCTGGTATCGTGGGCCTTCCCAACGTAGGAAAATCCACTCTTTTCAACTGCTTGAGCAGCGCAAAGGCACAAGCGGCAAACTTCCCGTTCTGTACAATCGACGCCCAAATGGGGCAAGTGTCCGTACCCGACGAACGACTGACGAAGCTCGCCGAGCTGGTTCACCCGGGGCGTATCGTACCTGCCGTGTGCGACATCGTCGACATTGCCGGACTGGTGAAGGGCGCCAGCAAAGGTGAAGGACTCGGCAACCAGTTCTTGGGCAACATCCGCGAGTGCGACGCCATCATTCACGTGCTGCGCTGCTTCGACAACGGCAACATCGTCCACGTGGACGGTTGCGTAGACCCTGTACGCGACAAGGAAATCATCGATACCGAGCTCCAGCTGAAAGACCTCGATACGGTGGAAAACCGCATCAAGCGTGTAGAGAAGATTGCCAAAGTGGGTGGCGACAAGGCGGCAAAGATAGAGTACGAACTCCTGCTCCGCTACAAGGATGCCCTGGAACAAGGACAAAGCGCCCGCACCGTCATCCCGCAGAACGACGACGAGGAACAATGCGCCAAGCAGATGTTCCTGCTTACTACCAAACCTGTGCTCTACGTCTGCAACGTGGATGACGTCAGTGCCGCCAGCGGCAACCAGTACGTAGAGCAGGTGCGCGAAGCCATTAAGGGCGAGGATGCGGAACTCATCATCATCTCCGCCCAGACCGAAGCCGACATCGCCGAACTGGAGACATACGAAGAAAAGCAGATGTTCCTCGAAGACCTGGGACTGAAAGAGAGCGGTTGCAACCGTTTGATTAAAGCTATCTACAGCCTGCTGAACCTCGAAACCTTCATCACTGCCGGAGAGATGGAAGTAAAGGCATGGACCTATCGCAAGGGATGGAAAGCGCCGCAATGCGCCGGCGTTATCCATACGGATTTCGAGAAAGGGTTTATCCGGGCAGAGGTCATCAAGTATGAGGATTATATCAAGTATGGCAGCGAAGCAGCCGTGCGCGAAGCCGGAAAGTTGGGTGTGGAAGGCAAGGAGTATGTGGTGCAGGATGGGGACATCATGCACTTCAGGTTCAATGTGTAATGATATTCATTCCAGATGGCAATGTACTTTCTTTGTACATTGCCATTTTCTAATAAACTCCATACAATAACAATATGAAACAGATTATCTTCCTTTTATTCTTATTGTCCTGTACTGCCGTTTATGCACAACAGCAAGACTCAGTAACCATTCACGGACGGGTGACTGATTACAACGGACAGCCGATAGACAGTGCCAGCGTCTGGTGGCAAAACCCGCAGTTCAATGACATCATAGAAGCCATAACCGACAAAGACGGGCATTACACGGCCCGTATACCCAAAGGGAAATATCAAAGTGCAGCCTCTATTTATCTGCCCTCCTATGCGCACATTGCCATGAAAAGCGGGCTGCCCGAGACTGAACACCGCCTGGAGTTCTGGGCCTGGGATTTCATCGCCGACCGCGACACTACACTCGACATACGTTATCATCGTATGGAAGCTTATGGCCTGCGTGCTTTCTGCATCCCCGGAGCCATGCCTACTTATCAGATATACGTCCGTCCCATGAGCTTGACACGTACCTACCAATGGATGAAAGAAACAAAGCCCGAGTCATTGGTACACGGTGAAAACCTGAGTGACATTGAGCAACAAGAACAAAACAAAGAAGCCAGAGAATGCCAGATGGCTCCCCGCCCCGGGCAACTGAAAGTCACCGTCTGGATAGACGGCGAGAAAGTCCCCGTGCTGATGAAGCAGGAAATAAAAGAATATTTCGACAGCAACGAATATGGCAACGCCTATCTATTGACAGTAGACATGCCCAAGCATCCCAAAAAAGACCTTCCCTACCGTATCTTCAAAGTAGAGCTGGAAGACATGGAAAACGGTGACCGGGGCGAAGGGCTTTACTATATGGAAAAGGAAAACTACGTTCAATAAACCATACACAACAAATGGCAAACAGTAATCTGAAATACCTCATAGCAGGTACCGGCGGCGTAGGCGGAAGCATCGCCGCCTTTCTTTCATTATCCGGCAAAGACGTCACTTGCATTGCACGTGGCGAACACCTTGCCGCCATACGCGGGAACGGTCTGCAACTGCACTCCGATTTGAAAGGTGAACATTGTCTGAAAGTGGCGGCATTTACCGCAGAAGAATTCCAAGGCAAAGCGGATGTTATCTTCGTCTGCGTCAAAGGTTATTCCGTAGACTCCATTACGGAACTCATCAAACGTGCCTCACACGAGCGTACAGTGGTAATCCCCATCCTGAATGTTTACGGAACCGGTCCCCGTATCCAGCGGTTGGTCCCCGGCGTCACGGTGCTCGACGGCTGCATCTACATCGTAGGATTCGTATCCGGACGGGGAGAAATCACGCAGATGGGAAAGATTTTCCGGCTCGTCTACGGAGCACACCGCAGCACGATTGTTTCCCGTGAAACATTGGAAGCCGTGCAACGCGATTTGCAGGAAAGCGGCATCAAAGCCGACATCTCCGACGACATCGATCGGGACACATTCGTCAAGTGGTCCTTCATTTCTGCTATGGCCGTCACCGGAGCCTATTACGACGTACCTATGGGCGAAGTCCAGAAACCGGGCAAAGTGCGCGACACCTTTATCGGACTGTCACAAGAGAGTGCAGCTTTGGGCAGGAAGTTGGGTATAGAATTCAAGGAAGACATCGTGCAGTATAACCTCAAAGTAATAGACAAACTCGCCCCTGAAAGTACCGCCTCCATGCAGAAAGATATGGCCAAAGGACATCAGAGCGAAGTACAAGGCTTGTTGTTCGACATGATTACGGCTGCAGAGGAACAAGGGATTGAGGTGCCGACGTATAGGATGGTGGCGGAGAAATTCAAATAAACTGCCACGATGAACTGCCAAACGAGATAATTTCATACCTTTGTCCCGAACAACCCCGTAATTCAGTAATTTAATTCTTCATAAATATGTTATCATTACTCACCATCAACTGGAATCCCGACCCCGAACTGTTCAAGTTCTTCGGCATATCCATCCGCTACTACGGACTGTTATGGATTATCGGTCTTGCTCTTGCCTACTTCATCGTGCAACGCCAGTATAGCGACCGCAGAATAGACGAAAAGAAATTCGAACCTCTCTTCTTCTATTGCTTCTTCGGCATACTGATAGGCGCACGACTGGGCCACTGCATATTTTACGACTGGGCATACTACCAAGACCACTTCGTTGAAATGATTCTCCCCATCAAGCAGACCGCCGCAGGATGGAAAATGACGGGTTACACCGGCCTTGCCAGCCACGGCGGCACGCTGGGCCTGATTATCGCCCTTTGGATGTACTGCCGCAAGACGAAGATGCACTACATGGACGTGCTCGACATGATAGCTGTTGCCACTCCCATCACCGCCTGCTGCATCCGCCTTGCCAACCTGATGAACTCCGAAATCATCGGCAAACCGACCGACGTGCCCTGGGCATTCATCTTCGAGCGCGAAGACATGCTGCCCCGCCATCCGGCACAGCTCTACGAAGCCATCGCCTACTTCATCTTCTTCCTGGGGATGGTCTGGCTATACAAACGCGGACAGAAGAAACAAGAGACCAAGCTCGAAACAGATTTCAGCACCACCAAGCGGAAATCAACCACCGTGCAGGCCGAAGCCTCCCTGCCCTATCACCGCGGTTTCTTCTTCGGACTCTGCCTGACGGAGATTTTCACCTTCCGTTTCTTCATCGAGTTCCTGAAAGAAAACCAGGTGAACTTTGAAGACAGCATGTCGCTGAACATGGGCCAATGGCTCAGCATCCCATTTGTCATTATCGGAGTGTATTTCATGTGTTTCTACGGAAAGAAAGCTTCCAAATAAACATTTAGGCCCTACATAAGCAACATACCTACCCCTTTCATCTGTGTAGATTTCTCTACTTTTACGGCATCGAAACAACAACCGTAAATCATATATTTATCATGAAAGAGAAACAACTGATGAAAGGGGCAGCTTTTATGCTGCTAGCAGCAACTGCCATCCCGCCCGCACATGCCCAACTGAAAACAAATGCCGGCGTGCAATACCTGCTTTCCCAGTCGAAAGACATGAGCCAGGATTTTCTGGACCTCAGTAACACCTATTTCTTTGCCGACAGCCTGGTATCGTTCGACACCTCCACCGGCAAGGGGACTGTCCAGTGGAAACGCCAGCAACTGATGCCCCGCCAGGCATTCAATGCAAACACCTACCTGCACCAGCCCCTCCAGTCGCTGGACTTCCCGGAGACGGCCTACGACAACAATCCACAACTGACGTTCACCGTCGAACCGGTCAGCGAACGTACCCTCCGCATCCATATGCTTACCTCGCCCATCGTACCGAAAGAAGATGCCGACGACCCCATGCTCATAGGAAAGCCTGCCGACGGACGCTCCTTCTGGAAAGCCGAGAAGACAGATAAAGGTACCCTGTACACCTCCCGATACGGCAGCCTGCTCATCGAGAATTACCCCTGGCGCCTGGTGCTGAAAGATGCCGACGGACGCCTGCTGACACAGACTCGTTGCTGGAGCGACAACGACTCCACGCAGGTCAAGGTACCTCCATTCAGCTTCATCAAGCGCGGCTCGGACAACTCACGCAGCATCAATCCCGTATTCAGCCTCGCGCCGAACGAGAAAATCTACGGTTGCGGCGAGTCCGCCACCGCACTGAACAAAGCCGGACAGAAGGTCAACCTCTTTGTCACCGACCCACAAGGGCCCGAAACCCCAGATATGTACAAGCCCATCCCCTTCTTCTTCAGCAACCGTGGCTACGGCATGTTTATGCACACTTCCGCCCCCGTGACCTGCGACTTCGGCCGCTCCTACATCGGAGCCACCAAACTCTTTATGGCAGACGAGGCGATGGACATCTTCATCTTTCTGGGCTCGCCAAAGGAGATGCTGAGCGAATACACCGCACTGGTAGGACGGCCCGAAATGCCCCCTTTGTGGAGCTTCGGCACTTGGATGAGCCGTATCACCTACTTCAGCGAAGCAGAGGGCCGCGACGTAGCCCGGAAACTGCGTGAGAACAAGATACCGAGCGACGTCATCCACTTCGATACCGGTTGGTTCGGCGTGGACTGGAAAGGAGCCATCACCTCTGTTTTCTTCCCGTTGGGAATCTCGTTCTATACCTTCCAAGCACTCGGCTATCTTATTGATGTCTACTGGGAAGAGGAAGAACCTGAACGCTCACTACCGGACTTCATGCTCTATATGCTATTTTTCATGAAATTCCTTTCCGGACCGATCGAACGGGCCTTCGATATGCTCGCGCAGTTGAAAATCGAGAAACGTTTCGACTACGACACGGTTACCTACGGTCTGAAACTCATGATGATCGGTTTGATGAAAAAAGTCCTGATCGCCGACCGGCTGGCTCCGCATCTGGATAGTATATTTGCCTCCGTGCAAGACGCTTCCGGGGCGCAGCTATTACTCGCCGGACTATTGTATCCGATCGAGCTTTATGCCGATTTCTCCGGTTACACGGA
>ENA-OPEC01001206-OPEC01001206.1-human-gut-metagenome-genome-assembly--contig:-NODE-1206-length-18411-cov-7.902811_pt1 | contig 18411 bp, 10 predicted proteins | sample MGYA00241622_ERZ501507 | MGnify/ENA primary metagenome ERZ501507 (study PRJEB25962, sample SAMEA2042582) | human gut metagenome | biome: human gut; feature: human-associated habitat; material: faeces... | reverse complement strand
TATTTACGCCCGCTTTTTGACACTTTGAAATGATGGGCTTAAGTTGATGACATTACCTTGAAAGGGGAGCCTCGGGGTGCCGCTTACTCTTGGAACGGGACAGTTCCGTCGGGGAGGGTGAAGACGTCTTCAAACGTCTCATCTCCGGCGGCCAAAATCTCGAGTCCGGTCTGGATGGCGTCATAAATCGTTTCGCCGCCGGATTTGAGGATGCTTTCGGTCAGAAGGCCGTAGCTGAGGCTGATCCAGCATTCGCGGCGGACAGTCCCTTCCTCCGAGGCGGCGAAGATCTGCTGGCCGGAATCATAGCGGTCGTCGGTGATGAATTCGCCGTCGGTGATGGAGGCGGGCGGCATGGCTCCGACCTGTTCATAGGTCGGGATACCGATCAGCTCGTCCATCGTCGCGTCCTGGGAGGCCGCAAGCGTGCGTACCGTTTCATCCCCGGCGTACCAGACATAGAGCGTCTCGCCGTCGGTCAGGATATGCTTTTCCCCGCTGGCGGTCGTCAGGACAGCGCACACGCGCGTGTCCGCGACCCAAAGCTCGGCGGATGTCTCGGATACAGCGCCGTTCATCTGGCGGGTGATAGTATAGGTCTGATGGTAATACTGCGGGCGGCGCAGGCTGCGCACGATGCTCTGCACGTTTTCGCGCGTGACCTCAAGCAGCGCAGGCTCATTTTCGTCGGGCTGAAGCTCCGGCTGGGTGCTCTGCGCCGCGTCCGGCAGGACGATGGCGTCGCGCTTGTTCTGCTGCATATTGCCGACAAACAGCGCGCCGATCACGACGATCACAGCCAGCGTCGCAAGAATGAACATCAGCAGCGTCCGTCTGTTTTTCTGGTTCTGCTCCGTCGTCCGTCACCGTCCTTTCGTTTTGCGTTCAATCAGGCGTTAAAATCGGCGGGCTTTTCCGCTGCGCGGCCAAAGTGCCACAAAATCGCCTGCACGATGCGTTCGCTTGCATGGCCGTCGCCGTAGGGGTTGACGGCCTTCGCCATACGCGCATACGCAGCGGGATCGTCCAGCAGCTCGTCCGCAAGCCGCACGATCTCGTCCTTTTCCACGCCTGCGAGCTTTGCCGTTCCGGCGGCGATGGCCTCCGGGCGTTCTGTTTCGCGGCGCATGACGAGGACAGGCTTGCCGAGGGCAGGCGCTTCCTCCTGCAAGCCGCCGGAGTCAGTCATGACCATATAGCAGCGGGCAATGAGATTGTGCATTTCCTCCACGTCGACCGGATCGATGAGGTGAATGCGGTCGTGGCCGCCCAGAATCGGGAAAACGCATTCGCGCACGACGGGACTCAGGTGGACGGGATAGACGACCTCCACATCGGGGTGCGTCTGCACGATCTCCAAAATGGCGTGCATGATGGCCTCCATGGGCTTGCCGTAATTCTCCCGCCGGTGGCAGGTGACGGCGATGATCCGGTGGTTCCGGAAATCCAGCTCGTTCAGAAGCGCCGTCGGGAAGACGAAATCGGGCTTCACGGTGTACTGCATGGCGTCGATGGCCGTGTTGCCGGTGATGAAGATATCGCCCATGATGGCCTCACGGCGGAGATTATCCGCGTTGGCCTTTGTCGGGGAAAAATGCAGATCGGCGATGTCGCCGACGAGGGTGCGGTTCATCTCCTCCGGGAAGGGAGAGTATTTGTCCCAGGTACGCAGGCCGGCCTCGACGTGGCCGACCTTGACCTGATGGTAAAACGCGGCAAGCGCGCCTGCGAATGTCGTGGACGTATCGCCGTGGACGAGGACAAGTTCGGGTTTGACGGTATCCAGAACGCTGTCCATGCCGAGAAGCGTCTTTGTGGTGATGGTGGAGAGCGTCTGGCGCTTTTCCATGATATGCAGGTCATAATCGCCCGTCAACTGAAAGATCTCCATGACGGAATCGAGCATTTCCCGGTGCTGGCCGGTCAGGCAGACGATGCTTTCGATCTGCTCGCTGGCCTGCAGCGCCTTGACAAGCGGCGCCATTTTGATGGCCTCCGGCCTTGTGCCGAAGACGGACATGACTTTCAGCTTATTCATGCGGTTCCTCCTGTTTTTCTTCCGGCTCGTCCTCCGACCGATCGTTCTTCGCGAAGATCAGCTTGAAGCCGATGGCGCTGACGATGAAGATCGCGGCAATGAGAATCAGCGCCTTGAGTTCGCCCGAGGACGTCAGCAGCACGGCGGCCAGCCCTAAAATGCCGGTCAGCATATAGGCGATGGCGACGGCCTGCTTCTGCGAGAAGCCCATGTCGATGAGGCGGTGGTGGAAATGGCCGCGGTCGGCCTTCATCGGGTTCTGGCCGTGGGCAATACGGCGCAGGAAGGCAAAGCTGATATCAAAGATCGGGATGCCGAGGATGAGGAACGGCACGGCGAAGGAAATGATGGCGTACATCTTGAACAGGCCCGTAATGGAAAGCGTGGCAAGGATATAGCCGAGGAAGGTCGAGCCGGTGTCGCCCATGAAAATCTTTGCGGGGTTCATATTATACGGAATAAAGCCGAGGCACGCGCCGAAGAGCGCGCAGAGGATGACGGCGATGTTGACCTCCTTCACCATGAGCGCCACGACGATCAGGGATGCTGTCGAGATGGCGGACACGCCGACAGCGAGGCCGTCGAGGCCGTCGATGAAATTGACGGCGTTGGTGATGGCGACGATCCAGATGATCGTGACGGGGATGGACAGCCAGCCGAGATTGAGATAGGTCGCCTCGGAGAAGACGTTGGGATTGGAGACGAACTGGATCGTGCAGCCGTGCCAGACGGCGACGCCCGCGGCGGCGATCTGGACAAACAGCTTCGGCAGCGCCTTGAGCGCCATGATATCGTCCAGAACGCCGAGAATGACGATCATGATGGAGCCGAGCAGAATGCCCTGCATCTGCCGGTCGATGTCCGCAAAGACGAGAACCGACAGTAAAAACGCCAGAAAGATTGCCAGACCGCCCATGCGGGGAATGGGGACCTTGTGCATACGGCGGTTATCCTTGGGCACGTCGATCGCACCGACCTTGCAGGCCAGCGCCTTGACCATCGGCGTGGACGCGAACGACACAGCAGCAGCGACAAGCATCGCCAGCAGCATATAAACGACTTGTTTTGTTGTCATAATGATTGTTTAACCTTATAGAGGCCGATGCCCACATCGGCCCGGCAGAATATGGCCGTTTTTGCGGAAATCTACGGCAAATTCGGCACTTCCCAACGGGCCGATGTGGGCATCGGCCCCTACTGGGAAGCAGCGTGCTTCATGCGTTACCGCGCGACGAAGCCGACTTTTTTGTAGACCTTGCGGAGGGTCTTGTTGGCGAGATAAGATGCGCGCTCAGCGCCCTCCTTGTAGATGCTTTCCAGATACGCCTTATCGCCAAGCATCTGCTCGGTTTTTTCGCGGATGGGACGGACAAGCTCGACAACGGCTTCGCCGACGGCGGGCTTGAAGACGCCGTAGCCCTGATCCGCAAACTCGGCCTCGGCCTGCTCGATGGTCTTGCCGGTGGCGGCGCAGTAGATCGTAAGAAGATTGGAGATGCCGGGCTTATTGTCCTTGTCAAAACGGACAGCCGTCTCGCAGTCGGTCACGGCGCGCTTGAATTTGCGCATGATATCCTCGGGCTTATCCATGAGGAACACGCAGCCGTCGGGGTCGGACTTGGACATTTTGTTGTCCGGGTTGCCGAGGCTCATGATGCGCGCGCCCATCTTGGGGATGAATGCCTCGGGGAGCTTGAAGGTATCGGGGAAGGAATTGTTGAAGCGCGCGCCGATGTCACGGCAGAGCTCGACGTGCTGGCGCTGATCCTCGCCGACAGGGACAAGGTCGGTCTGGTAGAGCAGGATATCGGCGGCCATGAGTACGGGATAGGTAAAGAGGCCTGCGGTGATATTATCTGCGTGCTGCTGCGATTTCATTTTGAACTGCGTCATGCGCGACAGCTCACCGAACTGCGTATAGCAGCCAAGCACCCAGGAAAGCTCCGCGTGCTGCGGCACGTGGGACTGAATGAACATGATGTTCTTCTGCGGGTCGAGTCCGCAGGCGATATACTGCGCGAGCTGCTCCAGACTTCTGCGGCGCAGATCAGCCGGGACCTGCCGGACGGTAATGGCGTGCATATCGACGATACAATAGACGCACTCATATTCGTCCTGCAAAGCGACCCAGTTTTTGATCGCCCCCATATACGAGCCGAGCGTCAGATCGCCGCTGGGCTGGATGCCGGAAAAGATACGTTTTTTTTCGTCCATGATACGTCCTTCTTTCTATTCGATAGATGCGCATATCATAGCACAAACCATCGGAATGCGCAATCAATGATTGACTGTTTCTGAAAAAAACTATATAATAACCATACTTTTATATTGGAGGAACACGCATCATGGATTTTTTTGAGCAGATGGAAGCGCGCATCCCGCACGGCGAGGTCCGCACCCGCTTTGCTCCGAGCCCCACGGGCTATATGCACGTCGGCAACCTACGCACCGCGCTCTATACATGGCTGATTGCCCGCCGCCACCACGGCAAGTTCATTCTCCGCATTGAGGACACCGATCAGGGCCGTCTGGTCGAGGGCGCAGTCGACGTGATCTACAAGACAATGGCCGAATGCGGCCTGACGCACGACGAAGGGCCGGACGTCGGCGGGCCGGTCGGGCCGTATGTGCAGTCCGAGCGGCGCGACCTGTTCGGCAAATACGCGAAGCTGCTGTGCGAAAAGGGCGGCGCATATTACTGCTTCTGCCAGAAAGGCGACGAGGAAGACGCCGGAAGCGAGACGGGCGAAATCAAAAAGCACGTCTGCGCCTGCCGCGATCTGCCGCTGGACGAGGCAAAGAAGCGCGTGGAGGCGGGCGAACCGTTCGTCATCCGCCAGCGCATCCCGCATGAGGGCACGACGACGTTCCACGACGCGTCCTTCGGTGATATTACGGTAGAAAACAAGGAGCTGGAGGATCAGGTGCTGCTGAAATCCGACGGCCTGCCGACGTACAACTTTGCAAACGTCGTCGACGACCATCTGATGGGCATTACGCACGTCGTACGCGGCAGCGAATATCTGTCCTCCGCACCGAAATACAATCTGCTGTACGAAGCCTTTGGCTGGGAGATCCCGACATATGTCCACTGCTCCCCTGTCATGCGCGACGCGCAGCACAAGATGTCCAAGCGCCACGGCGACCCAAGCTATGAGGATCTGATCCGCGAGGGCTATCTGACCGAGGCTGTGCTGAACTATGTGGCGCTGCTGGGCTGGAGTCCGAAGGGCGAAAACGCGGAGCGCGAATTCTACACGCTTTCGGAGCTGGCCGAGATTTTTGATATTTCCGGCATTTCGAAGTCCCCTGCCGTGTTCGACATCAACAAGCTGCGCTGGATGAACGCGGAATATATGAAAAAGCTCAGCCCCGAGGCATTTTTCGCCAAGGCCGAGCCGGTTCTGAAAACAGTCATTACGAATCCCGCGATTGATCTGAAGGCCGTCGCCGCGCTGGTGCAGCCGCGCTGCGAAATTCTGTCCGATCTGCCGGAGCGTGTGGACTTTATCGACAGACTGCCGGAATACTCCACGGAGCTGTATGTCCACAAGAAGTCCAAGACGACGCTGGAGAACAGCCTCTCCTCCCTGCGTGAGATTCTTCCGGTGCTGGAATCGCTGGAGGTCTGGACGAACGAAGGTCTGTATGAAGCGCTCGTCGCGCTGGCGGCGAAGCTCGAGCTCAAGAACTCCGTCGTGCTCTGGCCGCTGCGCGTAGCCGTATCCGGCAAGGCCTCGACCCCAGGCGGCGCTACGGAGCTGTGCGCGCTGCTTGGAAAAGAGGAATCCATTGCGCGTGTAAAGGCAGGCATTGCACTGCTGGAGAAATCATAAAAAAAACGCCCGTATCGAAGCCACCTTCCCTTGCGTTCAAGGAAGGGCTTTGATGCGGGCATTTTGTAGGGGCTGATGCCGGTCACAGCCGTTCGCGACGAAGGAGCGTTACGGATGTGGGTCTGCCGCTTGCCGGTACACATCGGCCCGTTGGGAAGCTGCGAATTCGCCGGAGATTTCATAAAAATCAGTGCATCCTGCGGGCGGACAGAGTCGTCCGCCCCTACGGGATACGTGAGAAAATGAAGTTTCGCTGTAGGGGCCAACAACTCTGTCGGCCCAGTGGGAAGTTACGGATTTGCCGAAGACTTCCGTAAATACGGTGCACTCTGCCGGGTCGATGTGGGCATCGACCCCTACGCTGGCGCGGTGGAGCCTTTATTCTGCTTATTTCGTTTATGAGACCCGCAGTCGCAGTAGGGGCCGCCGGAGGCGAGGGTGTATTCGCGCACGGCGATCACGCCGGGAAAATCGAGGTTATAGATCCTGCAGGAGCCGTTGTCGCAGCTGCGGCCCGTGTCGTCCAGTCCGCAGCCGAGGTTGACGACCGCCGCGTTCGGATGCTCGCGCAGATAGTCCCGCACCTCCCAGGCAAGGTCGTTCTGGCGCATGGCGGCCTCCAGAAAGCCGAACTGCTGCATGAGGCTCTTTGATTTTTGGGACAGGAGCGAAAAATCGTAATCGATCTGATCGATCAGGCGCAGGGCCGTCTCGTCGCGGTAAAGGTTCGGATACAGCTCCGAGCACATTTTCCGTCCGTAGAGCGGAATGACGAGCGTTTCCTGCACGGTATTCTTCTCAATATGGTATTTCATCGCTTCCTCCGTATCAGTTAGTTACATCTAACCGTCGTGCTGTCAAAACACCGCCGGGGCGGTTTTCTTTATTTTGACACAGCTTTCGGCTTTTTTCAAGAGGGTGGGACAAATGCGGTATATTTTTTTCAAACCGCTTGCAAATCACGCCCATATCGTGTATAGTAGCAGACGGAAAAGCACAAGATTTTGCTTTTTCTAACAATTTGATATTGCCATCCGATGTACAGTAACCGAAGCATGCCGCAGGGCAGGCTTCGGCGCAAGAGAAAGGGAAAACCACTCGACCGGAGCTGTGCGCACAAGACCGTTCCGAAGCAGCGAAAGCTGTCTGGACGAAAGTCAGTCATTGCGGAAGCGATTCCGTGAGAAGACAGGAAACGGGCGCGGAAACAAAGAGTTTGTTTCCAGAGTGCAAGTCAGAAGAACTGCTGTCTGCGCCGCATTCGCGGCGGAAAGGATGAATGCGTGGGACGAGCTCTGCCTGTAGCATTCGGAACAGGTGCGCCGTTTTTCCTCACAGGAAAAGCAGCGTATTTTGTTTCTTTGGAGATCCGCCCGCCATTTTGTCAAGAATGGCGGACTTTTGTTTCTCCCAAAGCCGTCTGCGCTCCCTGTTTCTGCTCCTATTTAATAAGGAGCTTGCGATAGATATTTTGATTCTGGAGGAAAAATGCATGAAGAAACGAATTCTGAGTCTGCTGCTCGTGCTCGTGATGCTGCTGAGCCTGCTGCCCGCAGGCGTTCTGGCGGCAGAGGGCGATGTCAGCGTCACACTGTCCGGTATGCACGACGCACAGGTCAAATCCCTGAAGCTGTATACCTACATGGACGGCGTGAAGGGCGCGGACGATCTGCTGGCCGCGAAGGAAGCCGCAGACGGCGCGTATACCATCGACCTTGCGCCCGGCGCTTACTGGGTTGACGGCTATGACGCGAACAATGACCGCAACGGCGGCGTGGTGATCGACGTCAGCAGCGACAGCAGCAGCTTCAAGCTGCAGCGGATGTATCAGATCTCCGTCAACCCCAATTCATGGGTTAAGGACACAGACTATACTCTTTCGCTGCGCGTAACCGACGCCTCCGGTGCAGAGCGTAAGGCGGAGTTTGGCTCGGCCGTAAATTGGGGCAAGACCTACACAAGCTGCCTGTTTGTCGTTGGTGATACAGTCAGCGTGACAGCCACGCCGAACGCGGAAACGCATCCGAACTACAACCCGGCTACCGCTTCCAAGACCCCGACGATGAACGACAGCCTCAGCCTGACCTGCAAGGAATTCGTCACGGTTACGGTCACAGCGCCGAAGGGCTCGACCATCGACGCCGGTACGCTCGCAAAATACTATGTGTTCAGCTTCCTTGAGCCGTTCGCGCGTTCCGTCGAGGACGGCACGGCCACGTTCCATCTCGACAAGAACACGGATTACTTCTACCGTGTCCGCCATCCGCAGGGTGCGACCTACTGGAACTACGTCAGACTGAGCGCCGACGCAGCGTACACGGTCACGGATGAGGATCTCGGTCTGACCGGTGATTTCAGCAAGGACACGATCTATCATTTTGAAAACAACGTCTACGACCGTGCAGGCATTTACCTGAACATCAACACCAAGGGCTATAAAAACATGGCCGTTGGCGAGACGTTTGAACTCAACTCCTTCCGCAACTGGTTCGCGATCGAAAGCTTTATGAACGCCAAGGTCGCACTGCCGGAGATGCACTATCAGGTCATCGATGTGAACGGCAATGCCAGCGACGTCGTGACCATCACGCCGAACGCGCTGAACAGCAACGTCGCCGTGATGGAGGCCAAGCACGAGGGCACGGCAATCGTGCTCGTAACCTATGACGCAATGACCCATATGGCTGGCCAGACCAGCACGGCCTCGCATCGCTTCTCCGCCATCTGGCCGGAGTTGACGGGCGTGTTTGTCGTGAATGTCGGCGCGGACGGCAGCGCCATCCAGACCAATATGAATCTTGACCGCATGGACGCGGTCATCGAGAAGGATGAGGCGCGGCAACTCGATGCGGAGCATGACATTCTGTTCTACACCGGAACAGAGGGTGCAAGTTACAGCTTCAAGCCCGAAGCGGGCTGCACCGTGAGCGTCCTGCGCCCCACCGTGACCGCTGCGTCTATGACGTATTCCGGCGGCTTCACAAACACTGGCGTCACAACCGCTGAAGACGGCACTGTGACCGTCAGCGGTCTGATCACCGGCCGCAATATCATCAAGGTCACGAAGGGCGGCCTTTCGACCTATCAGGTCGTGACGGCACGCGGCGTGAGCTACAAGTTTGTCAACGCGGAGGGCACGGAGCTGACGCAGGAAGAGCTGGCTGCCATCAAGCCGGGCGATTCCGTCACGATCCAGTTCTCCAACCTGATCAGCCCCAAGGAAAAGCTTTCCGGCGCGTATAACTTCAACTTCTCCCTGTATATGCAGGGCCCGGACGGCACCTTCTTCAAGAGTGATCCCGGCGGAAACTTCGGCGTTTATGACTTCAGCGGCAACCCTGAGCGGCAGAAGCTGACTGTCACCATCCCGAAGTTCTGGGCTGAGGAGACCTACACGCTGAGCGGCGCGATCAAGCAGGCGGGCTGGCCCGGCGTTCCGACGCACCGCGGCATCACCTATGCTGTGGGCACGAATCCCGGCTTCGACGCGCCCAAGACGGCAGGCATTCTCAGCCGTCTGCCGGAGATCACGATCCCGGTCGTAAAGCTCGACTTCCTGACCGGCAAGCTGAGCTTCCAGGATCAGAACGGCACGGCCATTGACCGCAAGGATCTGACCGTCACGCTGGCGGACAGCGCAGGCAACGGCATTGCGGTCGCGGAAGACGGCACGTTCAAGGCTTATGCCGAGGAATACTTCTACACCGTTTCCGGCGCTGGCGTTGAATACGCCACTGGCAGCGTCACCATGAAGGAGGAAGGCTCCAACGAATTCACCATCACCCTGCAGGCAACCGCAGCGGGCGCATGGGACGGCAAGACGCAGACCGAACCGCAGACCGACGAAAACGGCGTTTACCAGATCGGCACCGGCGCGGAGCTGGCATGGTTCGTCGCGAAGAGCAAGGACGCGGACGTTTCCGGCGTTCTGACGGCCGATATCAACCTCGGCAAATACGCATGGCTGAACATCTCCTCCAGCAAGAAGGTCGTGCTTGACGGCGCAAGCTTTGAGATCACCGGCCTGAACGCCACGGCTGGCCTGTTTGCGCAGATCGGCTCGAATTCCTACATCCATGATCTGACCATCCGCGGCGCAGTTTCCGGCAAGGGCAGCGCAGGCGCGATCGCCGGCTATGCCAGCGGCACTGCTCCGAAAATCGCGAACTGCTTCAACTACGCAGTCATCACCTCTACCGGCAACAACGTCGGCGGTCTTGTGGGATACACCTATCAGAACGCCGTGATCGAGAACTGCGCGAACTTCGGCGCTGTCACCGGCGGCAGCAGCGCCGGCGGCATTATCGGCGGCACAGTCAGCAACGGCTCGACCATCACCGGCTGCTATAACACCGCAGAAATTTCCGCGACCGGCAGCAAGGCTGGCGGCATCATCGGCGGCACCAGCAGCGAAATGACTGTTACAAGCTGCTACAACACCGGCAAGATCTCCGGCACGGCCTCCGGCGGCATCGCAGGCGAGGTCAAGGGCAATGTGAACTGGAGCGGCACTGTGCAGGGGAAAATCACCATCTCCAGCTGCTACTCCACCGGCGAAGCGGGCAGCGCCGTATTCGGCACGGTTGACACTGCTTCCTCCGAGATTTCCAAGTGCTATTATCTGAACACGCTGAACGCGGACGCGAACGCCGAAGCGCTGAACGAAGCTGACCTCAAGGACGCCGACCTGTCCGACGCGTTCGGCCCGGTCTGCGGCGGCTATCCCGCGCTCAGATGGCAGACCGACGCGACCTTCCACGAGGCGAACGGCGAGGGCACGGTCGTTGACCCACTTTGCACCGTGAAGGGCTATACCCGCTTCACCTGCAGCGAGTGCGGCGAAAGCTACCGCACGGCTTATACCGCACCGCTCGGCCACGACTTCTGCGAGGATCTGGACGGCAGCGACAACAGCTGTGTCCTGACGGCTCCCACCTGCACGCAGCCGGGCAAGATCGTCCGTACCTGCCGCAGAGACGGCTGCTCAGAAACGAAGGAAGACATCGTTCCCGCCAAGGGCCATACGCCCAAGGACGGCACCGAGCAGGTCTTCACCGGCTATAAGACCTACGAATGCGCCGTCTGCGGCGAAACCTACACGGTCTGGGACGACGACCGCCTCGGCCACGTCTCCTACCCCGAGCAGACTGTCACCTCTATCAGCGTTTCCGACAACGGCAATTACCCCTGGGTCTACAATGCCGATCTGGACCGCTTTGAAAGCAGCAACCAGAATCAGGACAAGACCAGCTCCACGACCTCGTTTGCCTTTACGCTGAGCGCACCCACCGTTCTGCGCTTCGGCTACGGCGTTTCCTCGGAAAACGGCTATGACAAACTGACCATCACGCTCGCAGAAGACGGCGGCAGCACGGAAACGCTGGCCGACGCTGTCAGCGGTGAGAAGAGCGGCAGCATCAAAAAGCAGCTCGGAGCCGGCAGCTACACACTGACGCTGTCCTATGTGAAGGACGACGCCTCCAAGGGCGGCTCGGATATGGCGTATGTCAGCGTTCTGACGCTGGCCGGCATGGCCCGCGTGATCGTGGAGAACACCACTTTCCCGAAGGCGGAGGGCGCTGTCTGGGAAGGCACGCTGGCCGACACCTGGATCGAGCTGACTGGCGAATCGACCATGATGGGCTGCGTTGTGGAAGCACTGGATGGCCACACCGTCGTCGGCGCGGAAAGCAACTACATCTCCTCCATTGACAACTTGAAGGCGTTTGACGGCGGTACCATGTCCGGCTGGATGGGCACACTCAACGACTGGTTCACAAACTTTGGCTTTGGTGAATTTACCGTTGCAAAGGGCACGCTCTGCGCGGGCGACGAGATCCGCATCATGTACACCCGTACCGTTGAGGATCTTGGCGGCAGCTGGAACAATTCCGACACCCGCCTCAAAGCGCTCACATTCAGCACCGGTAAGCTGGCGCCCAAGTTCAGCGGCGACACCTTCACCTACACCCTGACTGTGCCGGAAGGCACGACCTCGCTGCTCGTCACACCGACGGCGGCAAACAAGAACTATCAGGTCCGCGCCTATCTCGGCACGCAGGCTACGGGCCGCGAATATTCCCGCACGTCCCTGATCCCCATCGCAAATGGCAGCGTCATCACCGTCGTCTGTGCAGACGACAGCTGGCCCACCATGAATGAAACGAGCGACGGCAAGCGCACTTACACCATCAACGTGGTGTTCGGCACAGCTCAGTCCTCTGACGCGGGTGTTGCGTCCGTCAAGGTCGCAGGCGTTGAGGCAGCAGCCGGTACGGCTGAAAACAGCTACTCCGTAACGCTCCCGGCTGGCACGGAGGTCACGGCAGACAGCTTCGAGATCACACTTTCCGACAGAAAGGCCACGCTTACCGGCCCGGCCAAGGGTGAGGACGGCGTCTGGACGTTTACTGTAACCGCTGAGGACGGCACTGCCGTGACCTACTCCGTCACGGTCACGGTGAAAGAGGCCAAGACGATCCACGCGACCATTTCCATGCAGGCAGAAAATATGTTTATCATGGTTCCGACCCGCGTGGAAGTCTCCAGCGATCTCGCCGAACGCTATGGCTACGCCGATGATGTCACAGACGGCGTTTCCGCGCTGGACGTGCTCGTGAAGTACCATGAGCTCACCTTCGGTGAGGACTTCACGAAGGACAGCAAGAGCGATTATCTCGTCGTCAGCAACGGCACGATCACCACGGTCAACGGAGAAAAAACCTCCGCGTTCAGTTTCGCGGTCAACGGCGAGTTCCCCTGCGACAGAAATGGCGAATATAACCCGCAGTACGGCTACACCGGCTACACCATCAGCCAGACCCCCGTTGCGGAGAACGGCACCGTTGAGTTCTTCTTCTATCAGGACACCAGTATGTACATGGACTACTATACGTGGTTCACGGATACGGACGGAAACCGTCTGGATACCTTTACGGTTCAGGCCGGAACCGACTTCACGCTCGGTATGGACGGCTATATGTACGCCTACGGCGGCGGTCTGAAGCCCGAGGACCGTGTAACGCACGGTGCGGCGCTCGATCCTGAGGACATCCAGATCTGCACAGTCGGCGAAGACGGCACGCTCACGCCGGTCGAGGGCAAGGTCATCGGCGAAAATGGGCAGGTCACGCTCTCGTTTGCCGCCGCAGGCAGCTATGTTCTGTCCGCAATGGGCGACGAGTTCACCAACATTTTCTCCCCGTGGCTCCCCGTCACGGTCACAGCAGCCCCGAAGTCCAATGACGCGAATGTCAGCAGCGTCACCGTTGCGGGCGTTGAGGCCACTGCTGGCGAGAACAACACCTACACCGTTACCCTCCCCTACGGCACGGACGTTACAGCGGGCAGCTTCGTGATCGTCACAAGCGACGCAGGCGCGACTGTCGGCGCTCTGACGAATGAAGGCAATGTCTGGACGTTCACCGTCACCGCTGAGGATCGCGTGACCTCCAAGACCTACACCGTCACCGTTTCGTTCACCGAAGCCCCGAAGTCCAATGACGCGGGTGTCAGCAGCATCACCGTTGCGGGTTTCAAGGCTGTGGCCGGTGCGAACAACAGCTACACCGTCACGGTTCCCTATGGCACGGTCGTCAAGACCGGCAGCTTCGTGATCGTCACGAGGCATCCGCGCGCGACTGTCAGCGCTCTGACAAACACCAGAAATATCTGGAGCTTCACCGTCACCGCTGAGGACGGCGTGACCACCGCAGTCTACACCGTCACGGTCAATACCGCCGCGCTTCCGGAACCGATCACTCCGGGTGTCGACAATAAGAAGCCCGCTTCGAAGCCCGAGGTCAAGCTTCCGTTCACCGACGTTTCCACGTCCGACTGGTTCTATGACGACGTTGCGTTCGTATACAAAAACGGCCTGTTCTCCGGCACGGACAGCAGAAGCTTCAGCCCGAACGCGTCCATGACGCGCGCCATGCTCGTCACGGTTCTCTACCGGCTCGAGGGCGAACCCACTGTCACAGGCAGAAGCAGCTTTACCGATGTGCGTTCCGGCGCGTATTACGAAAAGTCTGTCATCTGGGCAGCCGCCAACGGCATCGTCACCGGCACGGACAGCACCTCCTTCTCCCCCGACGCCAAGGTCACGCGTGAGCAGCTTGCCGCGATCCTGTACCGCTATGCGCAGTACAGGAAGCTGGACACCGATGCGAGCGCAAAGCTGAACAGCTTCACCGACGCGGACAGCGTCTCCGCCTATGCCAGCGAGGCGCTCGGCTGGGCTGTCTCGGAGGGCCTGATCAACGGTGCTTCCGGCAAGCTCATGCCGAAGGGCGACGCGACCAGAGCACAGGTCGCCGCGATCCTCCACCGGTTCGTGAAAAATGTACTGAACTGACCTCATAATCCCAATTTGCAGCACAGGACTGCCCCCCTTTTTTGGGGGGCAGCCCTGCGTGCTGTATTTCAGAGCATATCTGAAAGCCGGTAAACCAGACCGGCAGCAGCTATTGCGCCACTGGACAGATTACCGGTTTTCAGATATACTTGAAATGATACAACACATATGGAGTTGAATTGCGTGAACGTCTGGAAAACAAATAAAAAGGCCGCCGTCTGGGCGGTGCTGGCGCTGGTGCTGACGGCTGCGCTGCTGACCGGGTGCGGAGCGCCGCAGGCCGGGCCGAGCTACCACTGCACCGTCTCCATTTCCTGTGCATCGATTCTGGAGCACATGGAGCTTTGCAGCGAGGAAAAGCGGGAGCTGGTGCCGGAGGACGGCTGGCTGCTGGAGTCTGTAGAGGTCAGCTTTCAGGAGGGCCAGAGCGCTTTTGACGTTTTGCAGCAGGTCTGCCGGGAGAATAAACTCCATCTGGAATTTTCCACGACGCCGGTTTACGGCTCGGCTTACATTGAGGGCATCGGGAACCTCTATGAATTTGACTGCGGGGCTGAATCCGGCTGGATGTACGCGGTGAACGGCTGGTTCCCGAATTACGGATGCAGCCAGTATGCGCTGCAGGACGGAGACACGGTCACGTGGGTTTATACTTGTGATCTGGGCAGGGACGTCGGCAGCGGCGGCTGGACAGAGGGCGAATGAGAAACAAAGACGCTTTTTCGGGATATCATCCCGTGATCAATTTTCTATATTACGCACTGGTGCTGCTGTTTTCGATGTGCCTGATGCACCCGGTCTATCTGGCGGTTTCGCTGACGGGGGCGCTGGCCTACGATATTCATCTGAAAGGCCGGAAAGCGGTGCGGTTTGCCGTCATGGGGCTTCTCCCTATGGCGGCGCTTGCCGCGCTTCTGAACCCGGCGTTTAACCATGAGGGCGCGACGATTCTGACGTATCTGCCCTCCGGGAATCCGCTGACGCTCGAATCCATGCTCTATGGTGCGTCGGCAGCGGTCATGCTGGCAAGCGTCGTACTGTGGTTTTCCAGCTACAACGAGGTTATGACTTCGGACAAGTTTGTGTATTTATTTGGACGCGTGATTCCGGCGCTGTCGCTTGTTTTGTCCATGGCCCTGCGGTTCATTCCGAAGTTCAGGGCGCAGATGCAGACGGTTTCGGAGGCGCAGGCTTGTATCGGACGCGATACGAAAAACGGAAGCGTATTCCGCCGCGTTGGGAACGCCGTCAAAATCTTCTCAATCATGGTCACATGGTCGCTCGAAAATGCCATTGAAACGGCGGACTCCATGCGCTCACGCGGCTATGGCCTGCCGGGGCGCACGGCATTTTCGATCTATCGTTTTGACGACCGGGACAAGTCCGCGCTTGCGTGGCTGATCTTCTGCGGGGCTTATCTCATTTCCGGCTGGATGGCGGGCGGAACGTATTTCCGGTATTATCCGACGGTGAAGGCCGCCGCATGGACGCCGATGACGGTCAGTTTTATGCTCGTCTATTTTGCGCTGGTGCTGACGCCGGTGATACTCGACCGAAGGGAGGACAGGCTGTGGAACTCTTTGCAATCAAACATCTGAATTTTGCGTATCCAGAACAGGCAAAGAATGCGATCTCCGATTTCTCGCTGTCCGTCCGGCCGGGAGAATTTCTGGTGGTCTGCGGTCCGTCCGGTTGCGGGAAATCGACGCTGCTGCGGCAGTTAAAAACCCTCCTTGCGCCGCACGGACGAAGGAGCGGTCAAATCCTGTTTGACGGAAAGAATCTTGATGAACTTTCCCAGCGCGAACAGGCTGAAAAAATCGGCTTTGTGCAGCAAAGCCCGGAGAATCAGATCGTCACGGATAAGGTCTGGCACGAGCTGGCGTTCGGGTTGGAATCGCTCGGCTATGACACACCGACGATCCGCCGCAGAGTGGCGGAAATGGCGTCATTTTTCGGCATCCAGACATGGTTTTATAAGTCTGTTACAGAACTGTCCGGCGGACAGAAGCAGCTTCTGAATCTTGCGTCTGTGATGGTGCTTCAGCCGAAGGTGCTGATTCTCGACGAGCCAACAAGTCAGCTTGACCCGATTGCAGCGTCGGACTTTTTGGCAACGCTCGGCAAGATCAACCGGGAGCTTGGCACGACGATTATTCTGACCGAGCATCGCTTGGAAGAAGCGTTTTCCTTCGCGTCGCGCGTGGCGGTCATGGACGGCGGCAGACTGCTTTGCAGCGGAACGCCTGCCGAGGTGGGCGCGGAATTAAAATCCAGCGGGAACGCGATGTTTTTGGCCATACCGGCCGCCATGCGGATATGGGCGGCGACGGATTCCAAGGCAGTTTGCCCCATTTCTGTCTGTGACGGGCGAAACTGGCTGCTGGAATATGCAAAAACGCACGAGTTGAAGCCGATTCCGGAAGAAAATAAAAACGCGCCGGACACGGAAACCGTTGTCTCGGCGCGGGAAATCTGGTTCAAATACGATAAGGACTTGCCCGATGTGGTCAAGGGTTTATCCTTGGAACTGCACAAAGGTGAATTTCTGGCCCTGCTCGGCGGCAACGGCACGGGCAAGACCACCACGCTCAAGCTGCTGGCAAGTCTGAAAAAGCCGTATCGCGGGGAACTGAACATCACCGGCAGCGTCGGAATGCTGCCGCAGAATCCGCAGACGCTGTTTGTAAAAGCCACGGTGCGCGAGGACTTATTGGAGATCATACCAAAATCCGAACGGAAACCTGAGCGTCTCACACAGGTCGTTTCGCTCTGCAAGCTGGCGGAGCTGCTTGACCGCCATCCCTACGATCTTTCGGGCGGCGAACAGCAGCGCGCGGCGCTGGCGAAAATCCTGCTTCTGAATCCGGACATTCTACTCCTTGACGAACCGACGAAGGGACTTGATGCGGAGTTCAAGCAGACGTTCGGGCAGATTCTGCGGACGCTGCGAGCGTCCGGCGTGGCGATTCTGATGGTCAGCCATGATGTCGAATTCTGCGCGAAGTATGCCGAACGCTGCGCCCTGTTTTTTGACGGCAATATCGTCACCGAGGCTGCGCCGCGCACGTTTTTCAGCGGCAACAGCTTCTACACGACCTCCGCGAACCGCATTGCGCGCGATGTGCTGCCGGAAGCAGTCACGCCGGAGGATGTGATCGCGGCCTGCGGCGGAGCGGTCGCGCCGGAACCGGCGCTGCCGGAATATCAGCGTATTCCGCCTGTACCGGAGAAGGAAGCGCAGGTTCTGAAAAAGCTCCCGGTCTGGCGCAAGGCGCTTGCCGCCGTATCCGGTATCGTGTCGCTGGTGCTGATGATCCAGGCTATCGGCGTGACCGATCTGACAAAGCTTGTGGACGCAGGCGGACTGACAGGTCTTGCGGGCAGCCAGATGAGGCTCTACGGCATTCTGCTTCTCTCGCTGCTCGTGTTTGCGCTGTCCATTGGCCGAAAAGCCGACCGCCCGGATTATCTCATCCAGACGCCCGTGGAAAAGCGGAAGCTGAGGAACCGCACGATTTTTGCGACGGCTTTGATCCTCCTGCTCATTCCGCTGACACTGTTCATCGGTGTGTACTGCTTCGGCGGGAAACGGTATTATTTCATTTCGCTGCTCATTCTGCTCGAATGTATGCTGCCGTTCTTCCTCATTTTCGAGGGGCGAAAGCCGCAGGCACGGGAGCTGGTGCTGATTGCCGTGCTCGTTGCACTGAATGTGGCAGGCCGCGCCGCGTTCTTCATGCTGCCGGAATTCAAACCGGTCGTGGCAATGACGATCCTGGCGGGCGTGGCCTTTGGCGGCGAAACGGGATTCTTAGTCGGCGCGATGACCATGCTGGTTTCGAATATGCTGTTTTCCCAAGGCCCGTGGACACCGTGGCAGATGTTCGCTATGGGGTCAATCGGCTGGCTGGCGGGAGTTTTGTACCGCAAGGGCGTTCTGCGGCGCTCGAAACTCAGTCTATGCATCTTTGGCGTGATCTGCTCGACTGTGGTATTTGGCGGCATCATGAATCCCGCGTCGGCGCTCATGTGGTCAGAATCGGTCAACTGGAAGATCATCATGAGCTATTACATCACCGGCATTCCGGTCGATCTGGTACGTGCAGTCGCTACGTTCGCCTTTCTCTGGCTCGGCGCGGAGCCGATGCTGGAAAAGCTGGACAGGGTCAAAACAAAAT